>Ga0164296_1003978_pt1 | contig 13640 bp, 13 predicted proteins | sample GEODES057metaG_FD_113533 | JGI IMG/M metagenome (GOLD analysis project Ga0164296, IMG submission 113533) | Dystrophic lake water microbial communities from Trout Bog Lake, Wisconsin, USA - GEODES057 metaG | ecosystem: Environmental > Aquatic > Freshwater > Lake | place: USA: Trout Bog Lake...
AAAGTCATCTGAACTTTTTTGTCTAAGTTTGGATCACCTTCAAGACGTTGAACATATAGTTCTTTGGCCGCATAGGCAATTGGAACAATAAAACGTTCTGCTTCTGTATTATCTGGATTATAACGAACTAAAGTAATACCATCAAACAGGTTACCAAATCCAATAACCAGTTTACGTATAACTCTATCGTAATAAGTATTGGCCATTAAATACTCCCGAACGGATTAGATTCGGACAAATCAATAATACTACCAGCATTAGTGTTGATGTATTGATTATCATATACTTCTTTAGGTGTAACAACAGACAAATCATTATGTGTTGTTAGTGTATAGTTTGCCTTACTGTTTAGACCAATAATTGCTTGAGTGTCTATAAATTCACCAGCAATATTAGTAACTGTTAGTGCTTTCGTTGGTCCATTCCAAGATTGTGCAATAGCCACAGTTGTTGCATTGGCATAAGTTTGATCTGGTGATTGAAATACAATCTCAGCACCAATATAGTTTCCTGTTCCTGCACCCATAGATAGTGTAATAGAGTATGCGTTGTCTGCTGCAATTGTATCAATATCAGGATTACCTGTATTGAGAATCTCTTGTGAGTATTTAAATTTCTCCATTTCTAGTTCATAGAAGTATGGGTACTTTCTACCTAACATAAAAAAGTCTTTAGTTTGATTGACAAACTTAATCTCAAATAATTCACCAGTACCGTTTAAGAATGGTACATACACTAAATCGCCTTCTCGTGGTCTGGTTATTGCAGACGGCATTCTTTCATTAAAGGACCGCTTAGACATGATAACAGAAATGTTGTTCTTAATTTCTAAGCCAAACTTAGAAAAGAATTCTTTTTCACCCATATATTCGCCAGAGTTCTGCAAATACATTTCAATAGGAAATGATGATCCAAATTTCTTGACAGGATCTTCACCATACAATAAATCTCTGGCCTGATCGTTGGTGTTCGGACAATAAAACGAATCGAATCCTTGAATCTTAATAGACTCAACTATGATATCTTCTATGACCCTTTGTTCAGGAAGACTGCCGTAATTGTTGAAATATTGACTTGTTGCCATATTAATTCAACATAAATTCTAATGGCGCTGTGTACTCTACTGCCATCTGTTCTTGTAGGTATCTAATCTCCTCAGCAGCTTCTTGTTTCAATTTCTGGCCATCTAGTGTAACACCACCAGGTAATTGTAGACCGGCAAACTTGGATAGGTTATTACCCCATTGTTCTTTGATAAGTGCCGTTGCATATCGTTTTAACCAACGGTCGTTCCATACCAAACCGTATTGTACCGGATCTATTGTGGCATAGCACTCAGATACCACAACTTGACCTACTGGAGCTTGTTGATAACCCCACGACCAATCAATATACAGTCTCTGCATATGTCTCTGGAAACGGATTGGAACTTCACCAGTGAACATGAGTTCAAGTGAACGTAGATGTTGTTGAGTTAATGTATAATTAATGTAGGACGCACTTGTAAAGTCATACAACTCATTTAGACGGAGTTGGTATCTTAAGTCAAACATATTAACGTTTGCTTGTGAATCGGTAATTGGAAATATACGGGATATACCAGCAATTTCAATTGTATTATTGCCAGAATCTACGGCTTGAGAACAATCTAAGTAACTGTTATTGATATCGTTTTGAGTGATTGTGTGAACCCAATAGACTTTTTGTAGACCGTCAAAGTGATAATCCTGCCAATATTGTAAGGCATCATCGATACGATCCTGTACCTGCTCGTCATCAACGTTGATTTCTATAACTGGAAATCCAAGTTTCTTCAGACAATATGTGGTAAAATCGGTTCTGTTGGTTATATTAGCCATGAAAAATCTCCTATTAGTATGTATTTATCTAATAGGAGAATGTCATTTATACCGTTGGAGTAGCTTCAGGTGTTTCTGTTGTACTGGATTGAACGGCTTGTAATTGATCGTTTGTATTTTTAATCAATTTATCAATAACTGTTCGACTCCATTTGTGTGGAACTTCTTCCAATTCTTTGATAATTTCTTGAATGAAACTAATTTTAAAAGTTACTTCAGGTTCTTGTTGTGTTTGTGTAGTCATAATGTTTTCTCCTAAGGATTAAAGTTGGATCATTGTGTTCGCTGGGAACTTTGCTATAAGAGCATTGGTAATTGTGATGAAAGGATCTTGTCCTGCAACTGATGTGGTGTTGATGGACATACGGCATAATTCTGAATTGTTTGCTGCATTAACTCCTTGAGAATTTGCTGTATTTGCTGCATCTCTCGTTGCATATACCGAAACATCACCACGAAGATTATTTAATGTATCTCCTTGATATTGTTGTATCACAAAATATAATGGTGCTTGTAACATGTTAACTCCTATTATTTGTTAAGTTTTTTTACTAGCTTATTTATATCAGGTAAATATAAATAAACAATTTCGCTTCTGATTAATGTATTTATGGCGTCTTCAACCGTCTCACATAAAGGTTCTCCTGCAAGATTTAGACTAGTATTAAATAGTACTGGTACTCCAGTTTTCTTATAGAACGCCTCAATTAGATTATAATAATTCAAATTATCTTCTTTTGATACTGTTTGTACTCTACATGTATTATCCACATGAGTTACTGCTGGTATTAAATCCGCTTTATCTGGTTTAACATCTACGGCATACATCATAAATGGACTTGATTCTAATGTTTCCATTTCAAACCAATCTTTTGCATGTTCTTCCATAACAGATCCAGCAAACGGCCTGAACCATTCTCGGTGTTTTACTGAGTTGACAATATCTTTACCATCTATCCTACGTGGATCAAATAAAATAGAACGATTACCTAGTGCTCTAGGACCTGCTTCTGCTTTACCTTGAAACATCGTAACAATATTTCCTTGGTCTATCAAATCTACTATTTCTTCTATTGTAGTATCTGTAAACTCCAGTAACCCTTTTGCTTCTTTTTGTATTGTTTCAATTGAAGCATAGTTTGGTGGCATACTTAGATATAAAGATTTTAAAGGTCTAATTGTAGTATCTTGGGAGTGTCTATACCACGCCCATTTAGCCAAGCCTATCGATGTACCACCATCATGTGCAACTGGATCGACATAAAATTTAATATGTGGAAAATGTTTAATAATTTTATAATTATTTACACAGTTAAGTCCATAACCACCAGATAAAACAACATTAGTTTCACCTGATATATCAATGGCCTTTTGAATTAGTTTAATAACTTGTTCTTCAGTTTCATTTTGAACTGCCCAAGCCAAATTCTTTTCCACTTGACGACATAAAGAAAAATCATTATGCCAATCTTTGACAGATAATCTTTTATCATTCAGTTCCAGATACGGATATCTAGAATCATCAATAAAGGCTCCCATTGGGTATCTTGGTAGTATTAAATTTCTATTGCCCATATCATTGATGAAGAATTTTGGAATATTTTCATCATATTCTCCATATGGTGCCAGACCCATTGTTTTACCAGCTTCAATTGAAGAAAACCCAAGATACATTGTAACTGCTTCATAGGCTTTAGTTATCGTGCTAGCTGGATCCCACTCATTTACACCATCTACGAGTCTCTGATTTATTCCATCAGAATATCTTTTATACAAAGGAGTAAATTCACACGGATAAGAACATTGATATATTGATTCAGTTTCATAACCTTCTGTCACATGTTGATCTGGTGCATCTGGTTTATAACCTTTTTTTAATGAACCACAACCATCAACAACAACAGCTACAGCAGTTTCAAATCCTGAACCATAGAAAGCCGAAGCTGCATGGCCAAGGTGATGTTCTTGAAAACCATATGTAACTTTAGAACCACGATAGAATTTTCTAACCATTCCTGAATATGGATCTTCTCCTACCCAAGGTAATATTACTGGTTCTATTGCTCCACCGACAACAACTTCGTCTATTGGACAAAGATTGACAGCGTTTAATATAGCACGAAACGGATTGCCGTCATACTTCAGATGTGTATACCGTTCTTCTTCTCCGTAATATACCAATTCTCCGTCAACAACTAGAGCTGCAGAACCGTTATGTCCTGGATTTAATGCCAAAACGGCATATGGTTTATTCTGGTTTTTTGCCGGTTGGCATTGGTGTTTTTTGTCCATGATGTTTCGCTTTCTTTTCAATATCAACAATAATAGAATTATATATATTCGTCAATTCTTCTTCATTAAATTTCATACAACTTTCATTCAACCTATTGGCCAACATCGTATCTAGGCCTGTTATACGAATAGGTGAATATTTTTTATGTGTTTTTTTCTCTATGATGTTGAAGAAATCTGGATAAGATGTGTTAACTGGAAATGTAGAACCAAATATAACAGTACCGGGTTTATTAAAACCTCTAGCCATATGTTGTCCTAAAGAATCACAACCCACAAAATAATCTGCTTCATTAACTAATGCTGCCCAAACTCTGAGATCGCCTTCAAACTTTGCTGAATATGTATCGTCTTTTAAATGAAAGTCTTTTTCACCAAAAAATATAACATTGTATTTTTGTGCTAATTTTTTGGTCAAGAACAAGTAATCTTCTGAACTAAAACTTCTAGAGTCTTCATCAAATACTTCGTCTTTTTCTTTATCAACTTTAGCACCACGACCAAATGGTTGAAACACAATAGTTTTTGGTTTCTTTTGTGCAGCTCTGATATCGGCAATAGATTTCTTGGCAAAGTTTCTTTCACCATCACTCAAAACCATTTTAGGTGGTAACAAATCTGAATGATCTTTTGTGTTATTGATTTGTTCATCAATAGCTTCACCTAACGAGATTTTTTGATTATAATAGTTTGGTATTCTGTAAGGTTCTATTGTGATAACTTCATCGGCATTTTTTACCACATTATCAAATAAACCTTTTGTGTCGATACCATATGTTCTATCTTGTAATTCTGGTATACCCCAGTAAAGATAGTCCCATGCCGGTATCAGTACTGACCAATCTTGATCTGGATTGGCTTTTGCATACTTAAGAAATGCTGGTATTGCTGCTAAGACACGACCAGCTCCACCGTCTAGATAAAATACTTTCTTCATAATGTTCCTCAATCAATGTTATCTATTATATATACGCTCTAAAATTCTCTAAATTTGGGTAAATTAAATGTTACTGGAACACCTTCTGGTGGAACAGGATCATCCTTTGACGGATGTCTTATTGCCGGAGTTTTTCTTGCAGCCTCAATTTGTTCTGGTGTTAATGTAGGTATTTTTGGTAAAGGTGGTGCATTTGGCCATAGATAATGAATCTTAGCAAAGCCTTCTTTATATGCCTCACCATGTAAAACATCTACAGCGGCAAAATCTATTTCGTTATTGGAATCTAACGGTACAGGATGTGTTATCACATGTACATAACTATTAGTTGTGGTATGACCAACTTTAATTTGAAAAGTTTGATCTGTACTTTTAAATTTAGGAATGCTAACATATAACATATTATTCAGGTATCCCAGTAAAATTAGCGTATGTATTTAATCCTGAAGTACCTGTTGCACCATTTAGATAAGAGAGGAAAGTTGTGGTCGCTGCTTGAGTCCAAGTAGTATATATTGTTGATGCTCCATTATCTAACTCAGCAAATCCAGCGGATACCCAATTTCCATATCTTGATTCTACTACTTGATATGGCCCATATGAAAAATGGTTTGGATCAAAAAAAGTGATTTCAATAATACTATTTTGTGTACTTGAAGTACCTCCAGAACTATATGGATAATTTCCTTCCCATCGAATACAATATGCCTGTGCACCTCCAGCATAACCACTATATGTTTTTAGACCGCCTATTAATACGACATTTCTGTCGTTAGCACCAAAACAAAGTTTAGGTAAACCTGGATTAGAATTTGATAAACCTGAATATGCGGATGATCCGTTACCAAAAGTTATATACCCATTGCTCCCAACATAACAAGAACTATATCCTGTACCAGCAATATACCAAGTGAAAGGTAGTGAAATATTAACTGAACCATCATCTAAGTACGGTGCAGGTGATGTATATAATGTTGCAAATGGAAAGTTTACTCCTAGTGCTGGAGTGCTAGAACCGTTTCCGCCTCGTAAATTTTGACTACCTGATCCTCCTCCAAATCCTCTTGATGTACCATAAAAAGCACTAAAGCTTTGCCCGGCAGGCCAGTTTTGATTAACACCATTTTTAGAATTCCAATAATGACTCCAAAGAGTATTAATATCTTCGGTGAGACCCGAAGTAGCCTGAAATTCTTGTTCTAAATTACCCCAATCTATTGTACCCGATGAAGGAACTACACTCATAATTAATCCTCTTTTAAACTATTCAATACTTCTTTTTGTTGATTCATTTCGGTTTTTATTTCTTTAATGGCTTCAACTAACACACCAATAATATTTTGATATGCTAATGTTAAGTATCCGTCTGGATTATCAAAGACTAATTCGGGAAGAACGTGTTGCACTTCTTGTGCAATTAAACCTATTGTTGCTTTACCATCTTTGACATATGTAACACCACGTAGTCTAGATGTTTTTTCTAGAGCATTTTTGACAGTTTCTATGTTTGATTTTAATCGGCAATCTGAGTAAGCAGTAATATTACCACCGGAAGTTATTGCACCTCCACAGATACATGGTCCATAGAATCCTGTACCAGACCAAGTGCATCCCGGTATATATAAAGCACAAGTATTTGGATAGATACACGGACCTGTTGGAGTAGCGTACAACGTATTGCCCGATAACCATGCTACGGGATAACAACCGCCGGCATTATATGTATTACATACTACGTTAGATGCTGTTCCGCTAAGATTTCCGTAAAAATTCCCAGAACATACAGCATTGATGCCACAGACAACTGGAGCAATTAAGCAGGTACCGGCACATGAATACGCAGCTGCATATATACAACATCCGGAACAGATAAAACAACTTCCATATACTCCGCAAGCATACCAACCAACTCCGGTATCAGAATCTAAAAATATACTCGAACATCCACTAGAAGCTACATAAAATCCCCATCTTTGTACTGGAGCTCCTGATTTTCCTTGTACACAAGCATAACCAGAACACGAATAACCAAATCCTACTCCATACATATTGCCTAAACAAGTGCCGCATGGTAAATATGATCCGCCGATTGTGTAGATTGCGCCTGTCGTACAACCTGGAAATTCCACGGAATTATAATTTCCGTCCATATAACCACCTTGGCAGCAGTTTCTAATGTAACGACCATAAGTTACTAAGCAACAAGAACATAAAGTACATGCGGCAACAATACAACCGGTAGAATACATACAAGGACCATAAACACATGTTGCGGAACATATCATACCACCAGCACATACTTGACCACTGGCTAATACACAACAAGCTGAAGTAATGTTGCCTGTAACTGTACACAAATACGTACATGCGATTACACCACCAGATTGTGTACAAATACAACCAATATAAGCCTGAGGAGATACTAAACAACCACCGGCACATACACAACAGTTTGTATTAAAGTTGCCGCAAGTGACACAGAAATTAGTGAAACCACTGCAATACAAACAGACATAACCAGATTGTGAAGATATTCCGTTACCATTACATGAATTATACCATCCGGTACCACTTTGAGCACTTCTCCACCAACCATCACCGATTGTACAATTATATACATTGCAGAAACAACCACCAACACATAAACAACATACACATCCAGATCCTGTGACGTATAAACAAGGTCCATATAAGCAGGTAGCAGAACATATCATACCACCAGCACATACTTGACTGACGGATATAAAACAACAAGCTGAAGTAATATTGCCTGTAACTGTACACATATATGTACATGAGATTATACCATTAGAACATGTACAAATACATCCAACATATGCACAAGCGCCAACAACACTACTCGCTGTAGCAGCATTACCACAAGTACAGGAAGCAAATGTAGCACCGCCACAAGTACATCCAGCTTGAGTAGCGCAAGTTGCTGTAGCAGCATTACCACAAGTACAGGAAGCAAATGTAGCACCGCCACAAGTACATCCAGCTTGAGTAGCACAGGCCGCACTAGTCGCTGGTCCACAGAAACAGGGTGACTGTGTATATGAGGTTGCACAAAAAATAGGACTTGCAGAACAAGTGGTACCACAAGTTACCGCACCAACTACACAAGTTGATCCACAAGTAATAGGACTAACTACGCATGTTGTTCCATTCACTATGGACGTAGCTACACCATTTCTTGCTATAAAATAATTTGTGTTAGATATTGCCAAAGTTTTTTCTTTTTATTATTATACCGTTATAAGGTCTCTGACCATATTTATAACAGTTGATGATGAACTTGCCGGATTAATTAAAAGACTGAAAACTCCACCTGAAATTGAAGCGTCAAATGTGGCCAAAGAAGTATTGGTAATAACCTCACCATACTGTGCCAAGTATACTGTTGTACCATTTTGAACGGCTAACAACTCGATAACATGGTAATTCGTACTCTGTGTCATTTGAATTAAATATTTGGCAGTACGGTATGCTGTAGTAGACCAAGTATCAATTGCTGTTTGTGCTGTAGTGGCTGTTGTTGATTGTGTAGTCGTTTTGATATTATTAGCAGTTACAGTACCAATAATGAGAACGTTTGCTGTTTCGGTATAAGTTACGTTCTCATAATTGAATGAACTAACATTACCGGTTACAGTTAGATTACCACCAACCGTTACGTTACCCGTAGTCGTTAAACCAGCAGTCGTTATTGCCAATGTAGTTGTATTACCTACATTTGTTACTGCTTGTAGTGAACTCGGTGTTGAACTACCACCAGAACCACCAGTTGCACCTGTACCAACAGCAACACCATTTAATTGAAAAGTGTTTGATGATGGATTAAACGTTAATGCGGTACTGACAAGCATACTATTGGTAAGACCAGCCGTTTTAGGCTGGAGTACCACATAGAATGTTGCGTTGTCATTAACAGCCGGTAAAAGCTGTAACTGGCTGATAGTTTGCATTGAAAGCCTTTACGCTTGTGCCTCGTTCCAAGAATAACGTGCTTGAATTGTTGCCGCATTTGCATTTGTTTGAATGTTTTGTGCAACGAATGTTAATACGTCAGGACCATTTGGATAAATCGAACTTGCTGCATTAGAAGATCCACCAGACAATATTGAAGTACCTATCGCTAACAACTGTGTCAAGTCTTGTTGTGTTGTTGCATATAAACCTGAACTACCTTGTGTGTTCAAGAAGAATCCGAATACTGATTCACCACCAGTCAATGAAGTACCTTGAGTGTGGAAGATGTATTGTGATAGACTTGAACCACCAACGTTTACCCATTGTTCTTGTGTATTTGATGTTGTACCATTTAGCACACAGGTAATCAAGAATGAACCGTTTGCATATACGTCTGCCTCAAATGGAAGATGTTGTAAACGGTTAATAATTTCACGTTGACCTAGTACCGGTGCAGGTATACCGTTTGAAGCACCAGGAGCAATACGGAAACTCATAACGGCCTGTGTAGCACCAGATTGCACGTTAATTGAAGATTGCATACCTTTTGTAAAGATGAATGATTTATCGTTTGTGAAACCACCATCCATAATTGCTGAAGTACCCCAATGGTTAACTTCAGGACCAAACTGTGGAGAATGTAGTTCAACTGCTGTCTGTGCAGTAGATGAGAATGAGAATGTTTGTGCAGTATTACCTAATGGAGCAAAAATAATTGTGTTACTTGTACCGTTTGCTATTGCTGCTTGACTCATAACAATCGTTGCATTATTAGGAATCTGTGTAACATATGATTGATTTGGAACACCTATACCAAAGATATACTGATTCACTTGAACACCAGCAGTAGATGCTAGAGAAGTGATGTAGTTATTACCGTTGGTTAAGTTACCAGTTGTGGTCAATACAGATGCCATGTTTGCTCTAATCAAACCAGTAAATGAATTTGATGTTAGACCAGAATAATTCATGAATTCTGTATTAGCAATATTTCTTACCAATATAGTACCAGTATTTGGGAATCCGCTAGTGCTTGATACGTTAATTGTCGTATCTGTTGGCAATAAGTTTGTATTAACACCTGATGCACCACCTGTCATAGCTGTTGTTTTACTAAAAGTTGAAGTTTCATAACGACCTGGTAAGTTACCAGAACGCATATAAGCCAAATAGTTTACGTTATTGTTAACGATTCTATGACAGTAAATAATATTACCATCAGGACCACGTACACCGAATCGAATGAAACCTGCACCGTACCATGAATAGTCGATGTAGAACATTTGCATCTTACTTAAATCAATCGAATAACCAGAAGGACCTGTACCATCTAATCGGTCAACGTTAAATTGACTTGAAGGAACTATATAATCGACTGTTCTACTTACAACAGCATTACTTTGTAAAACGTTTCCACGATATGGTGGAGAAATCGTCATTGATGAATCAGAGATAATATTTGTTACACGATATGACATACCTTTGATAACAATAAAATCACCAATTAACAGTTGTTTACTTAAATACCCGGTGAAACCAGATGCTACTGTAACTGTTGCTGAAGCTGGAGTTACTGTATACTGTCCTGATATTTGAAATACGGATGAACGTCTGACTGCTGATAATACTTGACCATCCCATTGCCAGAACATACCGTTTTGTGAATCAAAGATACCAATACGATTTTGTGCACCATACCAATTCGAAACAGAACCGTATATTGGGCCAGAAGCTATTGCATTTGCTGGTGTTGTACTTGCCACATATGTAAATGAATATGGAGTAATAACGTTTTGAATGTTAAATGTACCATTGTATGCAGATTCGTTGGCACCAGAAATAGTAATTGTAACACCAGCACTAATATTGTGTGGATCTTTTGTTAATACTGTACATAATGTACCAACACTAGTGATACCGTCTAAATTTAATTGTGCTTTTAATGTTGTACCAGTAGACATCTGAATACCTTTACCAGATTGATAACGGAAATATCTACGAGTCTGACGAATGTATTGGTGATTATGACTTGCTGCGTTTGTTGAGAATCTCACGCCACCGTCAAATGCACGATGTAGTGCCAAACCTTGTGGTCTTACATACAAAGAAGCACTTGTTAATGTCAAAGCTCCTGCATTTTGTGAAGAAACACCAGTTGTATTATATGTGAATGTGTTTGGACTGATAATTGTTGATACTGTCCAAGAACCGTTGGCTGATGAAGCACCAGTCAAAGCAATTTCATTACCTACTGTCAAGTTATGTGGTTGTGTTGTTTGAATAGTAACTACGTTAGATGTAGCAGTTGCTGATACCATAGAAATGGCTGAGTTACTAAACACATAACCTTGATAACCTATTGTAACACCAGTATTAATAATAGAAGATAGCGAACCGGTATAGTAATATTTACCAGTATAGTTGAATGTGTTTGCAGTACCTGTTGTTGCTGTTCCAGTTGGATTACTATTACCGTCAACAATATACAAACCGTCTGCACCGGAATATAATGAATCTAGAATAACAACAGGAGAACCAATTGCTGGTGCAGATGATCCAGTTGATACAGCTACGTTATATGTTCTAGAACCTGTTGTTGGTATGATGTTAGTGATGTTCAAGTTACCTGTTGCAGTAACATAGTATGCAAATGGTTGGTTATTAACCATACCCAACTGTTCCCACTTGGTAGTTTGAATTGAATACTCATAGTCAGTATCAATCAAAGACTGTGGTTGTGATGTACGTAATTTATTGATTGGATCTAGATATGTATCTGATGGAGAAAACTTCTCCTCATACTCATCAACAATAATTTGTAACTTATCTGTGTTACTTAGTCCTGTAGTATTGTAATTTAATGTCAACGTAGTTATCGTTGCATTAGGGTAATTACCAGTTGTATCAGGACCGATAGTATATGATGTTACTGTCAGGTTAGGATCAGAGAAGTTGAAAAGAACCTGGTTGGTTGTCAAATCAGTAATCAATACCAAACGTTCTTTAGGAACAACGTGTGGAATCACAATCGTTCTTGTAGACGGTGTAAATGAATAGTATGTATCTAGTATAACTTTTCTTGCCATTGTAATTGCTCCGGTGTATTATCTATGTATTTATCTAGAACCCCATGACTACATCCAATGGCTTAAAAGGATATATTTTGGTTTGAGATGGTATAGAACCCACTAAAGTACCGATTTCTATCTGTGAACCGGCTAGTGGTGTGTCTGCGAATTTTATCCAGTTATTTGTGGTTGGATTGCCTGAAACGTCAAGTGTATAACCTTTTGATGATGTTAATACACTGGCCAACCAGACTGTATCATATTTAGAATTAAATGCTGGTTGTTTCATACCGTTAACTGTCACACTTAATAAGTATGGACTGGCCATGTTAACTTGTGTGCCATTATAACTTAATTTAAAGGTATTGGTAAAACCATCAGCTTTAGATGAAATATCATCAAAATCGTATAAGTCGGTATTGGTGATTGTAGAGCCTGATGTTCCAACAGTCAATGAACCTACACCTACACCGCCTGCCACAGTCAAAGCACCAGTCGTATTCGATGTACTTACTGTGGTATTTGATATGTACAAAGAACCTGCAACAGCATTATATGTACTTGATGATACAAACACACCATTAGACGAGGCAGCAAATTCCAAGACTTCAATAACATCACCAGATAGTGGTGCTACGTTAAACGTTAGAGTTGAACCTGAGATACTATATTCAGTTTTCTGTTGAGTTACACCATTAATATTAATAAGTGTAGAGTTTTTATTGTACGGTGCTACAGAAAGTTGAAAAGATGTGGTTGAACCATTACCCGTAAATACATCAGTACCTAATACAGGATTAGGACTTGAAGAAAATAATTGTAAATCCCATGCGTAACCGTTCCAATTCCAGGTTTTGATACCATAGGTGAACGCCTGGTTTAGGGTTGGTGATGATGGGAAATTAATTAATGCCATTTGTTAGACTTAAACTCTTTTTTTTGGTTTGTGATGAGTGTATTCATGGCAATGTATTTATAAATGTTGTTAGTGCTGATCCAGTAATAGGATTACCTTCAGCATCGTTTAATTGAACGCCATTCTTAATGTCACGGACAAATTGTTGGTAGTCTGTGTTGTCTTTGTCAAATGGAATGCAAGATTTGTCTGATAACCTTTGCACAATGCTTATTGGCAATGATGGTGTGTTTTCCAATAATTGATACATTTATAACTCCGAAGTAAGAAGCAAAGTGTTAGTTTGTGTATTTGTGAAATACGCTTGGCATCCCCTATATGCGGTCATTCCACTAGAAGTTGCGGCAAAAGCGGCAAAATTAACATTTGATCCATTTAATGTTACAGCAGAAGCGGCATAAGCCGCCGTACTATCATTCAATGATATTGGGCTTGGAGTACCCAATAAAGTTGGCGATGCTCTCATATAAACAGGGAAATACACATAAAAAATCCCACCAGTAGATGAAAATATAAATCCTCCACCAACTCTATCTCCCGCAGTTGTTCCGGGTACGCAATAACAATACCTCTGACACAAAGCCAACTCAGTACCA
>Ga0164296_1003979_pt1 | contig 13639 bp, 12 predicted proteins | sample GEODES057metaG_FD_113533 | JGI IMG/M metagenome (GOLD analysis project Ga0164296, IMG submission 113533) | Dystrophic lake water microbial communities from Trout Bog Lake, Wisconsin, USA - GEODES057 metaG | ecosystem: Environmental > Aquatic > Freshwater > Lake | place: USA: Trout Bog Lake...
CCAGATTGTAGACCGACACCAGATAGCCGCCATAAACGCCGATGGTGTCGCCCACCAAAGTCAGCAGCGGCATCACGATCACCGCCGCCACCAGCCGCGGCACCACCAGATACTTGATGGGATTGGTGGCAAGCGTGGTCAAAGCGTCGATCTGCTCGGTCACTTTCATGGTGCCGATCTCCGCCGCGATCGCGGCCCCTACCCGTCCAGCAACCATAAGCCCCACGATCACCGGCCCCAGCTCGCGCGTGATGCCCAGCACCACGATCTGCGGCACGATGGCTTCGGCGCCATAACGGTTGCCGCCCAGGTAAATCTGCAGCGCCAGTGCGCCGCCGGTGAAGAAGGCGGTGAGGCCGACGACCGGCAGGGAGAAATAACCGATGCGCAAAATCTGGATGGCGATCAGCCGGCCATAAATGGGCGGGCTGACACAGGCCGCCAGGGTGCGGCCGGTAAAGGCCGTCAGCCGGCCAATATCCGCCAGCAATCCCAGAATAGCGCGCCCGATGCCTGCCAGGATATTCATGCGGCGGCGTCTGTGTAATGCCGCGGGATGCGGCTGGAAATTCCGGTCAGCAATTCATATTCGTTGGTGCTGAAAGACGCCGCGACATCCCGCAGCGCCATGGTATCGCCCAGCAATTCCACCGTGTCGCCGATGGCGGGCTGCTGCTTCAGATCGGTGACGTCGAGGGTCAGCAAGTCCATCGAAACCCGGCCGGCGAACGGCGCCCGCATGCCCGCAAAAGCCGCCGCACCCTTGTTGGAGGCAGCACGCATGATGCCGTCGGCATATCCGAGCGCCACGGTGGCGAGCATAGTTGGCCTTTTTGCGCGGAACGTGGCTGCGTAACCAACGCTGTCCCCCTTGTCAATTCGCCGGGTTTGCAGCACCCGGGCGGTCAGAACGGCCACGTTTTTCAGGCGGTTTTTGGCCTGGACGGGGCCGCCGCCCCACAGCCCGATCCCCGGCCGCACCAGGTCGAAATGATAGTCGGCGCCAAGGAAAATGCCGCTGGTGGCGGCAAGGCTGGCGGGCGCGGGCGGCAGCATCGCCAGCGCGGCGCGAAAGCGCTCCAGCTGCCCACGGTTCATCGCCGCCTCGGCGCCCAGATCATCGGCGCAGGCCAGATGGCTCATCAGCAGCACCAGATTGATCCCGGCCAATCGCTCACGCCACTCCGACGCCAGAATGGAAAGTTCATCGGCCCGCAGCCCCAGCCGGTTCAGGCCAGTATCAATATGGATGGCGGCGCCCAGCGGACGGCGGCCTTTGCCTTGCGCCCGCGCTGCCCCTGCCCAGGCTGCAATATCGGTCAAGGAATTAAGCACCGGCGTCAGGTTATGGGAGAGCAGCGCCGTAACTGCCGCCTGCGTCACGCCGTCCAGCACAAAGATCCGCGCCTTGGGCAAATGCAGCCGGAGCGCCACGCCTTCGGCCAATTGCGCGACAAAAAAATTCTCGCAGCCCACCGACGCGAGCGCAGGCGCCGTCATGGCGGCGCCCAGGCCATAGCCATCGGCCTTGACCACGCCGGCGGTGATGGCCGGTCCCGCCAGCCGCTGCAGGCTTTTGTAATTGGCGGCAATCGCGCCCAGCCGCACCGTCAGGCTTGCTGACTCACTATCCCCGCTCATGGTTCGACAATGGCCCGCCCCGGTGCCTTCCGTCCAGCGCGCGGTTAGTTGCCGTCCCCCAGAATGCCCGGCAGCACGCCGCCACGGCTGGAGTCGAACAGGTTGGGCGTCGGATGCAGGCAGGGCGTGTTGACCATGATGGGGCAGGGATTTTCGGTCTGCGCCTGTTTGCGCAACAAATCGGCGCCCGTCATCTGCAATTGCAGCGGCGGCGCCTTGGGCGGCGCATCCAGCACGATGGTGCCGTCAGGACGGCGTGCCGCCATCCAAGGCTGGCGCGGGCAGCGCGCCTGCTGCGCTTTGTTGAGATATTCGAAATTGCTGGCGCCGCACGCCAGCGCCTGGCCGATGGATTTGAGCACATCGCCCGGCGTGGCGGGCGTGTTCTGTTGCTGCTCCTCAATCACCGGCGGCTTGGGGATCACGGTCAGCGGCTTGGCGGAAAGGTCCGGCTCTTTGGATTCCTGGCGGCGGAGCACCTCCTGGCGCTCCGCTGCGCCGCGATCGAGCAGCGACATGTCCAGAATGGTTTCGATGGCGGTGCGGCTGCCGATCCGTTCCTCTCGCTGCTGCAGTGAGATCACCAGGGCGAGAAAGAAAATCAGGTGCAGGATTGCGACGATCACCCAGGCGAACGCATCGCGCAACAGGAGGCGGCGGCGCTCCGCATCGCTGAGCGCAAAATGCATCCGGAAGTCGGGATAGGCCAGGTCGTCAGTAACCAAGGACAGTCTTCCAAGCTTGGACGGCACACCACATGCATCGGCGCGCTTGCGCGCCATCATACCGGGCTTGGCCATCCCCACAAACCGCCGGGCCCTGACAAGTTCTTCATTCTAGACGCTTTTCGCGCCGCCCGGGAGCAAAACCGGAGCAAATTGCAGTTTGCCGCCGCATCCCGCATAACGCGGGGAATGCGGATTATCCTCATCAATCTGGCGCGGCGGCCCGACCGGCTGGCGGCCATGACGCAAAAGGCCGCGGCGCAGGGCCTGCACCTGGACCGGCTGGACGCGCTGGATGCGGCGCAGATGGAACCGCCCGCCAGCTATTTCGATTACAAGGGGCCCCTGGGCGAAATTCCGCGCGGCGACAAATGCTGCACCCTGTCGCATCGCATGGCTTGGGAACAATTCGTCGCCAGCGGCGAGGATCATGTCGCCATTCTGGAAGATGATGTGATGCTCACCCCGTCGGCGGGATTATTTCTGAGAGACGCAAACTGGATTCCGCCGGGCGCGGCGCTGGTCAAGTTGGAACAGTATGGCCCGCCGGGACAGAGCGTTTTGCTGTCAGATTTCCGCAGCATGCCGAACGGTTTTCAGATTGCCCGGATGCATTCGCGCCATACCGGGGCGGCGGCCTATATCCTGTCTCGCGAAGCGGCCCAGCGCCTGCTGGCGGTGACGCGTTTCACGCTGCCGGTGGATCATCTGTTGTTCAATTCCAACAATTCGCCTTTGTTCGCAGAACTGGCGCCCTGGCAATTGCTGCCGGCGATCGCGCGGCAACAGGATTTTGTCGGCGGAAAATCCGATATCGAAGGCTGGCGCACGGGCCTGCGCAGTTTCAGCTTCACTTACATCCGGCGCGAACTGATCCGCTTTGGCTATGATCTGAAGCTGCTGCCGCGCCAGCTGGCGCTGCTGGCCAGCGGCAAGGCCCGGTTCACCCGTATCGGCACGGAAGCCTAGTTCTCGACTATCAGATTCGAGAAGCGGGTGAAGCGGTCGTCGAAATACAGGTCGATCTTGTTGGTCGCGCCATGGCGGTGCTTTTCCACCAGCACTTCTGCCCGGCGATGGGCGCGCTCGCATTTTTCCAGCCATTTGGCGTGATCGGGCGAGCCGGCCTCAGGCTCGCGCGACTTGAGGTAATATTCCTCGCGATAGACGAACATCACAACGTCGGCGTCCTGTTCGATCGAGCCGGATTCACGCAGATCCGACAACATGGGACGCTTGTCGTCGCGGCTTTCCACGCCGCGCGACAGCTGTGACAGCGCCAACACCGGCACATTCAATTCCTTGGCCAGGGCTTTGAGACCCTTGGTGACTTCGGTGACTTCCTGCACGCGATTTTCCTGGCGGCGCGACGGTTCCACCAGCTGCAGATAGTCGATGATGATCACGCCGATATTCTTTTCGCGCTTCATGCGCCGCGCCCGCGCCGCGATCTGGGCGATGGAGATGCCGCCGCTATCGTCAATATACAGCGGCAAGGTGGACAGTTCCTGCATTTTGAGGACGAACGTCTCCCATTCGCTTTCGGAGAAGCGGCCGTTGCGGATTTTCCACATTTCGATTTCGGTCTGCTCGGCCAGAATACGGGCCGAGAGTTGCTGCGCCGCCATTTCCAGACTGAAGAACAGCACAGGCGCGCCGCGCGGCATTTCGGCCCCGGCCTCCATATCCTGGATATAGGTGCGGGCGGCGTGGAACGCCATGTTGGTGCCCAGCGCGGTTTTGCCCATGCCGGGGCGGCCAGCCAGGATCAGAAGGTCAGAGGGCTGCAAGCCGCCCAGCAGATTATCAATGTCGGTAAAGCCGGATGTGACGCCCGAGATGCGACCGCCGCGCTTTTGCGCCGCTTCCGCCGATTCCACCGCCCGGCGCAATGCCTCGTGGAATTCCAGCGGCCCTTCGCCATATTTGCTGGATTCGCTGACGGCATAGAGCGCCTTTTCGGCTTCCTGGATCTGTGCCTGAGGGCCTTTGTCGGTGGGCGCCTCATAGGCCGTATTGACGATATCCTCGCCGATGCGGATCAGGCTGCGCCGCACCGCCAAATCATGCAGGATGCGGGCATAATCGCGTACATTGGGCATGGCCGGCGCCGCCGAGACCAGGCTGGCGAGATAGGCGACACCGCCCAGTTCGACCAGGCCGGGATCGGCCTTCATCGCGGCATGCAAAGTGAGCGGCGTCAGGACAAAAGAGCCGCGCTCAAACGTCTGCGCCATGGTTTCGAAGATGCGGGCATGCAACGGATCGTAAAAATGATCCGGCTTGATCAGCGAGCCGATCCGCTCCAGCGCCTGATTGTCCACCAGCAGCGAGCCCAGCAGCGCTTGCTCGATCTCAATATCGTAGGGGACGTGGCGATAGGCGTCTTGTTCCATTGCTGCTCTCAAACTGCCTTATCAAGACCGCCTTGTCGCGGATTGGCAATCAACCGATTGTCGAAGGAGACGACAAGCGCCAATCCAGATCGCCCACAGGCTTCGCGTGCCGTGTCGCGGCACGAAATCTAGCATTAGTGGTGGGGATCGAAAAACTCACAATTTGGCAAGACCGCCTTGCCGCCCGCCAAAAACATCTTACCTTGATACCATGGCCGGGCTGACAGAAAAGCAGTTCTAAAGCTTGAAAGTGAACCCCAGCTGGACGGAAACCGGTTGTATCCGGGTGATGTTGCGCACATCGGTCAGCGGCGGGGAAAGCAGGGGCACCGTGTTGCTGGGATCGAAATAGGTGCCGTAGCTGGCGTCATGCCGGTTGAAGACATTGTTGACAAGGCCGAACACTTCCCAATTGTCACTCACCGCATAAGACAAGCGCAGATTGGCCAGCCAATAGGCCGGCAGCTTGGCATTCTGGTTGGCGAAGTCGCCGTCATAATATTGGCTGCCGATGATACTGATGTCGCCGCCCAGCGTCACGCGCGGCAAGATTTCGAAATCACCGCCGGTCTTGAAGCTGTTGGCGGGATTGATCGGGATATGGTTGCCCGGCTTCACCGTGACATTGCCATTGGCGTCGGCCTTGAGATTGTTGGGCGAGGACAAGGCGCCGGTGAACTGATAGGTCGCGTCCAGCCATGAATAATTCGCATAGAGGGACCAGCCCTGCGTCTTGTAGCGGGCGCTGAGGTCCGCGCCCTGCCGCCTGGTGTCGGGCACATTGGCATAATAACCGCGGCCCTGGATCACGCTGCCGAGTGAGACAGTGTCGTTGTGGCTGTTGGTGCGGAACGCGCTGGCGCTCCAGTTGAGCGTGCCGTCCCATATGGCGGTTTCCCCCCGCAGGCCCGCTTCGCCGGTTTCGGCCACCACCTGTTTCAGCGGCGGATCAGAGACCAGCGAATTTTCCAGCAGGCAGGGCTGGGTCGGATTGGCGCAGTCCAATTCCAGCGGTGTGGGCGCGCGGTTGGCCTGGGAATAGCCGCCGAAGAAATTGACGCCGTCCAGGATTTTGTAGGTCAGGCCCGCCAGCGGGTTAAAATGGCTATAGCCATGCGTTCCCGTCAATTCTGCGGCATTGCCGCTGCGGTCGCGGGTGGCGATGTTGGCCGCATTCAACCGGAAGCCCGCAGTCACGGTCAGCGCCTCGGTCAGATCCAGCGCGTCCACGGCATACAGCCCGTAATAATCGGTGGTGCCGCCGAGATCGGCCGGGGCATAACCAAGATTGCCCAGCGTGTGCACGATATTTCCTGAACCGGCCAAGGCGGGATCCACCGCAACCGAAAGGTCGGGGAAAATCCGGCCGAGTGTGCTGTTGGAGCGAAAGCTGATGGCGCTGTGATCAACACTGCCGCCGGCGCTGAAATAGTTGCCCAGCCCCAGCAGCGGCGCGGCGCCGGTCAGTTGCAGACTGGCGCCCTGAGTCACGGTATCGGTGGCGGTGCGGTCAACCGTGCCATAGACCGCGCTGGCGTTGAACGGGAAGACCTGGCCTGCCGGGTTCATGATCACGAACTGGTTGCGGAACGCTGTGGTCTTGCCGCCTGCCGGGGTGCCGAAAGCATCGTCCTGCAGGCAGAGGTCGCCGCCGAAGGATGAGCTTTTGGAACAGCTTTCAAAATCGGCGTCATTGCCGTCCACATGGCGCTCACGCAGGGCGCGGACATAGCCGCTGGCCGCGATCTGCCAGTTATCGTCAAGCTTGCTGGTGCCGCCCACCGCCAAGCTGCCGATGCGATTCTGGGTGATCTGCGGCCAGGTATAGACGGCGGCGGAATTGCGCGCCGCCAACTGGATCGGCGTCGGCCCCACCACGCCCAGCCCCGATTGTGCGCCCGAAGCGATGATGTGGATTTCGCTTTGTCCGAAACGCCAACCCACATCGCCGTACAGGCGCCCGAGATTGGAGGCCGAATGCAGACGCCACCCGCCGTCCGTCACACCCTCAGCGGCGCCATAGAAAGAGAAGTCGCCATCATCTTCACCAAATTCCGCGCTCGCCATGCCGTGGCCATAAGAACCGCCCTGCAAACTCGCCTGCGCGCCGGCAACGGTGAAACCGTTCTTCATGATGACATTGATGGCGCCACCCAAAGCGTTGAGGCCGAACACCGGATTGTTGCTCCAGGTGTCCATGCGGGCGATGGCGGACTGCGGAATCGCGTCCCAGTTGACCGTGTCGCCGAAGGCTTCGTTGAGCCGGATGCCGTTCTGATAGACCGCGATGCCCTGGGCCGTGCCCTGCAACGGGGAAGCCTCGAAGCCGTGAAAGCGCACGTCCTGGAACATGCTGTTGCCCTGGCTGTCGCTGAGGCTGACACCAGGCACCTGTGTGCCCAGCGAGTCCAGCACGGTCGCGCCATGGGCTGCGGTGATGTCAGCGGCGGACAGGCCGTTGACCGTGGCGGGCACCTTGGCAGGCGAGAGGCCGGTATCGGATGCCAAGGTGCCATACACCACCACCTGTTCCGGCGCGGATTGCGCCCAAGCGGGTGCCGTAGCGCAGAAGGCTGCGCCGGTGCAGAGCAAAAGGTGGAATTTCAAGCTGATCCCCAATTTTTGCGACAGCATAGCCGATCCGCCGCCGCCGCACACAAGGGATAGATTTTGACCTGCCAGGCTGCAGATAGCGAAACCCCACCGGGATTGGCGGCGGGGTTTCCTTCCGGCATTACACCGGATTTTGATACGGGATTTCTCCCGTCTTTCTGAGTTTCAAATTTTGGGCTGCGGGATTATTGTAAGAACCCGTCGGCTCCGCTTGTGCAGAGCCGGGGCTTATCGCCGGCGGAGCATCTTCCATGACAGAAACCTCCTGTTCTCGTTTCAACATCTCGCAATTCCCGGCTTGCGCGGACGAATGGTTCATGGCGCGGGGATTTTCCCAAATCCCACTGGCAGCTGCTCCGAGGGAGAGCGCCGAAATGCAACCTTTGAATCAAAGCGTCCCGGCGTCTGGCCGTTCTGCGATGGAAAAATTAGACGCCTGCTTTGCGGTTCCGTCAAACACTTTCTTTTGAAATTAAAGTGCTGCGATCAGCGCCATGGCCGCGGCGGGATTTTTGCTTTTGGCGCCGCTGATCACAAAGGTGAACACATCGCGCTTCTTTTTTGGCGCCGGCTTGGACAGCAACTTGTCAGCAGGCGTAGAGTCGCCGGCTTGCCATTTGTGGAGGCGTTTCGCCCAGTCAGCCAGTTTCGGTTTGGCGTAGCCCAGCTTTTCCTTTTCCTGCGTGCCCATCAGGCGGACGTAAACAAAATCTGCCGTGACATCGAGGATGCAGGGAAATTCGCTGTCCACGCCAGAGATGATGGCGACATCATGCTTGCGGCAGAGTGCGACGAATTCCTCACAGGCAAAGCTATCGTGGCGGACTTCCACGGCGTGGCGCAGCGCCAGGCCGTCCTGTTTCTTGGGCAGCAGCGCCAGGAAAGCCGCAAAGTCTTCCGCATCGAATTTCTTGGTCGCCATGAATTGCCAGTTGATCGGCCCCAGCTTTTTCTTCAGCTCTGTGATGCCGCTGGTGAGAAATTTCTCAATGGATGGCCCTGCCTCGGCCAGCACGCGGCGGTTGGTGGCGAAGCGCGGCCCCTTCAGGGTGAAGACAAAACCCTCCGGCGTTTCGTCATGCCAGCGCGCAAAGCTTTCCGGCTTCTGCGAACCATAATAGGTGCCATTGATTTCGATGGCAGTGAGACGGCGGCTGGCATATTCCAGCTCGCGCTTCTGGCTGAGGCCTTTGGGATAAAAGTTATCGCGCCATTCCTCGAAGACCCAGCCACCGATTCCGACATAGATGCTCATCAGAAAAACTTCTCGTAAGACTCAGGCTTGAACCCCACCAGCAGCTTGCCGCCTTTTTGCAGGACCGGGCGCTTGATCATGGAAGGCTGCGCCAGCATCAGGGCGATGGCTTTCTTTTCCGTCAGGCCGTCCTTGTCCTTGTCGGGCAGTTTTTTGAACGTGGTGCCGGCGCGGTTGAGCAGCACCTCCCAGCCCAGCGCACCGGCCCATTTCTCCAGCTGTTCACGATCAATGCCAGCCGCTTTGTAGTCGTGGAAAGCGTAACTGATCTTATGCCCGTCCAGCCAGGTGCGAGCCTTCTTCATCGTGTCACAATTTTTGATGCCGTAGAGGGTAACGCTCACCGCTTGCCGGAGACCTCGATTGGGTCCGGATCGTTCGGACTGAGCCAGCGATAGACAAACCCCGCAATCAGCGCGCCCGCGATCGGCGCCACCCAGAACAGCCAGAGCTGGTCAATCGCCCAGCCGCCCGCGAACAGAGCGGGCGCCATGCTGCGCGCTGGATTCACGGAGGTGTTGGTGACGGGGATGGAAATCAGATGGATCAGGGTCAGGCACAGGCCGATGGCGATAGGCGCAAAGCCGGCCGGCGCCCGGCCATGGGTCGAGCCCAGAATCACGAACAGAAAAACGAATGTCATCACCACTTCACATGTCAGCGCCGCCACCAGGGAATAACCGCCGGGCGAATGTTCGCCATAGCCGTTGCTGGCAAAGCCGGCATGGACATCGAAACCGGCATGGCCGCTGGCGATCAGATACAGGATGCCCGCGCCAGCAATACCGCCCGCGACCTGCGCGATGATATAGCCCGGCAAGTCGGTGGCCGGAAAACGCCCGCCCGCCCACAAGCCCACCGAAACGGCAGGATTGAGATGGCAACCGGAGACATGGCCGATGGCGAACGCCATGGTCAGCACGGTCAAGCCGAAGGCCAGGGACACGCCGACAAAACCGATGCCCAGCGCGGGAAAGGCGGCGGCCAGAACGGCGGCGCCACAACCGCCCAGCACCAGCCACGCCGTGCCGATGAATTCCGCTGCAAGTTTGCGCGTCATGGACTCGCCCCCCGGTTTTTCGTGGCCGGAGGTTATGCCCGCGGCAAAGCCGAGTCTAATGCGGCTGCGCCTGCCGGCCCATGTCGCGCAGCGCCGCCAGGGTGCGGCGGGTGCGGGCGATATCGTCGGCGCCGACCCGTGTCAGCAATTGCGCATCCACCTGCATGCGGGCGGCGGCTTGCACCGCAGCGGCGGCCTGGCCGCGTGGTGTCAGAGTGACGATCAGCTTGCGGCGGTCATCGGCATGTATCGCGCGCTCCAGATAGCCGCGCAGCACCAGCGTATCCACCAACTGCCCCGCCGCCTGTTTGGAGACGCCCAATTCCTGGATCAGACGGCTGAGCGGCACATCGCCCGCCCCCAGCGCCAGCCCGCCGATCACATACATGCCGTTCTTGGGAATATCGCCATAACCTTCTTCGGCCAGGGCCCGGCGCATGGCCGCGCCATAGGTCGAACGGGCCGCTCGCAGTAGGGCGGGCATGATGATTTCCTTGAAACGGGGCTTTTCTTCGCTCATGGTGGTGACAATACGACAGTTAAATTGATAGTCAATATTATTTACTAATTACCGTGCGGACTTATTCCGCTTCCTCCGATTACCCTATGGTGATCAGCCCCCAGGAGCCGCGCCATGGCAGAACCCCTCACGTCCGCCACCGATCTGGCCGCCAAACGCCGTGTGATGTTTCCGGGTGAAAGCGCTGACTATGCCAAGGCGCGGCAGGCCCTGCTGGCGGAGGAAATCACGCTGCGCCGCCACCTCACCCAAGTTGCTGAGGCGCGACAGACGCTGCCGCCCGGCCCGGTGATCGAAAAAGACTATCGCTTCCTCGACGAGAACGGCGCGGAGCTGGGACTGAAGGATTTGTTCGGCGCGCATGACACGCTGGTGACCTATTTCTGGATGTATGGGCCGCAGCGCCAGCGCCCCTGCCCCATGTGCACCAATCTTCTGGGACCGTTGGACGGCAATGCCAATGACATCAAACAAAAGGTGGCGCTGAAAATCCTGGGCCGCTCGCCGGTGGAGCGGCAACTGGCTTTCGCGCGCGAACGCGGCTGGCAGCATCTGGATTTCGTGCAGACGGTGGGCGACGATTATGCCCGCGACCTCGGCATCTTGACGCCGGAAGGCCATGAATGGCCGGCGCTGGTGGTGTATCGCCGCGACGGCGACAAGGTGCGATTGTTCTGGGCCGGTGAAATGAGCGGCGAGATGGCCGATCCCGGACAAGACCCGCGCGGCGCGCCCGAATTGGCGCCGCTGTGGAATATCCTGGATTTGACGCCGGAGGGCCGTGATCCGAAATGGTATCCGAAGCTGAATTATTGAGCGGCGGCTCGGCGCTAGCCGCCGGGATGCAGACCCGGCGCTTCCTGACCTGTGCGCGCCACATATTCGGTGTAGCCGCCGCCATATTGATGGACGCCGTCTGACGTCAGTTCCAGCACGCGGTTGGAAAGCGCCGCCAGGAAGTGACGGTCATGCGAAACAAACAGCATGGTGCCCTCGAATTCCGCCAGCGCCGCCACCAGCATTTCCTTCGTCGCCATGTCCAGATGGTTGGTGGGTTCATCCAGAACCAGGAAGTTGGGGGGATCGAACAGCATCTTGGCCATGACCAGGCGTGCTTTTTCACCGCCGGACAACACGCGGCAGCTTTTCTCGATATCGTCGCCGGAAAAGCCGAAGCACCCGGCCAAGGTGCGCAGCGGACCCTGCCCGGCTTGCGGGAAAGATTTGTCCAATGACTCGAAAATCGTATCGTCGCCGTCCAGCAGATCCATGGAATGCTGGGCGAAGTATCCCATCCGGACATTGCTGCCGACCACCACCTTGCCCTGATCCGGCTCTGTCGTGCCCGCCACCAATTTCAGCAGGGTGGATTTGCCCGCCCCATTGGCGCCCAGAACGCACCAGCGCTCCTTGCGGCGCACCTGAAAATCGAACCCCGCATAGATGGTCTGGCTGCCATAGGACTTGTGAACACCGCGAAAGCCCGCCACGTCGTCGCCGGAGCGTGGCGGGGTGCGGAATTCAAACTGCACGGTCTGGCGCCGCCGCGGCATCTCGATCTTTTCAATCTTGTCCAGCTTCTTGACGCGGCTCTGCACCTGGGCGGCATGCGAGGCGCGCGCTTTGAAGCGCTCGATGAACTTGATTTCCTTGGCCATCATCGCCTGCTGGCGTTCGAATTGCGCCTGGCGCTGTTTTTCGGTCAGCGCGCGCTGCTGCTCGTAGAAATCATAATCGCCCGAATAGGTGGTGAGCGAACCGCCATCAATCTCAATCACCTTGCCGATAATGCGGTTCATGAAGGCGCGGTCATGCGATGTCATCAGCAGCGCGCCGTCATAGTTTTTGAGAAATGCTTCCAGCCAGATCAGGCTTTCCAGGTCCAGATGGTTGCTGGGTTCGTCCAGCAGCATGGCATCAGGCCGCATGACCAGAATGCGCGCCAGCGCCACGCGCATCTTCCAGCCGCCGGAGAGCAGACCAACATCGCCGTCCATCCGCTCCTGGCTGAAGCTGAGGCCTGCAAGAACCTCGCGCGCCCGCGCGTCCAACGCATAGCCGTCCAATTCCTCGAAGCGGCCCTGCACCTCGCCATAGCGCGTGACGAGGGCATCCATGTTGGCGGCCTGATCGGGATCAACCATCGCTGCTTCCAGCTGGGTCATTTCGGCGGCCAGCTTGCTTGCCGGTCCCACACCATCCATCACCGCGGCCACCGCGCTCTGGCCTGACATTTCCCCGACATCCTGGCTGAAATAGCCGATGGTCATGCCGGTCTCGACGGATACCTGGCCATCATCAGGCCGGTCCTGGCCCGCGATCATCCGGAAGAGCGTGGTTTTGCCGGCGCCATTGGGGCCGACGAGACCGGCCTTTTCGCCCTTCTGGATGCCCATGGAGGCGTCAATGAAGAGAAGCTGATGGCCGTTCTGCTTGCTGATATTGTCGAGGCGGATCATGGCGTGTGCTCAAAAAAGTTGGTCTGGGCGATGGTTTGCGCCGCGTGTGGCGGAGTGTTCGCCGCCGCTCGCCCAAGCTTGCGGCGTTCGTGGCTCAAATCGGTCCACTGGACCGATTTGACCGGCTTATCGCCGGTCGCCACTCACTCCCATTCAATCGTTCCCGGCGGCTTGCTGGTGATGTCGTACACCACGCGGTTGACGCCGCGCACTTCGTTGACGATGCGGGTGGCGGTGCGGGCCAGGAAGCTGTGCTCGAAGGGGTAATAATCCGCGGTCATGCCGTCGGAAGATGTGACGGCGCGCAGGGCGCAGACATGGTCATAGGTACGGCTGTCGCCCATCACGCCCACGGTCTTGACCGGCAGCAGAACAGCGAAGGCTTGCCAGATCACATCGTAAAGCCCGGCCTTGCGGATCTCGTCGAGGTAGATGACATCGGCCTTGCGCAGGATTTCCAGTTTTTCTTCGGTGATCTCGCCGGGAATGCGAATGGCCAGGCCCGGCCCCGGAAAGGGATGGCGGCCGACAAAGGCGGGCGGCAGGCCCAGTTCGCGGCCCAGGGCGCGCACTTCGTCCTTGAAGAGTTCGCGCAAGGGCTCGACCAGTTTCAATTTCATGTAAGTCGGCAAGCCGCCGACATTGTGATGGCTCTTGATGGTGACGGACGGACCGCCGGTGGCCGAAACGCTTTCGATCACGTCGGGATAGAGCGTGCCCTGGGCGAGGAATTCTGCGCCGCCGATTTTCTGGCTTTCCTTGTCGAAGACATCAATGAAGGCGGCGCCGATGATCTTGCGCTTCTGTTCCGGATCGCTGACACCGGCCAGCCGCCCCAGGAACAGGTCAGCGGCCTCCACATGCACCAGTGGGATATTATAATGGTTGCGGAACAGGCTCACCACTTCGTCGGATTCGCCGCTGCGCATCAGCCCGGTATCCACGAAGATGCAGGTGAGCTGCTCGCCGA
>Ga0164296_1003982_pt1 | contig 13628 bp, 17 predicted proteins | sample GEODES057metaG_FD_113533 | JGI IMG/M metagenome (GOLD analysis project Ga0164296, IMG submission 113533) | Dystrophic lake water microbial communities from Trout Bog Lake, Wisconsin, USA - GEODES057 metaG | ecosystem: Environmental > Aquatic > Freshwater > Lake | place: USA: Trout Bog Lake...
CCGCTTGCAAAACTCACAATGCTCTCAGAATTTAAAGCAAATGATTATGCAGACTTTCAAAAATTTATTAATTTTGGTGTTGATACTGGATTGGTCAAAGGGCCCATTGATGTTAAGACTTTTGTAAAATCATACTAAATAATTAGTTATGGATACTTCGTCTGTAATTGATAACACTCATATAACGATCCGCAGTCTCTCAAAAAATTTTGGTGGCGTGCAGTTGTTCAGTGATTTCAACCTCGATATCCCCAAGGGGAAAATTATTTCCATCTTTGGACCAAATGGCTGTGGCAAGTCCACACTCATCAATATGATGTCAGGAATACAAGACTTCAATTCAGGACAAATCTTATTTGGCGGGAAAACACTTCAAGATACTCGTATAGGTTACGTATTTCAAAACTACAGAGAGGCGGTATTTCCTTGGTTAACCGCCCTTGAGAATCTTTACTATCCTCTGAAATTTTTGAAACTTACTGAGTCTGAAAAAAAATTAAAAGTTGAAAAAATTGTTTCTTCTTTTGACGTTAAATTTGACTTAAATAGTTATCCTTATCAATTGTCAGGAGGACAACAACAATCCATATCAATCATGCGGGCCTTAATTGTTGATCCCGAAGTGTTATTTCTTGATGAGCCGTTCTCCGCACTAGATTACGAGATGACTTTATTTATGCGAGAGCAACTACAAAAAATATTTATAGAAAGACAGACCACAACGCTGCTGGTCTCTCATGACCTTGAAGACGCCGTTTATTTAGCCGATAAAGTATTATTGCTTACAAGAAAACCAACTCAAGTAGCTGCTTTTCTTAATTATCTTGCACCCCGCCCAAGAACAGTAGACGTTTTATCTTCTGAGGAATTCATGAAAGTCAAAACTGAAAGTCTAAATATATTTCTTGCTCAAGTAAATAACGTCTAATCTACTCTTCATGAAAAAAAGCCTAAACTTCTTGGTTAGTATTTTGGGATTTCTTCTATTTTGGGAAATATTATTTCAATCCAAATTGGTTGACCCAGTCTTACTTCCATCACCAGTTCAAGTAATTCAAGCACTTATAAAAGGCTTTTCGAATGGAGATTTACAAACTGATTTTTTAATCACAGTTAGAAGAACTATTATTTCTTTTCTATTGGCAACAATTATTGCTGTTCCAATTGGGGTTTTTTTTGGATCTTCTGAAATAATTTATCAAAGAGTTGAGTTTTTAATTGATTTTTTTAGATCTACCCCTGCATCTGCACTCTTCCCACTTTTTCTGGTGATTTTTGGTACGGGTGAGAAGACTAAAATAGCGGTTGCTACTTTCGGAGCAGCTTTGGCCATACTCTTTAATGTGGCTTACGGAGTTATGAATGCTAGAAAATTAAGACAACTCGCGGCAAAAGTAATGGGCGCACCGCCGATTTACATTCTTAAAGATGTCACTTTTTTAGAGTCTATGCCACAGACCTTTATTGGGATGAGATCAGGCATATCGATAGCTTTGGTTATAGTAATTGTTGCAGAAATGTTTATTGGTTCGAGTAATGGTTTAGGACAAAAAATCATTAATTCGCAGATGGTGTTTGATATGCCGGAGATGTACGCTGCAATTTTTGCTGCGGGTACATTGGGATATTTTTTAAATCTCATTTTTCTCCTCATTGAGAAAAAATACATTCACTGGGGCGGTAAATAGTTTTACTATATGTTTCGGGTTGCCTCTTTTTTATTCAAACCAAAGATCAACCGACAATAGCAATGGGGACCGTTTTGCAGACCCCTTTATTTTCTAACTCCTTGGCGGCTCTTAACGCTACGTCCTCCCTCCAAGGAGGTGCAATGAGTTGAATCCCTATGGGTAGATTGTGCTCACCCGCGGGCCACACAGGCGCAGCAACAACTGGACAACCAGCAAATGAGATCGGCTGAGTTAAAATACCCATCGAAGCACGGGCAGACATCTGCGCGCCGTTGATATCAATCCACTCTGTACCAATAGGATGTGAATGAACTGGTGTACAAGGGGCTAATAATAAATCCCAATTTTTAAATAAATCAAACACTTGAGATCTGTAAATTTTTCTAAATTTAAGAGCTTTTAAATACCAACTCGCGGGTTGTAAAAGTCCCGACATAAAGCGGTCCACAGACAGCGGTTCCAAGTCCTCATAATGTTTACGCAAGTGGTTAATGTGTTTTGTTCCACCCTCGCTTGCAGTAATTACAAATGCAGCAGATCTAGCCATCTCAGCGTTAGGCCAATTAACCACTTCATTTGCGCTCAGTGCGTTAGCAACTAGCTCTAAAGCTTTTCTAGCATAAGGACCCGAGTTCTGCTCAAAATACCCCCCTAATACACCTATTCGTAAATCTTTTACACCCTGGCTCAATGTAGTGGATGTTTTTTCTATTTTTGTCGTAATACAAGAGGGGTCACCAGCATAAGGGCCCTGCAAACAATCATAAGAGTTACAAAGTAAGTCCACGTTTTTTGCAAAAGTGCCCACATGGTCAATGCTGTCAACAAAAGAATAACTTCCAAACCTAGGTAGACGACCAAATGTCGGCTTCAAACCCCACACACCACAAAGCGAGGCAGGAACGCGGATAGAGCCATTGGTATCTGATCCAAGACTAAGAGGGACCATGCCCGCAGCAACCGCAGCGGCCGATCCCCCAGAGGATCCTCCTGATATATACCCTATTTTGTGCGGATTGTGTGTTGCGCCGTAGTGTGTATTTTCTGTCGTAAATCCATACGCAAACTCATCCATGTTCAGCGCACCTAGCAAAATTGCGCCTGCTGCGCTCAATCTTTGAATCAGCACGGCATCATCTTTTGCAGGTGGATTTTTTTTAAGCACTTTAGAACCCGCAAGTGTCGTAACGCCTTTGATATCAAATAAGTTCTTTACCGCGTAGGGAATCCCAGCGAGTGGTGGAAGGGGCATTCCGTCTTTAGACATTTGGTCCAAAACATCCGCTTCAGCTCTTGCTCTGTTTAGGCTTAAGTAGGTAAATGCATTTACAACTGCATCATTAATTTGAATCTGTTGGACAAGGTTTTCAACCACATCTCGAAAAGGTGTTTTACTCATAATTAAATTGTGGTCTTAAGTTAGTCAACTAACCTGTAAATTTCCACCAACTCGTCTGCGTCTAGAAATGGAAAGTCAATCAATTTCTCGGCTATTGTCATCGTCCTGCTTAAATGGGTTTTAACCCTTTCTAGCTGAGCCGGACTCAGAGTAATTTGATGTAATTCGGATGCGCAGGCAATATAAGAATCTAAATCTGGATTGTTCATTTTTGCTTGGGTAAAATGTTTAACAGTTGAGTTGAGTTTAGCTTTATAACTCAACGCAAACTTCTAAATTTTCAAAAAAATTTGAAAATACCTAAATTATCAGTATTTATCAAGAGCAAAGAAATAGTTAGAAACTACTTTATGCACCTCCCACCTGCCGCTAATAAGCATACAGTTGCTCTTTTTTTGCATCATCCCACGTGCTCAACTGATTCTGCGAACGGTGTCATCCGGTCTTTGTCCAGTCATTATTTAATCAAAATTTGGACAAAGTACAAAGTCGCCGACGGTTTCTTTGATGATGTAGATTTAATTATATTTCCCGGAGGAGACGGAGATGCTGGCGTATTTAATCAAATCATGAAACTCAATTTAGAAGATATTAAAAAGTTCATGAGTCAAGGGGGTAAGTTTTTAGGGATTTGCATGGGCGCGTATTGGGCTGATGCTTACTATTTCAATCTACTCAAAGGGACTAGAGTGGTTCAGTATATTAAGAGGCCCCGTGCAGATATAAGATCCTCTTACGGAACAACAGCTCCAGTTACGTGGCGCGGACAACCCCAAAGAATGTATTTTTATGATGGGCCCACATTTGTGGGGGGACAGTTTGAGGTAGTAGCAACTTATGCCAACGGTGACCCTATGGCAATTGTTCAAGGATCAATTGGCCTCATTGGATGCCACTTGGAGAGTGAGTCAAACTGGTATACAAAGAAGTACATGAAGCCCTTTTGGCATAAAGGAGAGCACCATACGCTTCTTAATTATTTTATAACCGAGCTATTAACAGGTGGTCGACAACTGAGTTTGTTTTAATCAAAATTTTAGAAAGTTGTCGGGCGCACAGACGCCGTGTTTGAGTTCGATTATCGTTCAAAGGTACGTTATACACCGTACAAAGTTGATAAATCGAATAACTCTAAAGGCACATATCATGACTATAAATAAACAGCAAATCAAAGGTCTCGCAGAACAAGCTACGGGTAAGGCCAAAGAAGTCCTTGGCAAAGCAATGGGCAACACCAAACTCGAAACGAAGGGGAATATTCAAAAAAATATAGGCTCAGTAAAAACCGCTATCGAAGACGCATTGTCAGATATTTCTAAAGCCGCGAAATCTAACTAACTGAGGATGCAAGGTCTAAGCATGCCTTGCTTTCAAACTTAAACTTTTTTTGTTATCAATCTTTCGGAAATAATCATGAATATTAAATACATCAGTGTCTCACTTTTATTTTGCGCATTTATTGGACCGGCCACAGTGTACGCAGCCGATACAACTAACGATACGGCGACCGAGTATATGGAGGATGCAACAATCACAGCAAGAGTCAAGGTTGCATTAACGGAAGAGAAAATGATTAAAAGTCGCGATATCAGCATCCGCACAGATCACGGTGTGGTCGATTTGACCGGGAAAGTTAGCACCAAAGAGGAATCAGATCTGGCAACCAACTGCGCCACTAAAGTTAAAGGAGTTAGGTCCGTGCACAACAACCTTACTATTTCTTAACTCACCACACCTTAAGATTTAAATTAACGACTAGCGCGAATGGTGTGATTAAAAGTGCGGGTTTGGCAGTATCTTGATTTTCAGATCTGCGAAACCTAGATCGAGACGAAAGGGCTGATCACAAACCTCCCAACAGCCATACCATGAATCACAGCCTTTCATCTGCACTCATCTTACTCATACTCGTGCTCGATCCTTTTGGGTCCCTACCGGTTTATATCCCTATTATGAACGCGGTACCACAAAAAAGAAGAGCCTTTATTGCAATCAGAGAAAGTGCGATCGCCTTTTTTATACTCCTCGTCTTTTTATTATCGGGCAACGGGTTTTTAAGTGTTATGCATTTATCTGAGCAGTCTCTGGCCGTATCTGGCGGTGTCATTCTAATTATCATTTCTTTGCGAATGGTGTTTGAAGATGCGTTTGGAGGCTTGGGGGAGTTCAAGTCTAGGCGAGAGCCCTTCATTGTTCCGCTTGCAATACCCCTGTTGGCTGGCCCCTCAGCAATAGCAACTGTTTTGCTGATGGCGTCCAGCGAGCAGGATAACCAAAAAACATGGATCATCGCTCTGGGCTTAGCCGTCGCTATATCTTGTTTCGTCATCACACTAGCGGCTCAAATTCGCAGTGTAGTCGGTGACTCAGTGGTCGAGGGAAGTCAAAAATTAATGGGGCTCGTGCTTGCAGCCATCGCAACCGAAATGATCTTATCCGGTATCAAAGGATATTTCTCAACTTAATCACTGCGCATTTAAACTGATCTTTTCTCGCAGGGCGGCGTCGAGCTGATCGACGACTTGGGCCCAATTTGCGTCCAATAGGATCGCCTCTTTTAGAAGTGTCGCCTGACTAGCGGTCCAAAATACCGCGTCCTCTAGCTTTACGCAATCATGAATAGGTGCATGCTTTTCTATGAAATTTTTAACACTCTGTGTATCGCTGGCTAGGCCTAGCTGAGCAAAGAGATCTGAAAATCGAACGTGGTACTTATGCATTCATATCCCGCTTTGTAGGTGAGACGGATCTTGAAGAGGATTATCTAAACCCCTTGACCACTTCTCGTAGCACTCCTGTCCGCAAAAGTGTTCCACGTAATCTCTGGCCTGGACCTCGCTGAGTCCTCGAACGTGCACCTGAGCAAGGCACATGTGACAGGGCACCAAAGTAACTTCGTCCACAGCATTGTCCAAAATCATATCCAACATCCTTATTTAATTTAATAACTCCGAATCTAATCATTATTCTCAACGCTGCTTGAAACTGCGTCTGTATGCAGACGTACCAAGCAATATTTGTTAATTATTAATGTATAGATTTTTATATATTGCCCCGCAACCGTGTTTTCGAAATTATGATTAAATATGCATCACAAGCTCTCTTTTTACTCAAGCCACAACAGGAATACACCATGACCCACTTTATATTTTTAAACACTATTTCAATTTTTTTTAAAAACCAGACAGCCGACGTCAAACTATCATCAACTTATGCTCAGCAGGGCTTCTCAGTCATTCAAAGCGCGTTAACTCCGAGACCAATACCGCGTCAGTTTCTTTAAAGGACAGAGAGGCAGCAATGCAAATTGTTGTTGATGTGGCTACTCATAACCCTTTTTGCGCAATCATCACCAACTCCTCTAGCGGGGAAGTCTTTGCCAAGGTTACCAACTCAACACCCTCGAATCCTCTTTTGCACGACGAAATCGTTTGTTTGAATAACTATGTCAATCGCATTGGTAACAAAAATTGGTCGAATCTCTTCTTATACACAACGGGTGAGCCTTGCCCGATGTGCATGAGTGCACTGATATGGGCAGGCATTGGCGGGGTGGTTTACGAAAGTTCAGTAGCCACTCTTAAAAATTTTGGTTTTGCGACATCCACATGCAGTGCAAGAGATATTGATGCGGCCAGTAACTTTATTCAGACACAGTTAACGGGAGGAGTTCTAGAGGCTCGGTGCGATACACTTTTCTTGAATCGTAGGAAAGTTTAAAAAGTCTAACTTGAGTATTATTAAATTTAATCCTCAAATTCAGGCTTAGGTGTCTAAGCGTACTGATCTTCAATCCAATGAATATTATTGTAGATGAGCTGGACTTTATTTGAGTTTACGCACATCCAAACCATAATTCAAAGGTACATATCATGAATATTAAAGAAAATCAGACCATTGAAGAGCAACGCCCGCCATCAAAAATGCTCACAGATTCAATGACCCCTTCAGTTGCTAAGGAAAATATGCAGTCGAAGATGATTGACTGCACTGTTGTCGCACCAGAGGCCCGCGCTGGGGGGCAGCTAAGGGGCGGCGTCATCTCCCTGGGACATTCAAATCCAGGGGACATTGCACCGACCTGATTTCACGAACCTCACCAGCATCAATAGCATCAATAGCATCAATAACCTCAATAACCCTGCTCACCTTGTTAGCCTGGCTTGTCTGAGTCTTAAGTTCTTGAGCCTTTTAGCTATGACTAATCGATGAATCTTAAGTTTTATGGAGGCCACCAAAAGTAACTAAAACTACTTTGGTGAGCCCGCTCTATTAAAAAATTTCCGCTTAAAAAATTATCGCAAAAAAAGAAAATAAGCTTAATCTAATTTATGGGCTTTGACAGGTCTCAATTTTTTACAAAAAAATAAAAATCCCTTGGTCCCGAGCATCACGCCACCAATATGAACTTCATGTTCATACTTGTTTAAACTTTATAATTTACGGCGCTTCTTCGGATTTGCTTCGGCAGTGAGGGGCTTCATCACTAAAATTTATACCAACTAAGTTTGAAGTGTATTTTTTAATTTTTATACCCTCAATAAATTAACCCTATGATTGAAAATCAACCCCACATGCCTAAGGGTGGTTGGATCGCTGCAGCCCTATCCGCAGTAGGTGCTGCCGCATTCTTACTTTGGCAACCTTTGATGGACTACTTTATAACTGGCACTTACGATGAGAATATAGTGATTCAATTAGAGACATCCTCCATGAAGATCCAAGAAGACCCAAAGCTCTTAGTGATACGTCTGAAAGCCACAAATAAAGGTAACGTGCCCGCTAAATTAACCTCAGAGGGTAAAGGCGATATGACGATAGAGATACACCGGATTGATAAAGCTGAGCTAGGAGAGTGGGTCGATCCGTCGACCACACCTGTTGTTGCTAAAAAACTGATCTTGAACGGCGCAGCTGGAGATGTCATCGTCCCCCCAGGCTCATACTGGTCAAGGGAAGTGTCTCTGCCTTTACCAAAAGGAACTTACTGGGTTTTGGGCACGCTGAATAGAAAGAGTGGAGATGCAATCACAGAAGCTACTTACTTTGAGCATGCAAAGCAATTGAGCCGTAGTGACTGATTGCTTTTGGTTAAATTCAAAATTTAACCCTCCATACAGCTGTTTAATTTTGGCTTTTATTTAATAAATAACATCTACAAAAAATGGTTATTTTTTAGTCAAGACGTGAATCCTTTAATAGCTTTTCTAAAACCACTTAACGACCCGATGAACAGCCGCTTTCAGCAGATTTTTTTAAGATGAATATGAATTCATTTATAAATATTTATCGCCTTAGTTTATAAAAAATCATTACTATTTAAGCTTTGTTCCATCTCTTTTAGTGACGACTAGCATAAGCTTAAGATTTATAACTCGTAAATTTTCTAGATGATTAAATTGTTACTCTTTTAAGTCTAGATAACTTTATTTTTTGTGATTTAAGTGTTCCGCGAATTACTCATCAAACAAGCGTAAAACTTTTTCTGATTTGTCATGATAACATCCCAACAGCTCATTGATAAGTTATTAAATTCAGCTCAAGCTCACCAACCAAGCATGAGTCCCACGCAACTGAAAGCTTATGTGATGGCCATACTTGCAGACGAACTCTGTTGGGCCTTTAATAATGACGAAATAGTCGCTAAAAATGTAAAGCAGCGAATCTCAAAATTAGTTCCTCGTGAAATAGTGAACTACAAAATCGCAGTCAAATCTAATAAGGCTCGCCTGTCTTAGGTTTGGCTTTTAGAGATTAAACATATTACTCAACATCACACACGTTAGCTCACATGATTACAGGATATCAGCTCGTTCAGACTTTTTTTGATAAAGCCCAAGTTCATAAGCCGAACATGTCTCCTCATCAAATCCATCTTTATGTGATTGGCTTACTTGCTGATGAGTTAGCTTGGGCTTTCAACAACGACCCAATTGTTGCTAAAAACGTTAAAGATCTTTTATATAAGTTAGACCCAACAACGCTGCCTGCCCCTACTGAGCCGATAGAAGCTTCTCAAACCGCTGCTGAGGGTACGAGCGCTCCATCTGTGGGCACGGTAAAAAAAATCGAAGCAATCTCCAACCCATTAGGATCTGATATTTCCCCCTCACTTTCTTATCAATCATTTTTGTTGTTCCTTAAAAAGTTTCCAAAAGCAGCGGTCAAAGACTTGCGCGATCAAACAAATGGATTCTTATGGGTCTTCGTTCCGGTCAATGCCTATGAAGACGATTCGCAGTTATTTAAATGGCTAAGACAAAATAAGTTCGAATGGTCTAATGCAGAAAAAGCTTGGTACTATCCTATCCTTTAATGGTTTTGGTACTTTTATCGCTCACTCATTGTTGTTGAATGGTCTGTGATTCCTGACCCTCTAATAGCTGGACAAGGTTTAAAGATTTAACTTGGTGGCGCATGCCCGAGCACACGCCACCACTGAAAAAAAATTTAAACGATCAAAACCCATCGATTCGAGCTTTTGGTCTGCGATCTTGCTGCTTTCTGCGGCGTATTTTGCAACTTAAATTCTGAATTAAAGGACTGAATTAAAGGGTCCTTGAGCTCTGATAGATTGATTTAGCCTTTTATCACTGCAATATTTACCTCGAGCACAATCCTAAACTATTGATTTGCACCGCAGGGGTCAACTGGGAGCGGTATAAAGTCCAGGCCTGACCAGAGAACTCTTTTAAGTAGCCCAGACGTTGGAGCTCGGGTATGAGACTCCACTGGGCGGGAAGTAATAACCAACGACCTGCATTTTTTGACTCTGCTTCAGGCGTATTTAAGGCTTTTAAAGATTGCCCAGTTGACGGCTCAAAGTTTGAGCCCTCAAACATCTCGCGACGCCAATTGTCCCCTGCAAGCAAACGTTCACGATCCCAGTCTTGAACAACCCAAAGGGGCCGTTTGTTATTCAGTAAAAATGGCAGGTCGTAGGGGTACTCGCCCATGACCAAAAGCTCAGAATCGCTTAAATCTTGACAAGCAAGAACCTTTGCCACATCGGCACTTGAATGGCGACCACTGACTGCACCCGCTTGCGTTTGGATCCACAGGGCCAGTGCAACAGACAAAACAAGCACGGCATTATAAAAATAGGGTTTGACTCGAGAGAGCTTTATCAATCTGTCCCATCCAAGCACGCATAAAAGGGACATGGGGGGGATTACAGGTAAAGCGTAACCGATTATTTTGGAGCTTGGGATTGAAAAAAATACCACGATCACCCAAACCCAAATGAAACAAAGCCCAACGAAGAGTTGGTCTGGACTTCTAAGCCGTTGATGCTCGGGCCTAAGGGCCTCTTTAATACCCTTGATTAACAGTCCTCGTATAAGGTATTGAGTCCACAAGTCACTTAACTTTTGGTAGTGGTAGGCCCAAAAACCTATAAACCACAGCCCCAGAAGCAAAGAAGTTGCAACCAAATAAAACCAAACTGGCTGTGCGTTATTAAACTGATTTCCAGTAAAGCGCGCAAACTGATGAACTCCAAACATATACCCCATCATCCCTGGGTAGACATTTTCAGTTGCGATGAACCACGGGGCTGTGATGATCAGAAAAACCAATGAACCCCAAATCCATGGAAGCTTTTTCAACGCAAACCACCTACCGCACCAACATAGCCATACGAAGAGCACTCCCGCTGGCAAAACAACACCAATCAAGCCCTTACTCAATACGCCCAAAGCGCACGCAAGAAAGCCCAACAAGGCTATTTTGTTTAAGTACCTCGACTCTGCACTAATACTGCTGCTTTCCTCAGCTCTCATCGCAAACAACCCGAAAGAACCAATCGCAACACTGATCCAACACGCAACCATCATGTCGTGATTGATGTATTGCCCGCCCAATAAAAACGCACTCGTAGAGGCGAATACGTAAAAAACTCTTCGCGCGACTGCGCGTCCCATGAGGGGTCTTACCACGGGTTCGATCAGGCTTAATAGGAGAATTGCATGCGCCGCGGGCACCAACCTAAAGAGCCAAGTGTTGGGACCACCTACAGTTGCAAGCGCCGCCTCTAACCAATACAGAAGGGGCGGTTTATGAAAAAAGGGCAATCCGTTTAAGCGCGGCACTAACCAATCCCCTGAGCTCCACATCCAACGTCCAATCTCCGCGTACCTTCCCTCGTCGGGAAGTGCGAGGGGACGAAATGCGCCCAAAACAATTAAGAGTGTTGAAAAAAAGAGAAGTGGCAAGACTTCAATAACTGGACTCACGCCCTTTTGGGTCACAACTTCAGTCTCTTTGGAACCCAAAGCAGCCTCATTCTTGTTTTTTTTCATATCGGTCATGGTGATTTTGGATTGTGCCGGAAAACTTCTGATGCTCTCACCACACACACCCCCGCCGCTTCTAAATCAGGTTCCAGCAAGTTGGAGGTTAAGTACTCGAACTCGCAGAGCCTCGCACGACCTATCACATCATCAGCACTCACCGCGGCTCCAGGGTGGCACATGATAGAGAAGGGTACTAAGGCACCCCTTGTATTTTCTTGTTGCACTCCTATCTCGCTTTGCTGAATTCGCTTTTTTCTCTCTTGAGCCTGAACACGGCTCACGATCTCTAGCCATTTTTTAAATGCGTGCCTGTAATCAGTGGTGTTTAAATCATAACTGTAGACGCCCAACAAAACTGGTGTAAACGGGAAATCGGTTTCCAAGAGCTTAGCCCGAAAAGCCTTCGCACCCGAGAGCGTAATCACCGAGGATTTAAAGTTAGTAGGCAAGACCTGGCTCACTCTAAGCCAGGGTTTATGCTTAGATGCGCCGTAGCGTTTTTCAAGCACCCGGGCCAAGGCGTTGCGAATAACGGGGAACTGATGAACATGCTGATGTCCATCAATGTGGTCTGGGGGAGAACCCCAAACGGACTCAAAATCATTGAGCTGGGAGTCAATAATTATTTCTAAACGACTTGGCTTGAACCCGCGCAGAGTTGCGCGCAGTAAAACGCTATTTAGAGATGCCCCGTATCCAGCTTGCACCGCATAGTCGCTGGTGAAGTCCAGATGCAAACCCACATCTAAAGTGCCGCGGTGCTCCTTTAAAAGTGAAGCGTGGTCTCTCCAAAATGGTGACAATGAATGGACGCTGGTCGCACTTATTTTCTTTGCCTTTGCAAGACTCACAACAGCGTTTGAAACCGAGTCATTCATCGCAAAATCATCAGCGCAAATCACTGCTAGAGCTGAGTTATTCATAAAAATCACGCGAGCCTTGTCCCTTAAAACTAAAATAGTAGTAACATTTAGATTGTTTCATAGTATTCGGCCTCTATTTTGGTCCGGTATTGGTTTCATTTACTTTAGAGCTATAAGCTTTACATGTTAAAAACAAACTACAAACTGCAAACAGTTGACGCCTTTGATCACATCCGTAATCCTTAATCTCTAATCTCTAATCTTTTAATCATCTATCTGATATGACCGAGCGAATTAAAACACACCACCTAAGCGTTGCAACCCCTTTATACAACTTCATCAACCACGAAGTGCTACCCGGGCTATCGATCGACAAAGCTCATTTTTGGTCTGGATTTGATTCGATCGTCGCGCACTTAGCTCCAAAAAACATTCATCTCTTAGCTGAGCGAGAACGTCTGCAATCAGAAATCGATACCTGGCATGACCAACACCCCGGCCCCATAAAGGACATGAGTGCTTACCAAACATTTCTTAAACAAATTGGCTATTTGGTCCCAACCCCTGAAAAAGTAAGCGTTGAGACTCAAAATGTCGATGACGAACTCGCCCACCAAGCTGGTCCCCAACTCGTAGTCCCCATCTTAAACGCCCGGTACGCGCTTAACGCTGCCAATGCGCGGTGGGGCTCACTTTATGACGCGCTTTACGGAACGGATGTCATAGCTGAGGATCAGGGGTGCGAGAAGGGCAGCCACTACAACGAAAAACGTGGAGCTAAAGTAATTGAGTTTGTGCGTTACGTGCTTGATAAAACGATACCCCTAAAAAAGGGCTCCCACATCGACTCTTGCGCTTACAGCATCAAAGACGGAGAGCTCGTTGTAAGCCTAAAGGACGGAAGCTTCAGTGAGCTCAAAGCCAAGCAACAGTTGTTGGGTTACAGCGGCAACGCTTCTAACCCTAGCTCATTGCTTTTTGAGCACCACGGACTTCATCTGGACTTGATCATCGACCCATCCCACGCGATCGGCGCAACTGATCCCGCGGGGGTTTGTGATCTGATGGTGGAGGCAGCCTTGTCAACCATCCTTGACCTTGAGGACTCAATCGCAGCCGTGGACGCTGAAGATAAAGTGCTGGCTTACAGAAATTGGCTAGGCATATTAAAGGGCACGCTGACGGAAAATGTGACTAAGGGCGGAAAAACATTTACAAGAGGTTTGAACCCTGACCGCATCTACAAATCTAAATCGGGCTCGCAAGAGATTAGATTGCCCGCAAGGTCGCTGTTGTTTCTGAGAAACGTAGGTCATTTAATGACAAACCCAGCGGTCTTGTATGAGGATCCATTGGGCGTCACCCGTGAAATTCCCGAAGG
>Ga0164296_1003983_pt1 | contig 13628 bp, 8 predicted proteins | sample GEODES057metaG_FD_113533 | JGI IMG/M metagenome (GOLD analysis project Ga0164296, IMG submission 113533) | Dystrophic lake water microbial communities from Trout Bog Lake, Wisconsin, USA - GEODES057 metaG | ecosystem: Environmental > Aquatic > Freshwater > Lake | place: USA: Trout Bog Lake...
CGCTGAGCCTCCAAGAAGGGGACCTGTACTTGTTCCACGTGAAACACATTCAAATCCTTGGGCAATGCATCCAACTCTTCAGGCGCCAACTTTGCCTTCATCGCCATCCAAACGCCGTCTTCTGCCAAAAAGGCACGGGTGAGATCGGTGAAATCTTTCAAAGAGGCGAAAGCTCTAGAGCAGATCAATTCATATGTGGCGCTCAAGCTTTCAACACGTGCGTGCAATGGGGTTAAATTGGTCAGCCCCAATGCCAAAACGACTTGTTGAATAAAGGCAATTTTCTTTTGCACAGCGTCTACACAGGTCACGCTGATTTGGGGACACATGATCGAAAAGATAACGGCCGGAATTCCCGCACCAGTTCCCACGTCAAGCACGCTGGACAATTCAGGGCGAGACTTCAGCATGGGACCAATCACCGCCAAGGCATCCAAGAGGTGCAACACCACAACGTCTTTGGGAGAAGTGATGGCCGTTAAGTTGTACACACGGTTCCACTTGAGCATGAGTCTGGCGTACTCCATCAAACTGGAACGCTGAGACTGAGAGCACTCCAGACCCAAGTTAACCAAACCATTGAGCAATACGTTTTCGGCCTCTTGCCACAGTAACGCTTGAGTCATGTTGGGACAACCAGGCTATCGCTCTTCTCACCCTCTTGACTTGACGCAAACCCTTTGTGACGATGTCTCTTCAAGTGAATCAACAGCAATGAAATGGCTGCAGGTGTGATCCCAGAAATTCTTGACGCTTGACCCAGTGTTTGTGGCTTGAATTGCTGGAGCTTTTGTCTCACCTCAATGCTCAATGCTTCAATTTGCATGAAGTCAATCTCTTGTGGCAAAGACATGTTTTCATAATGCTCCGCTCTCAAGACTTCATCTTTTTGCCGCTCAATGTACCCGGCATATTTGGCGTTGATCTCCAACTGCTCAACCACTTGTTCTCTCAAAATATCGGACAAGCTTTGCATCTCCGGACAATCAAGGCGTGCAGGGTCCATCGAGATCAAGGCGGAATAATCAACGCCGGGCCTTCTGAGCAGGTCAGCAAGGGTGTATTCACGCTCAATTTTTTGACCCAAAACCCTCTCCGCCACTTCGGCGCTTAAATTCTTGGGGTTGACCCAGAGCGACCTCAATCGCTGTGTTTCACGTGAAACAGCTTCTTGTTTGATTTGGAAGGCTCTCCACTGCGCCTCCCCAACCAAACCCATTTGGTGTGCGACCTCGGTCAAGCGAAGATCTGCGTTGTCCTCGCGAAGCTGTAATCGGTACTCGGCTCTGGAGGTGAACATTCGGTAGGGTTCTGTAACACCTTTGGTGATCAAGTCGTCTACCAGTACACCCAAGTACGCTTGGTCTCTGGCGGGCAACCAAGGTGCTTTCTCCTTGACATGAAGCGCTGCATTGATACCTGCAAAGAGCCCTTGCGCGGCGGCCTCTTCGTAACCCGTCGTACCATTGATTTGACCCGCGAAGAAAAGTCCTTGAATAGAGCGGGTCTCAAAATTAGATCGGAGTTCTCGCGGATCAAAGAAGTCGTACTCAATGGCATAACCAGGCCGCAAAATGTGCGCATTCTCCAACCCCGCCATGGATCTCACCAAATCGTACTGAATGTCAAAGGGCAGACTCGTACTGATCCCGTTTGGATAGTACTCATTTGTGGTGAGGCCCTCGGGCTCTAAGAAAATTTGATGGCTTTCTTTGTCGGCAAATCGGTTAATTTTGTCTTCCACGCTTGGACAATACCTGGGGCCCACGCCTTCAATTTTTCCCGTGAACATGGGGCTTCGATCAAATCCAGAGCGAATGATGTCATGCGTTTTGGAGTTGGTGTGTGTGATCCAACAAGACATTTGCTTGGGGTGCTCAATGTCATGTCCCATGAAACTGAACACGGGCACTTTGTGACCTTGACCACCAGGCATGCCGTCCCCGGGTTGCTCGGTGCATTTGGAAAAATCAATGGTTCTTCCATCCAAACGGGGAGGGGTCCCGGTTTTAAGTCGTTTTTGAGGAAGCTTTAACTCTTTGAGTCGAGCACTCAAGCGAATGGCTGGAGGATCTCCTGCTCGACCGGCGGAATAGTTGTTCAATCCAACGTGGATCTTGCCATCCAGAAACGTTCCCGCTGTCAAAACCACGGTTTGAGCAGAAAACTCAATGCCAGCCTGAGTCACCACTCCGGCAACTCGGTCGCCTTTGAGAACCAAATCTTCCGCTGACTGTTGAAACAAAAACAAATTCTCTTGGTTCTCCAAACGCCGGCGAATGGCCGCCTTGTAGAGCACTCGGTCGGCTTGTGCTCTTGTTGCACGAACGGCAGGACCCTTGGATCCGTTTAAGATCCGAAACTGAATGCCTCCCTCGTCCGTTGCAAGCGCCATAGCGCCACCCATGGCATCAATCTCCTTGACCAGATGTCCTTTGCCAATACCACCAATGGAAGGGTTGCAACTCATTTGCCCTAAAGTTTCAATGTTGTGAGTTAGTAATAAAGTAGTACAGCCCATGCGCGCACTGGCAAGCGCTGCCTCTGTTCCTGCATGACCTCCGCCAATCACAATGACATCGAATTTTTTAGGATAAAGCATAATGAAAACAGTCCATAGCCGTCAAAGACAACCGTCGCTTCTGTCGCGATGGGTACAAAAAAGTGTGGGGTGATTTGAGCGCCAGCATGGGCTCAAAAAGTATTAGATTTAAAACCCAATTCTACCTTTTCAAGGCTGAGAGGCAAACCCATTAATGAGATGTCCCTGTGGACAAAGCAACATACAATGCGTGAGAAATCAGATCGGACGCAATCCAACTCAAATCAATGAAGAACTCTCGAATTGAAATCACTGGCTATGGATTCATCAGCCCTTTGGGCAATGAAATCGAGACATTCGATGAGCAAGTGTTTTCAAATACCTCAGCAATTGAGGCTCAAGTCTACAAGTTGCCCAACCAAGAAGGATTTGAAGCAGCTGTAGCCCAATGCAGAGTCGATACCGAGCGCTTCATTGCACCATCTAAGCTGCCCTCGGACAGGGCAACAACACTCGCGATGATGAGTGTTTTGCGTGCAATAGAGAATGCCAACTTGGACTTGGATCACATTGATCGAGACCGTCTCGGTGTCTACTGGGGCTCTGGCATGGGAGGAGCTTCAACGTTTGATGCGACATGTGAACAAGTTTATGCACATCAAAAAAGAGTTCGTCCCACCTCTGTGATCACAAGCATGCCAAGTACTGCAGCGTCTGAGATCGCTTTGCACATCAAGGCACAGGGCGCCTGTGTCACCATCGCAAGTGCTTGTGCCTCCTCAGCTCTGGCCATTGCAGAAGGTATCAAAGCCCTTCGAAGCCATCAACTCGATACGGTGATCGTGGGTGGAAGCGAATCAATGCTCACCGCGGGTGTCATGTATGCATGGAGCGCATTGCATGTGATGGTCCCTGTGAAAGATGGACAGATTGCCAATAACATCGCATTCAGTAAAACACGAAATGGCTTTGCGATGGGGGAAGGAGCGTGTGCATTTGTGCTTCAACGAGAAAGAACAAATGAATCGAACAATCCTCGTTATTTCTTAAGCGGCTTTGCGAGCAATTGCGATGGTCAACACATGACCAAACCCAATACGCAGTCACAAATCAAGGTCATGCGAGCAGCGATCAAAGACGCCAACTTAAACACCTCCGACATCGATTACATCAACGCGCATGGAACTGCAACCCATCAAGGCGATGCAAGCGAAGCAAAAGCCATAGAAGAGGTATTCACACCAAACCGTGTTCCGGTGAGTTCAACGAAGTCACTCCACGGACATCTCTTAGGAGCTAGTGGCGCCTTAGAGCTCTTGATTTGCATGAGAGCTTTGGACAAGAACACCCTTCCACCCAATGCACAAAAGATGGAGCTGGATCCAGAGATCGAAATCAACGTGATTACGGGTGAAAACACACCACACAAGGAGCTTAAACATGCCTTGTCAAATTCGTTTGCATTTGGCGGGACCAATGCGTGCCTGATCATCAGCAAAGACCAAGGAAATACACATGACACACAGAAGCATTGAGAGGCTGATCAAGGGCCGGCCAACGTCTGACGGAGATGGCGTGAAATTGACACGTGTTTTGACTCAAGATCTACAAAAAAGACTGGATCCTTTTCTGATGCTGGATTCGTTTGCAACGGATGACGCAAATGACTACATCGGGGGCTTTCCTAACCACCCGCACAGAGGATTTGAGACCGTCACATACATGATCGATGGTCGCATGAGACACAAAGACAACGCCGGCAACGAAGGGCTTTTGAGACCCGGTAGCGTTCAATGGATGACAGCTGGGCGCGGCATCATCCACAGCGAGATGCCAGAACAAGAGGACGGCCGTATGGAAGGTTTCCAGCTGTGGTTGAACTTACCCTCAGAAGAAAAGATGTGCGTCCCAAAATACAAAGACTATGAACCGACCGACATTCCTTTTCACAAGGATTCGAGCGGTGCACAAGTCAAAGTGATCGCTGGTGATTTCAAAGGCACTAAGGGTCCCATGCAAACATCCAAGACAGAAACTCAGTTTTATGACCTGTGGTTTCCTGAAGAAAACGCGTGCGAGATTGAGTTCGACATTGATTCAAATGCAAATACATTCATCTTTGTATACAGAGGTGAATTGGAATGCAATAGCAGTGAGTCAATTCAAAACATTCCCAAAAGCACCATGGCCATCATGGGAAACGACGGTGAAAAAATCAAAATTAGAGGCCAAGCGAAATCAAAAGCCATTTTGATTTCAGGCATAGCCTTAAAGGAGCCCATAGCTCAATATGGGCCCTTTGTGATGAACACACAAGAAGAGTTGGTTCAAGCCGTGAACGATTTTCGGGCTGGCTTGTTCTAAGAAAAGCGCCCAAAGGCGCTTGGCTCAAATATCAATATTGGCAGCACGCAAAGCGTTGGTTTCGATGAAGTCACGCCTTGGCTCAACTTCGTCTCCCATGAGCATGGTAAAGACACGATCGGCTTCGATTGCGTCATCAATTTGAACGCGCAACAAACGCCTAACGGTTGGATCCATGGTTGTTTCCCACAATTGGGAAGGATTCATCTCTCCAAGACCCTTGTACCTTTGTCTGGCAGTGGCATGCTCGGCTTGAGCAATGAGCCAATTCATGGCTTGCCTGAAGTCCGTGATTTTTTCTTGCTTTTGACGATCGCCCTCACCTCTTGAGATGATGGCTCCTTCAGAGATCAATGACTTGAACGTCAATGCGGCTTCTGAAAGCGCAGCATAATCAGCTCCATGAACGAAATCTTGCGTGATGATGCTGCTCTTGACGTTTCCGTGGTGAGAGCGGCTGATTCGCAACAATGGCTTATCCGTTCTGACATCAAACTCACCTGTGACAACAGATCCACTGCCAAGTTCGCGCAATTTAATTTGCATGGCAGCAGCACTGCTTTGAGCTTGATCTAAATTATCAAGATTAACAGCCACTCCATCAGCAATGGCACGAAGTGCCTCCGCATCCATGAAACCACTCAAGCGAGCGATGACAGCTTCAGCAATTTGATGTTTTCTGGCCAACTCCTCCAGTGTCTCTCCAAAAAGAGTTTGCGACTGCTCACCACCCGTGGTGAGAGAAGCATCTTTGAGAGCAACTTTAAGCAAAAAACCATCTAGTGCTGAAGCATCTTTCAAATATTGTTCTTCCTTACCAACCCGTACCTTGTATAGAGGGGGTTGAGCAATGTAGATGTGACCGCGTTCAACCAACTCTGGCATCTGACGGTAAAAGAAAGTCAATAAAAGCGTTCTGATGTGTGCACCGTCAACGTCGGCATCGGTCATGATGATGATGCGGTGATAACGCAACTTATCGATATTGAAATCATCTGTACCCGATTTACTGGAGTCTGAACCAACCTTTCCAATACCCGTACCCAGTGCTGTGATCAGCGTCAAAATTTCATTGCTTGTCAAAAGCTTTTCGTATCTGGCCTTTTCAACATTCAAAATTTTTCCGCGTAAAGGCAAGATGGCTTGGAATTTACGATCTCGTCCTTGCTTGGCAGAACCACCAGCTGAGTCACCCTCAACGATATAGATTTCACAAAGAGATGGATCTTTTTCTTGGCAATCTGCCAATTTACCAGGCAGACCCATTCCATCCAAGACACCCTTTCTACGAGTCATTTCGCGTGCCTTGCGAGCGGCTTCACGAGCGCGGGCTGCATCAACAATTTTTCCACATATGATTTTGGCGTCATTGGGCTTCTCTTGCAAATAGTCAGAAAGGGCTTTGGCAATGATGTCCTCAACAGGCGCTCTGACTTCGCTGGAAACTAATTTATCTTTGGTCTGTGAACTGAATTTGGGCTCTGGTACTTTGACTGACAAAATACAACAAAGTCCCTCTCTCATATCATCACCAGTGACCTCTACTTTTGCCTTCTTAGCAAACTCGTGCTCATCAATGTATTTATTGATCACACGTGTCATTGCAGCTCTTAAACCCGTTAAATGGGTTCCTCCATCGCGCTGTGGAATATTGTTGGTAAAACAAAGAACGCTTTCACTGTAGCCATCGTTCCACTGCATGGCGACATCAATGCCTATGTGTGTTCCTGCAATACCGCCATAGGTATCGGCAGGTCTTTCACCCAGTGCATGAAAAACAGTTGGATGCAGGACCTTCTTACCCGCATTGATGAATTCAACAAACCCTTTGACGCCACCAGCACCAGAAAAATCATCTTCTTTCCCGAAACGCTCATCGATCAAACGAATGCGAACACCATTGTTCAAGAAAGAAAGTTCTCTCAAACGCTTACTCAAAATTTCGTAGTGAAAATCGTTGTTCTGGGTAAAGATATCTGTATCGGGCAAAAAATGAACTTCTGTTCCTCTTTTTTCAGTGGGCCCCAAAACCTTCATGGGTGAAATCTCAACACCTTGCTGAACTTCAACGATGCGATTTTGAACGAAACCTTTTGCAAACTCCAAATTGAAGACTTGTCCGTCACGTCTAACCGTCAAACGCAACCACTTGGACAATGCATTGACACAAGATACACCAACACCATGCAGTCCACCAGATACTTTGTAACTGTTTTGATTGAACTTTCCACCCGCATGTAACTCAGTGAGTGCAATTTCAGCAGCACTTCGCTTGGGCTCATGCTTATCGTCCATCTTCACACCGGTGGGAATACCGCGACCATTGTCAAAAACACTGATTGAATTGTCAGTGTGAATGGTGACCACAATGTCATCACAATGACCCGCTAGCGCTTCGTCAATTGAATTGTCAACCACCTCGAAGACCAAGTGATGCAGTCCTGTTCCATCGGAAGTATCCCCGATGTACATACCTGGACGCTTCCGAACAGCTTCCAAGCCTTCTAAGATTTGAATTGAGCTTTCTCCGTATGCCTCAAGATTTGTTGAATTGTTTTGATTTTCAGTGGGTTCAGTCATAAGGTCTCTCAAAATGAGTCAATAAGAAAAAAAATTCTCTTAAATCCTCATCGGCATAACAACATACTTAAAAGAAGTAGTTTCTGGAATGGTGATCAAAGCAGAGCTCGTAGAGTCTGGCAAATCAAAACAGATATTTGCTTGACTCATGTTGAGTAAAACATCAATCAAATAAGTGACATTGAAACCAATTTCAATATTGGGTCCGCTGTACTCAATATCAATTTCATCTGCTGCTTCTTCTTGCTCAGCGTTACTTGAACTCACTTTTAAAGCATTGGCTTCGATGTTGATTCGAACACCTTTGAATTTGTCACTTGTCAAAATAGCCGTTCTTTGTAGGCATAACAAAAGTTTTAAACGATCAATGACAACGGTATTGTTTTGTTTTTTCGGAATGACACGGTTGTAGTCTGGGAATTTGCCCTCAACCAATTTGGTAACAAATTCAAGATCATTGAAAACGAAGCGAGCTTGGTTATTGGCAAAACAAATGTCAATTAAATCATCTGAATCAGACAACAAGCGAGAGAGTTCCATGACGGTTTTTCTTGGAAGAATCACTTCTTGTTTTTCTGTTTCATTTTCAAGTGTAGAACTCGAATAAGCCAGTCTGTGTCCGTCGGTTGCAACCAAACGCAATTCATTGTTTTCAACCACAAACAAAATTCCGTTTAAGTAATAGCGGATGTCGTGAACAGCCATTGAAAAAGCAACTTGACTGATCAAATGTTTGAGAGTTTTTTGCGGAACGCTAAAAACAGAACCAAAAGGAGAAGTTTCTTTCACACTTGGAAAGTCATCAGCTGGCATCGTTTGAAGAGTAAAACGACTTTTGCCTGCCTTTAAGATCACACGATTTTGGCTTGACTCAAGAGTCACAGTTTGATCCGAAGAGATGCTGCGCAAGATATCAATGACTTTGCGTGCGCCTACTGTGGTTGAAAAATCTTGATCATCTCCATCCAATTCAGCTTTGGTTTTGATTTGAATTTCTAAATCACTTGTGGTGAATTGAATATTTTTCCCAATCTTTTGGATCAATATATTCGCCAGAATTGGCATCGTGTGTCGTTTTTCAACGATGCCACTGACCGTTTGTAAGATGGATAAAATTTTGTCTTGGGTGGCTTTGAGAATGATCACATTAACCTCTTAATGTATTTAATTTAAATAGTAGTAGTAGATAAGCAAGCAACAATTCTGTGCATAACAGCCGAATTATGATTGAAATCAACGAGTTGAGAATTGTTTAACATGGGAAATTGGCTGCCTGAGAGAAAACTGCAAAAGTGAATAACTTTTTAATAGTACAAAGCTCTGTTGATAACTTGGTGGTTGTTCTTTTTTTATACACAGCCTTATCCTTTGAGAGTTTGCTCTAAAACATGCAATTGTTGATTGAGTTCATTGAGTTGTTGACGTTCAGCACTGATTTTACGTACAGCATGCAAAACAGTTGTGTGGTCTCGCCCACCAAAAAGTTCTCCAATTTCGGGAAGACTTTTTTGTGTCAGTTCTTTGGCCAAGTACATGGCAATTTGACGTGGTTTGGCAATTGAGGCAGGCCGCTTTTTTGAATACATATCAGCAACTTTGATCTTGTAATAGTCAGCCACTGTTTTTTGAATGTTTTCAACTGAGATTTGTCGATTTTGAATGGACAAAAGGTCACGCAGCGCATCTCTGGCCAATTGAATATTGATCTCTTTTTGGTTAAAGCGCGAATAAGCCAAAATTTTCCGAAGTGCACCTTCCAATTCACGAACGTTTGAACGCACGTTTTTGGCAACAAAAAAAGCAACTTCTTCAGGCATTTCTGTGCCCTCGGCACGCGCTTTACTGATCAAAATGGCCACTCTCATTTCTAGCTCAGGCGGTTCAATGGCAACCGTTAGGCCAGAATCAAAGCGAGATACAAGCCGTTCATGAATGTCAGTGAGGCCCTTGGGATAAGTGTCACTTGTCATCACGATGTGAGACTTTTTGGCCAGTAATGCTTCAAAGGCGTTGAAAAACTCTTCTTGAGTTCTGTCTTTATTTGCAAAGAACTGAACATCATCGATAAGAAGTAAGTCAAGAGAGTGATAGTGTTGTTTGAATTCGTCAAACGTTTTACGTTGATAAGCTTTGACAACATCAGAGACAAATTGTTCTGCATGAATGTACAAAACCTTTGCATCGGGTTGGTCGGCGAGAAGTTTATTACCAACTGCGTGCATCAAATGGGTCTTGCCCAAACCCACACCGCCATAAATGAACAAAGGGTTGTAGAGCTGTCCGGGAATCGAGGCCACATGCATGGCTGCTGCACGGGCCATTCGATTGGCTGTACCCTCTACCAAGGTTTCAAACGTGAGTGCCGTATTGAGGCGGGATTTATGACCTTGTTGTTGGCCATCTTCAGCCAGTGGCGCAGCCTCAATGGTAGATTCAAGTTCTTGAATCAAATTTGATTTGTAACCAGGTGGTGGATGATCTTTTGCAAGAAGGGCAAGCTCTAACTTGATGGGCTGCCCATTGAACTTTTCAAGCAAAGCGCTTAAATGTTGAAAGTATTGAGCGCGAATCCAATCCAATTTAAACCGATTGGCGATCCAAATAACGACTTTACTTCCGTCCAGCGCAACATCAACTTTAAGTGGTTTGATCCATGTATTGAATTGTTGTTCTGGTAATTCTTGCGCCAATTGTTGAATGCACAGATTCCACAAAGAAGAATTTTGCTCAAAGGCAAAATCATTGGCATCACTAGAAGGAGGAAGTCCGAGAGGCATTGTTATTTTTAACTGTGGATACTTTGTAGTTTAACGTGGTTTTTTACTACTTTATCAAAAAATTATCCACAGAAGCCAAGAACCTCAAAAAGTAAGCAAAAAAGAAAAAAGCCAGGAAAAATCACTAAAAGAGAACTAAAGCATTCATCAACAACACTTGAGTCGATAAATAAAAAAGTGATTACAAATGGTTGATTTTTTGAGATAATGCTAGGTTTCCCTGACTTGGGGTAATTTGACCTTTGGATGAATCAAGATGAAAAGAACTTATCAACCCTCAAAAACACGCCGCGCTAGAACACACGGTTTCTTGGTGAGAATGAAAACACGTGGTGGAAGAGCCGTTATTAACGCAAGACGCGCCAAAGGCCGTAAACGTTTGGCTGTTTAATCAAAACGCTCTTGGGCGTGATTGATGATTCGTTTGCGCTCGTGGGATGACTTTCAAAAAGTAATGCGCGAAGGGGAAATTGTTTCTCGTTCGCAATTTTTCGTGCTCCATCTAACAACAGATGAAAAATTCAATTCAGATTTGAATTTGAGCCAAAAGCCATTACACTCCGATCGCTCAAATAATGAAGTACAAATGCGTGCAGGCGCATTGGTGCCTAAAAGATGGGCAAAAAGAGCGGTCACACGAAATACACTCAAAAGACTGATTTATGCACATTTAGAGCTCAATGAATTGTTTTGGCCCAAAACACACGTCATGGTCATTCGGCTCAAAAAAGAAATTGGTAAAAATGAGTTCATCAGTGCAACATCGTCACATTTAAAAACGACAATCAACGCTGATTTGACCGAGTTATTCAAGAAAGTTCAAACGTTGTGATTAAAAACCCGGTGATTTTTTTTGTTTTGGCTTACCGGTATCTGATCAGACCGTTTTTAACGCCATCTTGCCGCTTTTACCCATCGTGTTCTGAATATTCCATTCAAGCACTGACGAGTCACGGGATGCTCGAGGGCACTTATTTAACTGTAAAACGAATATGTCGCTGCCATCCATTCAGTATGGGTGGAATTGATTTGGTTCCACAAAAAAAGAAGTAACACTTGGTAAAGCTATGAACGATATTAAAAGAACGGTAATTTGGGTTGTTTTTGGCTTTTCGATGGTTCTACTGTGGGACCAGTGGCAAATCTATAACGGCCAAAAACCAACATTCTTTCCGCCAAAACAAGAGCAACTCCAGGCGGCAAAAGGCACAAATACACAAGGCACGAATGCACAAGTTCCTTTGGTGGGAGATAAAGCGCCAACTGAACTCATTGCTCAAGGCGAGAGCAAAGAACAAGCGACACAACAGACGTATGTTTTCAAAAATGATGTGCTTGAATTGACCATCAGTTCAGAGGGAGCATCGATTGTAAAAACCAAGTTCCTCAAGCAAGTGGATCAAAAAAATCCAACTGAGAACATTACACTTTTAGAACAATCAGCGAATCGTGTTTACATGGCTCAAACTGGGTTGATTGCTAGCAATGCAAACGAGTTGCCGAACCACAAAACACACATGGAGCTTGTTGGTACGAAAGAGTCCAAATCAAACGAAGAACCCAATGTCATTGAGTTCACAACAGTTGGAAAAGATGGCTTGCGGTTGATCAAAACGTTCACTCTGTACCCTGGCCAATACGATCTCATTGTTAAGCACACCGTTATCAATCAATCTAATCAAGCCATTGAGCCCAAGTTATACGTTCAATTGGTAAGAGACGGAAATAAGCCAGAAGGCGAATCTTCTTTTTATTCAACTTTCACGGGTCCAGCCGTTTATACGGAAGAAAAGAAATATCAAAAGATCAATTTCAAGGACATTGAGAAAAACGAGGTAAGCATCCAAAACCATTCAAGCGAAGGATATGTCGCAATGGTTCAGCATTACTACGCCAGTGCTTGGGTCTTTCCAGATAGCCGAGAGAGAGAGCTGTTTGCCAAAAAGGTAGACAACAATTTGTATTCTGTTGGAATGATCTCCACCCTCAAGAACTTGAATCCAGGCGAACAAACCTCAACAGAAGCAAAGTTCTTCTCAGGACCGCAGGAAGAAAAGCGGCTAGAAGCCATTTACCCTGGCCTTGAATTGGTAAAAGATTATGGCTGGCTCACAATATTGGCCAAGCCCCTGTATTGGTTGCTATTCAAAATCAACACCACATTGGGCAACTGGGGATGGTCTATTGTTGCCTTGGTTTTAATGTTGAAAGCCGCGTTTTTCTGGTTGAATGCACAAGCGTACAAGAGCATGGCCAAGATGAAGGCAATCAATCCCAAGATCATGGAAATGAGAGAGCGATTGAAAGATAAGCCTCAGCAAATCCAAATGGAGATGATGAGAATTTACAAGGAAGAAAAAGTCAATCCAATGGGTGGATGCCTTCCAATCATGATTCAGATTCCAGTTTTCATTGCCCTGTATTGGGTCCTATTGTCAACGGTTGAGATGAGAAATACACCTTGGGTTGGTTGGATCAAAGACTTGTCTGCACCAGATCCTTTCTTTATATTGCCAGCACTGATGACATTGACTTCATTGTTGCAAACTTGGTTGAATCCGACACCACCTGATCCCATTCAAGCCAAAATGATGTGGATCATGCCCCTGGCTTTCAGTGTGATGTTCTTTTTCTTCCCGTCAGGATTGGTTTTGTATTGGTTGACCAATAATATCTTGTCAATCACTCAGCAGTGGTTGATCAATAAGAAGTTAGGTGTGACTCGTTAAAATGAGTTGAAATGCATGATCGTCTAGACCCTATCATCGCCATCTCCACAGCACCTGGGCGAGGTGCTGTTGGCGTGGTGAGATTGAGTGGAAAAGATCTCAAGTCATTTGGCAAGGAGCTTTTGAAAAAGCCTCTTAAAGCTAGACAAGCGCAATATTTAAAAATCTTAGATAACGAAGACAACCTCATTGACGAGGTTTTGTTTCTCTATTTCGAATCTCCCAAGAGCTATACGGGAGAAGACGTCATTGAAATTCAAGGCCATGGTGGAGCCGTGGTTCTTCAGCGAATCGTTCAACATTGTTTCGATATTGCAAAAAGTAACGATGCTGAAACGCTAAAAGAGAGATTGCCGAATTTGCGATTGGCAAGACCAGGAGAGTTCAGCGAGCGAGCCTTTTTAAACAATAAAATTGATCTCTTTCAGGCAGAAGCCATCATTGATTTGATTGATGCCAGTACTGAGTTGGCTGCGAAGAGTGCATCCCGGTCAATGTCCGGAGCTTTTTCACAAGAAATCAATCATCTCTTAGAAGAACTCACCAAGGCGCGTATCTTTATTGAAGCACACATTGATTTTCCGGAAGAGGAACTCGATGACTTGGATTTTCAAAGGGTAGACCAAACTTTAGCAA
>Ga0164296_1003987_pt1 | contig 13616 bp, 18 predicted proteins | sample GEODES057metaG_FD_113533 | JGI IMG/M metagenome (GOLD analysis project Ga0164296, IMG submission 113533) | Dystrophic lake water microbial communities from Trout Bog Lake, Wisconsin, USA - GEODES057 metaG | ecosystem: Environmental > Aquatic > Freshwater > Lake | place: USA: Trout Bog Lake...
AAAAATTTTTTAGTTGTATCACTGCATCAGGAATTTAAAGTACTTTTTAGCGATCTCTTCATCCGTTGTGTGGTGAACCGCAACTACAGTTGAGGCATTTTTACCCATAAAATTGTATGTTATGTTAATGCTAACTGTATCATCCGATTCATCGTCGTCACAATCTGGGGTGAAGAACACTGTTAAGCAATTTGAATCGCCGTCATATTCTACATTATAATTTTTATTTTCATTTTGCTTGAGAAATGTTTTGAGTCCGGTTTCTACGCTCTTTTTGATTTCAAGGTCTCCATCGAGTGTTCTTTTGAACAGTTTCTTAGGACTTGTTGGAAAGTCATAATAGATGAACCCGAAGTTCTCCTCGTCCTCGTCAATGCGGTCGTAGTTGTACTCCATTTTTCATGCTGGTGACATCGTTATCCTATATGTGAAAGAATCCGTTTTTAAGATTAATAATGTTGAAGGCCCGTGATGTGTGGAACGAGCAAGAGCAACGCAGAGAAAATCGTATGGCTGCTATGAATCCTGTAATTTCACAAATTCAGGCAAAAATACGACAACAAGCCATTCACAATTCAAATGCTCCCTATATTGTGTTTGAAGTTCCTACCTATGTGTTTGGGTATCCACTGTTCTCTCTAAAAGAGGCAGTTGAATTTTTATACAATGAATTCGCAACCGCTGGATATTGGGTATGGGTCGTGGAAGGAAAGTATCTAGTTATTTCCTGGATAAAACCTGTTAAGACTCGTGATTTGGGGAAACCTATTCTTGCTACAAATTACCGTCCTGCTGTGTATGACCCATCCACGCTGGCTTTTATGGCGCGAGACCCAAATAGCAACTAATAAATAAGAATGGTTCGTATGAATCTGAGAGAAACAGTATTTGTAAGTGCCAACTCCGTTCTTCTTGCTGTTTTTTATACGCTTTTAGGTGTTCTTGTATCCTTTATTTTGTATCATTTGTTTGATTCATTTGATGATACTTGGAAAGAAGACCGTAGTACACTATTTCAAATTACAGATGTATTCTTAGAGATTGGTATTTTATCAGTGATTGCCTTTTGGACAGCACATATGATTGATTTGGCGCCCCCAGTCTTCCCTGTTCGAAGACAGTTGGATTCACTCGTGGACGGATATATTTCTGGAATCTTCTATGTGTTTGCTATTTTTGTCTTCATGGATGAACTGACGTCCAAACTGAAATATTTATTCCAAAAACTATTTGGAATTCATTTTGGAAAGCTGTTTCCTGCGTATGGGTCTATTATAGACATGTCTTTATCATACAGTCCGCTTCCGCGTAAAACGAAAGTGAAAAAGGATAGTTCGATGGAACATCAAGATGGCGTGTAAACATTCGCTTGTTATTGATGAAGGTCAACATGTATGTGAGAATTGTGGTACTGTATTTGAACGAATTATAGATGAAGGAGCAGAGTGGAGAAATTATGAGGACAACAAGGGTGATGAACAATGTAGAACTGGATTTACTACATCAGAACTTCTTCCAGAATCTTCGTACGGTTCAATCGTATCTTTCAAGGGAATTGCTCCCAATTCTCCTATGAAAGCGATTCAACGATTGTCGTGCTGGTCATTGTCATCCAATAGTCAGCGTTCTTGGATGGGAATCTTTGACGCAATTCAACTTTCGTGTACGAACGCAGGATTGCCAAAGGCCATTATTATGGAAGCGTGCGGACTATACAAACAGTTAGAAGAAGCACAAAAGGTTCGCGGAGAAACACGGCGCGCTATGATGGGAGCATCTGTTTTCGTAGCATGCCGTAATCATGATGTTCCAAGAAGTCATGAAGAAATTGCCAAGCTCTTCATGGTGAATATTCGTTCACTATGTAAAGCCATTACACAGTTCACACAAACAGAAAACACAGTTCTTCAAACACAAATTGGTATTGCGGAACGACTTTGTTCCTCATTGAATTTGAATGATGACCAACGAATCAAGGTTATGGATTTGCTATTCCAAATTTCTACAAAATCCGAAGATGAATTTGAACATACTCCAAAAACAATTGTATCTGGAGTTGTAGCGTTTGTGATGGGTTTGAAAACCAAACCGCAGATGAAAATTGTATCTGATGTATCTGGCGTGTCAACTCTCAGTATTCATAAGATTGCTGGAAAGTTATAGTAACAAAAACGTAGTTGTATACGTGGACGATAATGTAAACCCGTAATCAACGATAAATACAGAATTATTTGTTAAATCATTTTGATGATATGTACTTCCATATGATATAGTTGTTCTTGCTGGTAATGTAAATCCCACAGACTGTGAGTAGGATAAATATAGCGATGGATCTAATCCTAAAATAGCGCTATTTGGAACAACTCCTGAAAAGGTAAGATTAGTACCCGGTGGTAATGGCATACATAATACTTGCCCCGATGTATTTTTGTAAAATAAAATTATAGTTTGAACTGTATTTGTACCCACAAGATTTCCATTTCCATGTATATTTAGAGTACCAGTCATTGTTACATTTCCGTTTGCTGTTAAATTTCTAGTAACATTTACATCTCTATTCGCGTTCAAATCCAATGCTGTAATTGCCCCACCAAATGTATTTTGTTGATTGCCCGGTACAGCAATTGGTCCAGTCAATGAGAGAGTACTTAGATAGGTAGGACCATCAACCACAAGTTCATTATTGACTGTTACATTATCGTATACAGCACTACCCGTCTGTCCAGTTCCACCGTACAATAAAGACTGTCCATGTGAACCTACAATATTATCTGTCATAACTTGAAGTGTCTGTGTCACAATATTCTGCGGGTATACGGTATCAACATTAATTAAGTCTGTTTTTACTTGGTATCCACTTGTCCCCGTTGGTCCTATGACTATTTTTGGAGAAACAAGATGCTCCAAAATATTACGTGTATTTGTACCAGAAAACGGATCGTTTGCCATTGTAGTTTACAAGAGTAAACAGTTTAATTCCTTTTCGCATAGAATTAGTATGGAGTCTCTCGGCGCTCGTTACACACTATTTCCAATTGCTCCTCAGGAACAAACCCTTTACAAGCTTTATAAGAAGGCAGTCGCATCGTTTTGGACAGTGGAAGAAATTGAGTTTGGACGGGATAAAGAAGATTGGGAAAAGCTAACCGATAATGAACAGTATTTCATTAAGCATGTTCTTGCCTTCTTCGCCGGTTCGGATGGAATTGTTCAGGAAAACCTGGCATCTCGATTTTCGTCCGATGTAAATTCTCCGGTTGCTCGACTGTTTTATGGAATTCAAAATGCGATGGAAGGCATTCATTCCGAAACCTATTCACTGCTTATTGACCAGTATGTCAAAGACAAGCAGGAACAACTGAAATACTTTCGAGCCATTGATGAACTTCCGTGTGTTCGAAATAAGGCTCTGTGGGCACTCAAATGGATTGAATCGAATGATAATTTCCTTACACGACTGGTAGCATTTGCCTGTGTGGAAGGTATCTTCTTTTCAGGTTCTTTCTGTGCGATTTACTGGATTAAGAAGCGTGGTCTTCTACCCGGATTGACATTTAGTAATGAACTGATTTCTCGCGACGAAGGTCTTCATACCGAATTTGCGGTAGAACTGTATCATACATATGAGAAGAAACTCACAGATGCCGAAATTCACGAAATTATCAAGTCGGCAGTAGAACGAGAAACCGAGTTTATTTGCGATGCTCTACCGTGTTCATTGATTGGAATGAACGCGAGAGATATGACGACCTATATTGAATTTGTAGCAGACCGATTGGCCGTTCAGCTTGGTTCTCAAAAGATTTACAAAGTCCAAAATCCATTTGACTTCATGGAACTGATTTCACTGGAAGGAAAGACCAACTTCTTTGAGAAGAAGGTTTCTGAGTATTCCAAACCAGGCGTTGGAATGAATCAAGCCGATATGGTCATTCGATTGGACGAAGAGTTTTAACCGGACTTATTATAGCCAGGAACAACCGGATACGAATAATTTTGATTTGATTTCATAGCTGTTGTTTTAGGAAATCGTGTGTACGGGGACACGAATTTGTTTGTGAAAGAAGGCAGGAAATCGGGAAGTCCGGTTGTTGGAGGAACATATTGATACAAATGGGTAATCACTTTTTGACTTCGATTTGAACCAATACCTCTTTCTTGAATCGCATTATACTTTGACTGACGCGTAAACGCAGACGCATCGGGAGTCGGCATTTATTCTTTACCAGCGTTTAAATACCGATATAACGAGTATTGCCGGATTCAGACCAGTATACGGAGTTCCAGCAGGATATGTAATCGCATAGCGAGCGACCGTACAAGAACGGCATAATCCAGTTTTTGTATTCAGAGTACTGGTAGTACAAGAACATAGCTGTGTGACGGATAGAGTAGATCCGTTGAGAACAGTTCCGTCTGGCGCGACTCTTCTTGCCTGTGTAACATAGTCTGCTTTTTGAGATGCTACATAGTCTGTCCACTTTGATGCTGGTCGAACAATACGAGAAAATCCAGCAGCTTCGTATGGGATTAAAAGGGCCTTTCCACGAGGTATTTCCGCCGCTTCATTTGGAGCAAGATCTGCGCTTGTAACTAAATCACCTGTTGCTCCATATCCAGATGTCTTTGCGCCACGAAGTCTTTGTAAACGCGTCCAATCACCTGCGCTCAATCCTCGTGTCTGTTGTCCAGCATTTGAGAAAGAACTCATTTATGAAACTACGGAGGTAAAAAACCGTATTTCACCAGCTTTTGTGAGTGTTCCAATACGCAGAAGTCTTTGCGTATCCTGAAAGGCAGATGCGTCGAATATTTCTTTCGTATCTGGGTCTAACACTAATACATTTCCCTTTACTTTGACAAGTTGTAACTTTCGTGCTCTTCGTGTCACATTTCGCATATAGAGTGTATCCTTTTCTTCTGTTAAGTAATTTGGTTTGTATGCCAAATCTTCTGGACCGGCAGTTGTATCAAATCGCAAACATTGAACAACGGGTTGTTCTCGCGTGTGTAGTTTACGATGTAACTCGCAATCTACTGCGGATTGTTTCAGTAAATGGGTCACATTCTTGATAATACGACCCTTTTCATACGATACTTCATATAGAAACTCATCAGAGCTCATAAACGACGGATACGGCTCTGTACCTTCGTATCGTTTGAGTACCATGTCATTTCTGCGAATACTCACGATATTCGGACCTTCATTTGTAGTGGATTGTTGCTGTGAGAACACGGTTAAATACATACGGACTCGTACAGTTCTGTCTTCGGGCGGTAATGTAGAGTGCGAACCAATACGAATTGCTCGACCTATAACCTGGTCAATACGAGATGGATTCCAATGCGGTTCCATAATATAGACTTCACGCACATTTGCCGTTGTAATACCTTCTGCTCCGGCAGATGAAATCATAAAAACGCAGAGACGATGTTTTTTAATAGAATCTTTTAGAGTTTGCGGAAATCCATCTTGATACTTTTCATTGAAAATTTGAAGATACAAAGACCGTTCTTCGTCGGATTGTTCACCAGTATACAATCCATACGCCGGAACTCCAGATTTCATTGACGGGTCTTCTTCCCATATTCCCTGTTTTTTGATTAATTTGTACTGCTGAAATCCATTGGCTTCCAGTATAGCACCAAATATTCCAAGACCTTCCAATGTTTTGTGTTGTGAATACACCAACTGATTTCGGAACTTTCCTGCTTGTCCAATGCTTTCTTTCATATCTTTCAACATTTGAAGCATCTTGGGAGAGTACACTTTCAGTCCTTCTTCGGACAAATACTTTTGCGGATTCTCTTTGAGCTTTTTGAGAATTTCAGGTTTCTCTACAACTGTCTCTTCCGTTTCTCCTTCGGGTGTTATCGTCTTTAATTCCGAAGGAACGGCATAATCACAAATCAAACGAGTAGCAATACGAAATGTTCCTAGATTTTCATTCAAATCTGCGCGCATACGAGACTTACGAGACTCTTTACGAATTTCTTCATGACGCTCTTCTAGATACCGCAAAAACTGAGCATCAGACATCGTAATCTTTTGTAAAGTCTTGTCCTCCTCCAATCGTTTTGGAAGCAGGGATTCATCAGCTCCTTTGAAGAAAGAAACCAATCCCTGAATACGGCGCTGGAACAGTATGGCATTCTTGATAGAAAGACCATCTACAAATGTATTCATAAACTGTTCGTATTCAGTCGGCAAGCATTCCAATTCTTCTACAAACATATGTTCCGGTTGAACCAATTCAATTCCTCCAAATAGAGTTTCAAACTTTGATTTCCAAGACTCTGTCCACTTCTTGATATCCTTTTCCTGCTCAAATTCCTTGTTGTATTTTACAGCTATACGCTCTCCCTTTTCATTATAGACGCTCTCAAAATACGGTGGATTACGAGTCAACATAATCGTGCGTTTGACAGAATTGTATTCTATGGTATCCACATCCTTCATAGAACGGAAAAAGTTTGTCATCAAAGATTCGTCCCATGAAAGCGCAGATTTGGTAGGAATGCTAATTCGTTCAATCGGTCCACGCAGAAGATTCATAAGAAAGGCAATTTCCTGCGGTTTGTTGATGATTGGAGTACCTGACAAACACACAATTTTGGTATTCTTGGCATGATAGAGCATATCGTATAGTTTCTGCTTAATTCCTCTCTCATTCACTACACTTCCAATAAGGTTGTGTGCTTCTTCAATGATAATCACGGAATTATGAAATAGGTCTGGTTGGTCAGGAGGAAGAACTTTATCAACATTGGAGGAAGAGATACCATTGTAGTTAATGAAATTGAATCGCTGATGAATTACATCATCAATTTGGTCATCAATTCCTTTCTGCTGTTCGCGAGGTAAGGCACGGAAATTTGCTTCACGACCAGGAACCGTTACAAAGTATCGCAGATGTTTGTCCAAATAGGATTCAGAAATACCCATACCAAGTGCCTGTGCCTTATCTTCATCCGTTCGTACAAGTCGTAGTTCCCAGTGCTGGTCAATCGCATACACTGGGTCTCCACATCGACGAATTTCCGCAAGATAGTTCTCACGAAGAGAAGCCGGAGTTAGGACATATACTTTATTTGTGGACATCAATGATTCGGCAACTGCGATGGAAGAACAGGTCTTACCGGAACCAAGACCGTGATAAAAAAGCAGACCACGATATGGTGTTTCAATTAAAAGATAATCACGAACCATTTTTTGGTATGTAAACAGTTCAAAGCCCTTACGAGAAAGGTCAGCTGACTTATCTCGATATTTCAAGAAGGTTCTTGTAAGGGCATCTGAGAATGCCTTACGATTTGGTAGGACATACATTGTATTCCTTCGTTTAAAAATTATTGTATTCGCTAACTACCCAGAATATTCTTGTAGAACTTATCTTGGTTGATTTGAATTTGTTTCTTTTCTTTTAGAAGTTTGATAAAATCGGCGACCTTAGTATCGAAGTCAATCGCACTTGAAAGACATCCGTGTCCGTCACACAATTCGTCACATCTGTGAGCGTCTCGTGTTTCTTGTAACAGAGTCAATACCTCTGCGAGGCTAATAGTTATAGTATCTGCCATTTTTTAGCGTTTCAAGTTTTATCTTTATAAAATCCGTTTTCATGTATAATGGAAGCGATGTTCCGTAAAAACCCCAAGCTATGGATGATAGCTATCTATCTGTTCTTGGTTGCGGGATTCTTATACCTACGCCCGGCATTGGCATTTGGCCGGGATGGAAGGATCCGGCCCTTTGGAACTGGCCGAAAGGATTCAACGGTATTCCCTGTGTGGCTATGGGTATTTGTGATGGCGGTATTATCGTACTTAACGGTTGTTTACACTCTGGATTATTCGCTGTAGCCAGATGTTGTGGACACATTTCCACAAACATAAAGGCTGGGTCTGGTTTATAAATGGTTTCAATACACCCACATGGATGACGCATTTGCTGAGGCATTTATAGAGAATAATACTATTCTACCTAAATGACGACTAACGCGGAACTTCGCACAATGGGAGTAACGGATCCTCTTGCTATGGAAACTACATACAATGTCAATGGAATTCTAGCTGCTGCGCGTGATGGCAGAATACGCTATACAACATGTGTAGCAAATGATTTTCAGATTGGGCGCCCAACCTTCTTTGCCGATTTCGAGCATAACATTCGTATGCGATTTCCTGAGATTGAAGTGTATGGGGAATATTCGGTTGATTGGACCTATCGAAAGTATACCTTTTCGTGGAATTAAGGCTTATAGACATAATACCACTTGCCTTCCACCTTTTCTGCGTGTTGATTCATAAAATCTTCTAAATCATGTCCATTGCGAGAAATTGAGGCAATATGTTGATAATTAAATAGGTCTGTATCTTTTGGCGGTTGAATGTCTTCCATGTATCGTTTTTTTAATGGATAGATTGCTAATTCTGGCGGACCAACGATTCCACGCGAATCACTCACAAAGTGAACATATTTTTCACGGTCACCTAGTAATCCCTTTTGTACAGATTCTTTGTATGCCTTTACATCATTATTTCCAAGAGCCGTCCATCCAAGCAGAGTTGGGTGTTTTTCTAAAAATGATTCACGAAAACATGGGTCATATGCTCTTGGTTGTAAGCATGCCTTTCTCGTTTTATTACACGGAACCATAAACTGTTTTTTGGTTAATCTTGTTCCGCGTGTGAATTTGGAAGGCGAAATGAGAGATACAATTTTTAAATCGTGTGTTGTTACATATACTTGCATGTTTGGAATTCGATGATACCATTCTGGAATTCCATCTACTACAAATGGGCTGTAATAAAAAAACACATTATACTGTGGTGGAAAGCAGTTATCAACACCTTCGTAATCACTTTCAGGATTCAAAACGGCACGAAATAATAACGTTCCCTTTGGAATCTTAATTACAGGAATTTTAGTATTCCCGTATTTTACCATTATCTTAAACACCAAAGAAATGTTTGATACGAGTATCTAATCCTCGTAGTGAATCGCCCGATATAGTTTCAACTTGAAGACCGGTTTCCTTTTCAATTTTCGAAAGAACTTCATTAAGACGTTCGGTATGTTCTTCTGTAAGCATTCCATATGCCTTTATATGTTTTCGAAATGCCGTTAACCATGTATGTAATTTCATATACATCATCAAATCTTTGTGAAATGAAGAATCGTGTTTAGCACGCTTATATGCTCTATCTAGGTCGCTCTCAAAGTCCTTTATCTTTTTTGGTTCTTGAACTGTATCTGGAAAGAAAATCGCATAATCATACAGCTTTAAATGTTCATCAATATAGTGTAAAATATACATTGATTTCACAGTTGGATTAAACGGAATATCCCCCTTTTGATACAAAAATAAAAATCCCTTGGAAAGAAGAGTTTCATGAAGTTTTTGAACATCTTCTATAGATTTTACAAATACACTATAGTCGATATCAAGACCACCAAGTTTTCCTCGTCTGACAATTCTCATTTTGCCTCCTTATTCTTCTCTTTCTCTTCTTCTTTTTGTTGAAGTTTAGCAAGCATATCCTTCTTAAACTTTGACATTTCATCAGCAGATGCTACACATACCTTCTTTTCGGTATAGTGAATATTCCAAACGGTACTTATCCACATTCCAAGCATGGCCAAATATCCAACTCCTACAATATTGGCAGTAGTCTCAGGAAGTCCAAAGGATTGTAATGTATTACTGAATGGCGACCGAACTGCTTCAAAGTATACAGACAAGGCATATATTCCAGTAGGAAGAAGAGCAGAATACGAACCCTGCCTTAATGATTCAAAAAATCCAATCTTTGAACACTGTAACTGGCTAGAAAGCAGCGAAATGATAATTCCGGATACCGTGAGAACACCAAATACAACTGCTACGGAAATCCACATTACTTAGATGAAATGTATTTTTCCAGATTTTCTAGCATTTTACGACGCTCTGTATAGTGCGGTCTCGTAATTGCCTTTGATTCGCTTAAAGTTTTCCAATCCACCGATGATACTTCTCTGCGTTGTGCGAGCGTAAGTTTCTGTTTCAGATTGATAATTTTCGAATTTTCCAGAAGAGCGACATAGTAGATGTGTTTGTACATCACATTATTGGTTCCCTTGAACACTTCTGTAAAACTTGCTTCGGGTAAAACACGATATGCTTCCTTTGGAATATTTGTCTCTTCAAAGAACTCACGAACAGCGCAATCCAAATCTGTTTCTCCCCGCATACGCCGTCCCTTTGGAAATCCCCATTCAGGGTCACGGTAGGGGGAAGGATATCGTTGTACAAGCAACTTCTTATCCAGTGAGTTGAATCGTTCTAGCGCAATGTCGTATTCAAGTCCATGTGAATCACGACTATTTCCCCAAAGCTTGTTCCATAGATTTTCAAAGGTATCTTCGGTAATCCATTTCTGTTCAAGTTGTGTCATATTCGAAATTAGTGTCTCCACGAATTTCATATTTTCCAAATCGTACTTTCCTCGTATGAACTCTACATAGGACATACTATCCTTGCGCTTCACCATAAGCACACTTACCGTTTTTGGTTCACATGGAAGTTTCATAGGTTCATACATTCCACGCAATAGCAGGATTCCTGCTGAAATAATTGGGTCTTTACACGTTCGGAACACGTGTCCCTGCTGTCCACAGTTATTACAATACATGGACTTCATTGACATCTCTGTGTCTTTGTCCGTTTTTTACTTCCCGATTTCATACAAATGGGAGCAAAGCCTGCCAAGATTCAATTACCATCGGCCCCTAAATTAGACCCCAGCGCAGCCAAATATGATGCGTCATATGTTCAGGCATTACAGCGTGAATCCGAACAGGCCGTGAAGCAGGCACAGGCGATTGTTCAAGAACAAGTAAAGAATGCCGGATATTGGAAGTGGATATTTCAATTTTTTGGAAGCTTTATAGGAATTGGTGTTCTTATCATTGGTGTAATTTTACTATATGATGTCATGGCTCGAACATTTGGTTGGCGAACTGTCATATTGCCGGCGGTTCCATCTACCCCTCCCACTGCGGATGTTATTTTATATATTGATAGCGCGTACTATGGAACCTTTAAAGAAGATGGAACTCCTGATGTGACTGCCGATGTATCTGGATACCTTCGCCAGCAAATTCAAGGAAATACTTCACTTCCTTCGTTCATCGTAAGTTACGCAAATCTAGGATTAAGTGCCCCGCCAGTTCCGAATGTTATAAATTACCTGAAAGTCAACTGGTACACGGGATACAACGCAATTCAGACAACAACAGGACAGCAGGGTGGTGTGTTCCCATCTTTACCGACTTCGGGACAAGCTCCTGCCCCGCAAGCTCCGATGCAGCAACCCGCTCCGTCTATGTTATCAAAACTTTGGAGCTCTGTGACTGGTGGGTCGGGAAGCGGTAACTTAGTGTCCGGCATTCATGATGCCTCGGGCTCTGCTACGATTCACGGAAACAATGCCCCGCTTTCTGGTGAAAGTGACGGCGCATATGGTATTCAATGGTGGATGTACATTCAAGACTGGAACTATGGATATGGTAAGAAAAAGGCAATTGTAAAGCGTTCAGACTCTACAAGCGGTGGAGCAGTTACAAATCCAAGCATCTCTCTACATCCTACTGACAACTCTTTACAGATTTCTGTATCCATCTTCCCTGATAAGGAAGGGTCTTCTGGTAAGTCAACTCCCGCACCAGCAGGACACTCAGATTCTACAGATGATGTATTTACCTGCGAAGTACCCAATGTTCCGTTACAGACATGGTTCTCTGTCAGTGTAACAGTGTTTGGTCGTAATATGGATGTATACATTGATGGCAAGTTAGTGAAGTCTTGCTTCTTATCCGGAGTTCCGAAGCCCGCAGTTGGAGATATTCAACTCACACCCGATGGTGGATTTTCTGGAAAAATTTGCGACTTCTATCACTACCCCCGTATGCTCACACCCGGAGATGCCATGAACTTCTGGTCAGCCGGAACATCCTGTAAGAGCTCTACGGGTCCAACGACGGCGTCTACGGCAACTGGATATTCTGTAAAGTTTGGAGTGTATGATGCTACTGGAAAGCAGGTTCAAGAGTATGCGTTTTAATAAACGGAGGCGGTTCGCGTTTCGTATACTTCACAATACCTCGTTGTTTCAGTTTTGATTCCACATAATAGGTTTGATATGCTTTTGTGATATCAGAATCTTTGTATTCATTCGGCATTGCCTGTGCGAATTGTGTAAGTCCAATATTGGGAATCGACGCAGGAGTATTGTTCAAAAGCCACACAATATGGGTTTCCGTCTTGTGTGTCTTATTTTCTCCATAGCGATACTGATACTCTTTACAAAGCCACCAGCCAAGTGAAGCAAGCCATAGATAATTGGACAGACTTTGACGGCACCAAATCGCGCACGGATGATTTTGATGAGACAACTTGTATGCGTTTGAAGGAAGCGTTTTAGAATTCAATCGCCAATGTGCTGAGTAGAGAAGTTGGGCTGTTTCAATAATCATTTTGATAACATGTTTGTCACAGTGAAACTGCGCGGACTTCCGTGGAGTCCGGTGTAGTATAAAGATGTTCATTTCATATTGGTTCTAAACTATTCATACTACAATCCATTTTGGTGATTACAGAAAACGGATTATATATTTACACATTGGTCATGTACTAACAATACCAAAATGACTTCTAATATCGGAGCAAAGGGTTCTGACATTTACACTCACGATGAGGTCGGTGACCCTCTTGTGGTTCTCGCAGCACTTCTTGTTCGCGGCGCAGACTCTGTGATGATTCGTGAGAATCTCACAAAGGTTCTGGACCAGGGCAATTTGGAAGACGCATTCGTTATTGCCTTCATGAACCGCAACATTCGTGGCGGTAAGGGTGAGCGTGACCTCTTCTACACGATGTTCAATGTGTTGGCAGAGAAGCAGCCTCGTCTAGCAGAGGATTTGCTGGATTTGGTGCCACGCTTTGGATACTGGGGTGATGTCTTCACTCTGGTAGAGAAGAATGCGAATCTCAAATCTCGTGCTCTCAGTCTTACGGTTGAGACGCTGGTAGATGACGAGAGTTTGATGGCAGAGAAGAATCCGGCATCGCTGCTAGCCAAGTGGATTCCTCGTGAGGGGAAGCCGCTAGCAAAGGAGCTGGCAAACATGCTCAGTCAGAAGCCTCAGATCCAAGCACGCTACGCCGACTACCGCAAGCGCGTCTCCGCACTGAACAAGTATCTCAAGACGACAGAGATTGCGATGTGTGGAAATCTATGGGAAACCATCAAGCCAGAGAATGTGCCAGCGCGCTGCTTGAAGCTCAACACCAAGGCATTTCTAAACGAGAAGCTGAAGGGTCACGGTTATCGCAAGCCACACAATGATGACCGTAATAAATGTCGTGACCACTTCCAACAGTATTTTGCGGATATCGCCAAGGGAAAGAGGGTCGCAAAGGGTGCCGACACGCTCTACCCACACGAAGTTGTCCGCTCCATCACAAGGATTCTGAACTGCGGTGGCTCTGGTGATGAGCGCAACGCCCTAATCGGTGCGTGGAATGCCTTTGTGGTGAAGGCCAAGGAGGGTGGTGGTCTTGGTCGCAGCATTC
>Ga0164296_1003988_pt1 | contig 13616 bp, 29 predicted proteins | sample GEODES057metaG_FD_113533 | JGI IMG/M metagenome (GOLD analysis project Ga0164296, IMG submission 113533) | Dystrophic lake water microbial communities from Trout Bog Lake, Wisconsin, USA - GEODES057 metaG | ecosystem: Environmental > Aquatic > Freshwater > Lake | place: USA: Trout Bog Lake...
CTATGCTGTTGGAGGCAACATGCGATGGGGTACAACTAGCGGAACTGGAGTGCTTTAACGAGTTAGAGAACGCAATGAGCACACTATTGCAAACGGTTGACTACTACGTGGATTAATGTTATATAATAACCCTACAGCCCATAAGGGCTTATTACAGCGCATTTGACATTTTGGACAGAATGCGTTATAATAAGTTTTTAAGCAGTAAAAGGAGCACTAGATGATAGAATACTACAACGGCAGCGTGGCACGCAAGAACACAGTCAAGCTAATGGACTTACTAGCTGAAGGTCTCTTAGACGCAGACACAGTATTAGAAGCTTGCCTCTGCTACATGAGCGATGCGGACGTAGGCGACATGATGGAGAGCAATAACATGCTCCCTGATGACGAGTATGAGCCCGAAGTTGAAGACGAACTAGACCCTATGGACGACTACAACTACGTAGGTCATCCTATGCACTACTAAGTGCCAAGACCCCGCTGTAACACTAAAGGAAAACAAATGGAAACAAACAAACTAGCAGAGCTCCTGGGAGCCATCGTCGTGGTAGCCGTACTGGTGGCCATCGGTCCGCTCCTCACACTGTGGGCCCTGAACACCTTATTCCCCGCACTCAACATCCCATACGATTTCTCGACCTGGGCTGCAGTGGTCATCCTCGGGGCAGCATTCAAAACTAACGTGAAGGTCAACAAGTAATGGCCGGACACGCAAAAAGCGTATACCTAACCGTATGCCGTAAAGACACGCACGTGGGAGTGTACCATCGCAAGTTCATGAATGCACAGGCCCTGAACGACTACATCAAGACCGATGCATTCAAGGAACTCTACCCGGACGATATCTACTACATAGTCAAGGAAACCTACTGATGAAAGACGATCCAATCCCTCTCCTGCTACTCTTGGCTGCTCTCACCCTGGCCACCTGCACGATCATGTTGGTAGTGCTGGGCAACGCCTTGGCCCGATACCTTTTTGGATAAACTAGCGGTTGACTCGGCTAGTAAATAATGTTATAATACGATTTTAAACAACGCAGGAGCAATACATGGCCAAAGCCAGCACCAAGCCCACAGCGGGCACCACGATCTTGGAGTTCGACACAGCAGCCATCGCACAACGCGAGCGTGAGGTAGCCAAGGAGAGCGATCAAGAGATCATCGAGAGATTGAGAGAGAGATTCACGATCCTAGACGACATGACCAAAGCAGTCAAGTCAGGCACCGTGCGTGCAATGATCGTGAGTGGCCCTCCAGGCGTAGGCAAGAGCTTTGGCGTAGAAGCTGTGCTCCAGAAGGACGGCCTGTTTGACACCTTGGCCGAACGCAAACCCAAATACGAGATCGTGAAGGGTGCCATGAGCGCACTAGGTCTCTACAGCAAGCTATATGAGTTTGCCGCTGAGAAGAACGTAGTGGTCTTCGATGACTGCGATCAGATCTTGTTGGATGAGCTGAGTCTGAACATACTCAAAGGTGCCCTAGACTCCAGCGCCAAGAGATGGATAGCCTGGAACACAGACAGCCGTATGTTGCGCAGTGAAGGCATCCCAGATCGTTTCGAGTTCAAGGGCTCAGCCATATTCATCACTAACATCAAGTTCGAGCACGTCAAGAGCAAGAAGCTACGTAGCCACTTGGACGCATTGGAGAGTCGCTGCCACTACATCGATCTCCAGATGGACACACAGCGCGAAAAGATGCTAAGGATCAATCAGATCGTAGGCGATGGTATGCTGGACAAATATGAGTTCGACCCCGTTGTAAGGGATGAGCTGTTGGCCTTCATAACAGATCACAAGGACAAGCTACGCGAGCTGAGCCTGCGCATGGTCTTGAAGCTGGCCGACTTGAGAGCAGCCTTTCCTACCAACTGGCAAGCTATGGCCAAGACTACCTGCATGAGACGCACATGATCGAGCGCATAGCCATTTACTGCACCCTAGGCATCCTGATCGATAGCCTGGGAGTGCCTTCCTGGGGTTGGCAGTTCTGGTGCTTCTTGGCCCTGTTCTGGGCGGCCGATTGGATAGCACGGCAGGAAGGTGAGCATGACGCCGCAACTCGATACGAAGATGCCCTAGATCACGCGGCCAAAGGCATGGTAGAACAACGCGAGCTGATCAACAGATATCAACGACAGATCAACGAACTAGAACAAAAGGTCTCACGATGAGCACACATGACAACTATCACGAATCCACCTGTACCTACCTGGGCGAGGGTGTGCTGGATCTCAGCAAGGCCTGCGGTCGGCCCAGCATCACAGGCAAAAGCTACTGCTGTGATCACGTATGGCTAGTGTATCAAGAGGGTAGCTCAGTGAAGCCGCGCCGCAAGAAGGAGCGATCACAACTGAGCCTGCAGGACCTCATCGATGATTTCAACGCAGCCGTAGATGAGCTAGCCCTTGAGGATGACATCTGAATCTCACTGAACTAGAGCTGGGAATCACTGCACGCATCACACACTGCTGTGATGACCGGCTCAAGGAACTGGGTTTCATCCCAGGAGAAGTCGTGAGGAAGCTGCACGCAGCCTCAAAGGGATCAGCTATGGTGATACGAGCGGGCAACACCACATTCGCCCTCAGAGACTGGGAAGCGGCAGCAGTGCAGGTAACACTAGAATGATCAAAGACCCTACGGTTGACTCGGGTCTTTTTTTTGGCAGTATAATACATACATAGACAACAAGGAGCCCACAATGGCATACACCGTTTTCAAGCACAATCAGGAGTTCACTAGCCGTAAGGGCCTAGAGGGTCCATTCCACTATCCCAACGGTCGTGTCCTGTACTACGATCCAAAGGCAGGCGAGTACTGGGATCCCCGCACAGACTTCTATGTCGCCAGCGATGAGGTGGCAGATTTACAGAACTCCATCTTCAATGTCCTTAGAGGTTGACAGGACTAGGATTTGGGGTTATAATACATACATGAACAACAAAGGAGCTGACATGAAAGTTATCGTTACTACCACCCTAAGCCAAGAGTTGACAGTTCCTGAGGGCACTTCTAAAGAGGAGATCCTGGATTTCCTAGCTGAGCATCAGAGTTTCCGCACAGCATTCCAAGGGGTTACCGACGGTGAGATCACTGTCGAGGATCTAGGCGTGATCGACGAAGAAGTCATCTGGGATGAAGAAGCGCCTGAAGAAGATCCCACCGAAGCCGATGAATGGCGCGATTTCGATCCAGACTGCTGAAAGACCCTAGACTTTGACGGGTCATCCAAAAGACTGTATAATACATACATAGCAAACAAAGGAGCACACTATGACAAACGATACATTAACAGTAGCAGAACTGATAGAGATCTTAAGCAGGGTCGATCCCACTCTGCCCGTGAAGATCAGCATGAACATGGAATACGAGTGTGCGGTAGATGCCAGCATGGTGGGCGTGCGTGAATACAGCCAAGGCCCTGTGCTTTACATCAACGACTGCCTTAGTGCAGAAGTCATCGACGATACGATCTAACATCGCCCTTAACTATTAACCCTAGGAGTCCCACATGACGTTACACCTCTTCCTCACAGCACACTACTACGAGTTCGTCAGCATGGCAGCAGGAGTGGGCATTGGGATCGTGGCCACAGTGATCACGCAGACCCTTTACAGGCTAGTAGTGGGCACAGCTAGTGCTATAACTACAGCTACCTCAGCTACGGTCAACCTGTTCACACCTAAGGACAGCGCTGCCGCGCCAGTGACGAGACGTGAGCCCCACCTGGCTACTGCAGACCTTGCCCTGGTGGATATGTTCAAGGCCCGCAGGCGCACGGCCTGATGACCTGCCTGCTGGCACCCGAGGGGCCCCTGGGGTGGGGAGGTGCATGCACAAGCTGTTGTGTAAAAGCTACAGCTAGCTTGCCATTTTTTCCCCTAAATCTAAAGTGACTTAGATTAAAACCACCTAGATCTAGATCGCCCTACACCGCAAATTTTGCACAGCAATTTTTTTGCCCTAGCCTGACCTTTTTCGGGCCCTGTGTAAATAAAGTCATGCCCGCACTGTATGACCATCCTGCTCTACGGTTACCCTACCGGGCGGTGGCACCTTGGCCCATAATAGAGTTCAATGGGCAACCAGATTGGGTGCAGGCTGTCTCTAGCGTAGAAGATTGGCTAGAACGCTCCGTGGGTCCTCACTATAGAGAATGGTGCTGGGATACTTGGACTCTGCACAACGCTTATCTCTGTGGAGTCACTTTCCGACAGGAAAAGTCTTGTACGCTGTTTCTATTGGCCTACAGTTGTCAGCGTATACTGTGAGCCAGCGGTCAGTAGGAAAGTATTTAAAAACAGCTCGATCTTGGGATCTGTCGTGTCTATCACAGCTTCGTAGGTATAGGGACGGGTTATCTGTAGATTGAATATACGCTGTTTGAATCCATTGGCCTTGTGCCATCTATCCAGCTCTACGTGCAACTTGCTCAGTCGTTTGGTGCCTTCTTTCACTTCAGTGCCAGTCAGTCCCAGCTGCCATGTTATAGTCTTGTGTGTCATCTTATTTCTTCTACTCCTACGATCCGCCAATCTGATGGTATGCTACGTTCTATCATAGCACGATTTAGGGCCCTTATCACTGTGGTATTTTCGCTGTCGCCTAACAGATAGGTCACTTTCCAGAATCTCATTGATCATCTCCACTAAAGTATCTAAAGATAGCGATGAATAAGATCAGCAGGGCCAAACCCACTAGGCTCACGGCAAAGAACTCTAACATTCCTCATCTCCTTTAACACAGTATTTAATCAGATAGTGAAAAAATCTTTTTTACCGCTCGCGCTTCGCGCTTGTTGGGCTCTCTACGCCCTGAAGCGGCTCCTCAGTATTTCTATGGCTGAAGCCAGATCCCTGTTTTTAACTTCGATTCCAACGCCACCTTTGGCCTGCCATTCTGCTATGTTGGAGGGGCGATCGTCCACCAATATATCACCTGGTTGGCAGTGCACCTGTTTGTCATGTGAGTAGGGGCCAAAGTGCACACGTATCTCGGGCCAGCGATCCCGCATCCAATCGATCTTGTCGTGGTAAACATCGGGCATGTCATTGTTGTGTGGTATGGCGGTCAGCATACAGAGCCTCCAGCCCCCTTGGTCTCGGAACTGTCGTGCCAGTGTGATCAAGTCTTCAGCTCCGGGCATGGTAGGCAGATCTCTATAGAAGTGCCTGTTGTCGCGGATCTTGTGCCATTCACCGTCGGGCCAGCGGCCATTGATATCGGGCACCTGTCGGTTGTCCATGAACCTGCGGGCGGCGGTTTCCCAGTCGGCTACTACGCCATCCATGTCTAGATATAGTGTTTTCATACTACTAGTATACTGGGATATTTGGCTAGGGTCAACGGCGACTCAGCTTGCGATCTTCCAAATGTCTCAGGCTCTTCATTAGGTCGTGTATGACGCCATTGTTCCTTAAGGTCTTGAACACCAGATTGGCCGTGCCCATCTCACCTTCCCTGCCCAGGCCCCGGGCCCTATAGTCTTTCAGCATGGCCTTGGTCTTGGCGATCACAGCCAAGTTCCTGCTGGCTATGGCCGCACGTATCTGCTGTGTCCAAGCTGTGGTTTTAGCTATAACATCAGGGGGCAGGGCGTGTGTCTTGAGAGGCCTAGGCCGATGTAGCCACTGATCGCGTTCTATGCTGTAGCTGTGGCCTTCTACCGGGCGGGCCGTGTCCTCTACATAGCATTCCACTGGTATACCGTAGATGTCTATGTCGTGTTCCGCTTTCCACAGCTGGCGTTTGGTGTCGAACAGCTCCTGCACGGGTTGATCGCACTGGATATTGCTGAAGGCCACTATCACGTGTAGATCTATGTCCGATGCTGCCGTGTAGGTGTAGGCGGTCTGGCTACCGGTTATTATGACATCTTCTACCCTGACCGGGAAGCCCAGGAACAGTATGAACTTGTGTGCTATGTGCTCCAGGGCCAACCTTACTTCGGGCTTGAGCTCTTCGCCCGCCCAGATCTTTGGGTTGAGTTCGTCATGTAGTTCTACACCCGGTGTGAATTCTCTTATGTTCATGAGAGTATTTAACCTATAAATACTGTTATGAAGACAGGCAAGAATCTAGTGGGACAGCTACTAGTAGCTATACCCAATACCTATCACACTGACTACCACAGGAGCCTGATCCTGGTAACTAGCCACTGGGATGCGGGCTCCAGCATGGTGGTCATCAACAAGCCCAGCCAGAACCAAGTACCGGTCACGGCTGTGCTGGAAAACGCGGGCATACAGTGCAGCGAATGGAAGGGCTTGGCCTACTACGGCGGGCCCATGGAACAGAACCGTGTGCAGATCGTGCACACGATGGATTGGGCCGTGGCCAACACACGCCAGATCACGGACGAGATCGGTATCACCAACGAGACCAGCATATTGGCCGCCATAGCCACCAACGAGGGTCCTAGGGCCTGGCGTTGCGTAGTGGGCCAGCGCATCCTAGGCCCTGGAGAGCTAGAAGGTGAGATGAGCGGAGAGCATCCCTGGAGCGATGGGCATAGATGGCTCACGGTGCCCGCTGAAGTCAACACGGTATTCGGTGGCTCGGGCGATCAGCAGTGGCTCAATGGCATAGAGCTAGCGGGCCGCAAAGAAATAGCCAGCTGGTTCTAATCACGCTCGTTGTTGAGCGATGCCAACATCTTGCGTATAGCGGCACTGCCCGCTTCAGCACGTATCTTGGGTGCGTTGGCACCCTGCGTGGGATCTACTTCTCCAGTTTCAGGATCTGTGCCGACGGTACTGGTACGCTTCAATCCCGCATAGACGCTAGATGGCGCACGGCTGGCTCCCTGTGATTGATTTGGAGCATCACCTTCTTCTCCTAGGTCTGATATGCGCAGGGTTTCTACATTGAACTCTAGATCGACCTTCTGTCCAACACCACTGCTGGATCTGGTCTTCATGAACTGTATCTGATAGCGTCCCCGCTCACGCATGGCACGGCTGGTAAAGATACCGATGACATTATCCGCTGTCATGATCTTTGATAATCCACCGGAAATATGGCTGTGATCAAACTCGATTTCTTCAACTGCGGCCCTGTTTAACTGGCTAGCGGTTACCGTGATGCACTGGGTTTCCATGGCCAAGTTTCTTATCTCTTCTGACACATATTTGTCTTTAACAAACAGATCACTGGGCGATACCTTCACATTTAGTGGCATCATTAAATCCAGGTAATCTATTAAAATTACGTCAGGTTTTAGGCCTTTTTTGACCTGATATTCCTTCAAATACGACCGAATATCGTTACAATTTTTTCCTGAGGGCATATACTTGATCTGTATGCTTCCCGCCTGTTTTCCCACCATTTTAACCTTTAATTCTACATCATCTATGCTTTTGAAAATCTCACGTGTAGTGATGCCGGTGACCATAGAATCCAGCCTCATGGCCACTAATTTTTCGCTCAATTCAAAAGTTAAGTAAAGCACATTCAAGCCCTGTAGAGCCCAGTTTACGCCCATGTTGGCTAGGAACAAGCTCTTACCGCCTCCTGATCCAGCGCAGAAAATATTCAATTCTCCGCGATTGAAGCCACCGTATAATTTCTTGTCTATGCTGGGCCAACCGGTGGAAATTTGACCATTTCCGTCTTTCAGTGCCGTCAGCCTAGCCTTGGGATCTTCAAAGTAATCTGTACCCATATCTTTGGTCAAACTGACCTGTATAGCGTCTTTGACCAGCTTTTCCACCGGGCCGTACTCGCCGTTTTCTAACAGATCAAAACTCTTCATGATAGCACGTTCTAGGGCCTTGTGTCGAGAAAATTGTTCAAATTCGTCCTTGAGCCATTCATAGTTTTGTTGTGGTAAGCTCACTGTCTGTAGTTCTCTTTTACAGCTGGCGTTGACGATAGTAACGTCTGGAATCACTTTATATTCGTCTACATACCGTGTGATAAACTCCGCTGTCTCTCTCAGTTTTTGGTCGAAATTTTCAGGGTCGAATATGCTCTGGCAACGGCTAAAAGTTTCAGCATCGCTGAGAAACATTTCCAGGTATAGTTTCTGTATCTCATAATCATAGTTAGGTTTTTCTTTGTCTTGTTTTATCATCCCATTCCTTCTAGTTTCTTTTTCATTACTTGTATTTTTAGCTTGTTGTCTGTCCTGTAGTGTAGGATAGTGGCTAAGACATATAGTCTACCATATTTCTTCACTGCGTCAGCTACATCCTTTACGTCATCTCCCCAAGGTGGAAGGCTGGCGCTCCATCCGTTATCTACCGCCGATTTTAGCATCTTAGATCCAGCTCGATCTCTGTCTGGCACTACGATGATTTCTTTATTCAATGTATTGATGCGGGCTATCTGTGTTTCATTTGGATCATTGTGTCCTATACATACTCCGTCTATAGCGATAGCATCAAAGTGTCCTTCTACTACTACAGTATACTTTCTTCCTAGCGGTTGCCTTGTGAGATTGAACACATATCCAGGTTGGCTATGCGCCAGATATCTAGGCTTGCCATCTGTGATCTTACGTGCGGTATATCCTACTAGCTTATAGTCTTGATAGAACGGTATGATCACGCGATCGATGTATCCCGGGGCAGGACTCCACATCCAATCATACCATTCTAAGGCCATTCCTCTGCTTAATACATAGTCTACTACCTTACCTAGATCTTCTGCTATGTCTGGTAGGTATGGCGTATTGAGCCACTCTGTTATGGTCATAGCGGCTTCCGGTAACTCTACTTCTTTGAGTTCAAAACTGAGTTCTTTTTTCAACCTAGGAATGGCGTCTTGTGCCTTGACAGCTTCCATGGCCAAGTGTGTTATCTCGCTTTCTGGAACACCCATCCAGCTGAATAACTTCCTTGTGTTGTTGCTTAGTATTTTACCAGGGCTCCAACCTGCCTTGAAGTTACAGTTGAAACAATGATAGGTAAACGCATCGCCGGTAATCATGACTCCACCGCGCTTACGGTCGTCTTTGGTCTCTCCTCTATAATGGCAACAGGGAGCATCAAAACTAATCCACCCTGATGGCGTTTGTTTTCGATTTGGAGGTAATACGGCTTGTAGTGCCTGTAGCATGAGACTCATGCTACTAGTTTAATATCTATAGATAGCTTTGTCAAATGTACCGCGATAAGATATAGATAAGTAATCGTTGCTCATGTTGATCGGGTTTGGCGTCGGTTGATAGATTATCCTAATATAACTCCATACCCCATAAAAGTTTTGATAGTCGTTTCCAGTAAAACCAACTAGACCTTGACCGTATGTTTTTCTTGTCCCATCTATCTCTACAAATCCTGAAAAATAGTTAGGGCTATTATCTTGGGTACCTTCCACCCAGACCTGTCCACGATACCCAGTCATATGATAGCTGACAGTATGGAGGGCCGTGTTGCCTGCGAATTCCGGATGGCTAGGAATATTGCCGCTGTAGTAGAGATAAAGGCTCTGTGTGTAATCGAACTCTGGTTGGAAATCAAATACTTCATAGCTCTGTTGAAGTGTAGGATATCCGTCGCTACGTAGCTCGAGAGTACCTGCCATAGCATAATAGGTATTGGCATAAGTGGGCTCGTAACTACCATCGCTATCGTAAGCAGATACTGAAAACTGATATTTTCCATTGTCTAGATCTACAGTATCTCCGTCGTATATTGTTAGAGTAGCTAGTCCTCTAGTAGAGGTTGTTACGCCGTCATCTACTACATCTAATACCCTAGAAACCAGTTGCCTTTGATTTATAGCATCAAACATATTAAAAACGAATGTACCAGTGGATATGTTAACAAACTTTTGATCACTGTTTTTAAACTGGAACTGAATGGTGTTTTTCAGACCCTTTTGCAGTTGTATTTCTCGTTGGTACATATTATTGTAAATCCTCGTGTTCAGGTCCAAATCCAATATTATGGTAAATGAATTGGGGTATAAATAGACTGGGCATTTTAGCATTAAGTATTTATTTTAACTCATGACAATCAAGAACACCATACAGGACAAACTCCCATTTATTACGTGCATTAAGTCAAATGAAATAGAATATGTCGGTATAATCATCAACTATGATGAATTCGTGACCAGCATCTACGACCTTGAGTGCATGAAATCTGATGAAGAAAAGCAGGTATTTCTAGAACTTGGAGAAACTTGGTGGTGGGAATCAAATCGCAAGATCCCTATCAATATTTTCTTAAAAGATATGTTGATCTCTTATAGGCCCTACATCAAAACATTCAATAGCAAAGATATAGAAATAATTTTTGGACCCACTGTAAATCTCGGCGATATAGCCGAAAAACGCATAAAACGAAGATCGATACAACTAGTAAGGTCTTCTAAGAAAACCCGTAACTGACACGCTCGCAAATCAAATTTAACTGCATAGCAATCACGTGGGCATAGCCTACAGCATGACTCTTTTTAAAACTATACCCTTCGTCAGTTTGGGACCACACTTCCTCTTGTATGCTATCGAATCCATCCTGGGCACACTGATCTATCAAGTGACGTTTGCCCGGTCTTATGAGTGCCAGCACTGTTGCTAGATCTAATATAGTCTTGGGTCTAAGCCTGGCTAATAGAACATGATAGCCGTTGACGTGGAATAGTTGATCACAAACTTCTTTCTCATACATCAAATCCCAAAGAGGTTCTATAGATAATAATTCTTTGATATGTTCTTCATTTTTGATACCTTCATAGGCACTAACATTTAAGAAATCGATCTTGAAATAACCTCTTTCTTCTGCTTCTTTGTAGTTTATGTTAGCCTGTCCTGTTAACGGATTAATAGGAATACTTTGGCAGTAGACGCCTGTGTTGTGTTTCTTGGCTCCGTCGAGAGAAGCAGGAATATGTTTGATGATGTCGAGCACTTTATTCCTATCCGCAAAATCTATATCGATATCAGGCACTGAGTTCTCCGCTTTCTGCTAGTTTAAGTATCATGCTATATTGTTCTTGTGCTTTCTTGACCGCTGGATATTTTTCAGCGAGATATTTCTCACGCTCCTTCTGTCCCATCATGATTTCAAACAGATTGTAACTGCCATCTTTTATCATGCGGTTGAACACACGCTGTTCAAATTCAGCGATACGATGTAGACTGCTCTCTGGTATGGTTACTGTATATAGGGTTTCAGTTTGATGTTGGATATGATTTTGATCTATGTAATTGTAGTCGATATCATCTGTGAAGTATCTAGGCTGTAACCTCATATATCTCGATACACGTTTATTAGTATCTAGAATCGCGACATTGTGCCTCGCAGTCCACTGCTCTAATATTTCTTTTTCTTGTTCAGTCATTCTATTCCCGCTCCTTGGCAAATCTCTTTGACCAATATGACATCAGCAGGCACCTGTTTGAACTTCTTTAACCAGTAGGGTAGATCCAAAGCAGGTGCTATGATATCTAACTGCTCATCGTTAAACTTATTTAAAAGTTCTTTGCCTGATCGACAGTTTAATATCAGCCAGGGAGTGATCTTGCCACCCCGTATATCCTGTACAGCGCGATTGAGATTGACATAGTTAAAATAATGATTGAATTGTGCTCCGCTAGTATCTCCCCATTCCATCATATGTTGTAGACTGCGTTGTATAGCACTTTCGACTGGTTCAGTTTTAATAGTCTCATAGAGATATGTATCATATAAATCATCTCTCGCCCAATGATCTAGTTTGACTCCGCTCTTGATCACATAGTCTATAAACTTGTCTGCGTATAACGGATTTACATTAGTAACAAAACTACCAAATTTAACAAAAGCATTATAATAAGGACTCTTGCAAAAATCTTCATAGGTCTTATCTTTCTTTGCGTTTTGAGTGAGCCTAAAAAATCTATTAAACGCCATATAACCGGCCTGGACTCGTTTTTCATCTTTCTGCATGGCCCTTCTTTTATTTTCGCACATGTGAGCATAGAGAGTTTTTTCCTGCATAAAACTCTTGCCGCAGTGAACACAGTTGTGTGGTTGATTAACCAATGCTATCACTCATATTCCTTCCGTTGTTTCTTGTCAAACCCCATCTTATCGAATAATTCTTCCTTGTCCTCCTTAGACATTAAACTAGCTAATAGTTTAATGTCTTCCATCTTCTTAGCTGGATATAATTCTGCCAATAGTTTTTCTATCTTGACTGCTTTTTCTTTTTTGCCACCTGCTAGATATGGGTGGAATGCTGTTACGCCGGTGCCTACTCCTGCGAATAGTTTCCATAACAATGGCTTATGATCTTTGCTCAACGTCCAGTGATTTTTATTGACCAGTTCGTTAGTCATTTCTAAAAACCATTCTTGTGTATCTTTATCGCCCTGTACATTTGAAGTGTATCGCATCAAGATATATGGACTGAACGCCTTTTTTTCGTCGTCCTCTAGCTTGTCATAGAACTCGTAGTTTTTCTTATCTACCGCTGATAGTTCACGTTTGATATCAAGTTTCGCTGTCGCCATGGTCTTTAGTTAAGTTGTGTAGATTGATTAGATTTTGTAATGCGATTTTAAGTGATGGAGTCTTTTCTGCGTTTTCTTGTATCTCTCTCCAAAGTTGATAATCATTCAATGGAATTCCTGATAGATCTTTCCATCCGCCTGCTGTCAATACTTGCCCTGCCTTGGCATAACTAGGACCAGCACCGTACATCACATTGCTCATTTTTCTTCCTTGCTGAGTTTATACAATAGAGATACCTGCTCTAGAGCTATCTTTAGCGCAGGAACAGTCTCTGATAATTCTAATGCTTCAGTATATTGTAAAGGTTCTAAGATATTTTCGCAAGGCCACCATTCGGTGCGATTGTAGTGTCCATACGCCGTTCCTGAGCCATCTGTTTGTTTTGCCCAAGCACCATGTTTGCCACCATCATAGTGGAATACCACCATTTCTATGCTGTGTTTTACCAGCATTTGGTGTAGTCCACCAATTCACTTTGTCTGCTGACTTCTTTCACGAAATAGGCACAGAGTGGATTCTCGCCCGGTTCTAAAGGAGTGCAGAGTAACTGCCCTTGCCTCATCTTAGGAAAATACCATTTGACATCTGGATAGACATTTATGATATCAATCTCATGGAATTCTGGTCTAAAACTACCTAATGGATTAAAACAAAAAGTTTTGAATCCTCTGTCATTGAGACTAGTGATCGGTAACACTTCCATGTCAGGACCTTCGGGATCTCCGACGATGGTACACCAATCTAATGGCATTGTTACTTCTCTATTACCAATCCTTAATACCACTGCTGGACCAGTAAAACTCTCCAGGAAAATTAGAGGTATGTAGAAGTAGTCTGGATTAGAAGCGTCACTGTTATCTAAGACAGCAAACCTCATGTCTTCTTCTATCTCCTCAGGTAGATCATTGAGATAAAATGTTTTGTTTTCTAGTGTTAGTATTTGAACTTTAATTCTCCTATAAATAAGTATACGAGGAACTATTAAATGATATATTTACAGAACAAGTATACTAATGTTTATAATAGCATTATTAAACGAGCAAGGTCAAGAGATTTATCAAAAGAAATTTACTCAGAGAATCATCATATTATACCTAAAAGTTTGGGTGGGTCAAACGATTTGACTAATTTAGTAAAGTTAACAGCAAGAGAGCACAGA
>Ga0164296_1003989_pt1 | contig 13615 bp, 11 predicted proteins | sample GEODES057metaG_FD_113533 | JGI IMG/M metagenome (GOLD analysis project Ga0164296, IMG submission 113533) | Dystrophic lake water microbial communities from Trout Bog Lake, Wisconsin, USA - GEODES057 metaG | ecosystem: Environmental > Aquatic > Freshwater > Lake | place: USA: Trout Bog Lake...
CGACGGCCTTCGCCAGCCGGTGCAGGTTCCTCGCCCGGGTGTAGTAGCCGAGGCCCTCCCAGAGCTTGATCACGCGGGCCTCCGGGGCCGCGGCCAGGGAGGCGAAGTCCGGGAGCGCCGCCATCCACCGCTCGAAGTAGGGGAGCACGGTCGAGACCTGGGTCTGCTGGAGCATGAACTCGCTCACCACGGTCCGGTAGGGGGACGGGGACTCGCGCCACGGCAGCCGCCGGCGGCCGGCCCGGTACCAGGAGAGGAGCGCCCCCCGGAACCCCTCCCTTCCGGCCACGAGGGCCCCGCGGGCGGAAGTTTTGCGTGTCATTGGCTCCAAATTTGTGACTATGGGTCCCTCATGCCCAAGCGCGGCCCGGACGACGAGGAAAAACCCAAGAAGCTGAGCACCTACTCGCTCAAGCTCGACGATGCCCAGATGGACAAGCTCCGGGGCATCCTCTCCGGCCGCGGCTGGGAGTCCTTCGACGTCGCCTACGCCCGGTATGCGTTCAAGGGCCGCGACTGCAACGTGACGGCCTACGAGAGCGGCAAGCTGGTCGTGGCGGGCAAGGGCACCGAGGAGTTCGTCACCATGACGCTCGAGCCCGAAATCACGATGGCGCCCAAGCTCGGCTACGACGAGGTGCTCCACCCCGAGTGGTTCGAGCTCCACGCCGGGCTCGACGAGAGCGGCAAGGGCGACCTCTTCGGGCCGGTGATCGCGGCCACCGTGATTGCCGACCGGTCGGCCATCGAGGGCTGGATCAAGGCCGGGGTGAAGGACTCAAAGAAGATCGCCGAGAGCCAGATCATCAAGCTCGACAAGATGATCCGGGAGACACACGGGGTCGCCGTCGCCACCTGCTTCTGCGGCATGGCGAAGTACAACGAGCTCATGTCGCGCCCCTACGCGAACCTGAACCGGCTGCTCGCCTGGCAGCACGCCACGGCGCTCGTCCAGGCGCTCGGGCGCAAGAAGGCGCCCCGCGGCCTCCTCGACCAGTTCAGCAAGCAGCCGCTCGTCCAGCGCGAGCTCGCGAAGATGGGCGTGAAGGACTTCGACCTGCAGATGAGGACCAAGGCCGAGGAGGACCCGGTCGTGGCCGCGGCCTCGGTCGTCGCGCGCGCGGAGTTCGTGCGCCAGATGGCGAACCTCTCCAAGGCCTTCGGGGGCCCCCTCCAGAAGGGCGCGGGCCCGCTGGCGAAGGCCCAGGCCTCGCAGATCATCGAGCGGTTCGGCGCCCGCTCGCTCGGCACCTTCGCGAAGCTCCACTTCAGGACCTCCTATGAGGTCGTCGCCGCGGCGGGCAAGCTGGACGAGCTGCCGCTGCCCGAGCCGAAGGAGAAGGTGGAGTGGGGCGGGTAGGGGAGGCCGCACGATGCCCAAGCGCCGCCAGCTCCGAAGCTTCGACCTGAAGAAGATCGAGGGCTTTGAGAGCCTGATCGGGATGGACGAGGTCGGGCGCGGCGCGCTCGCCGGGCCCGTCGTGGCCGGCGCGGTGCTGGTGACCCGCGAGTTCCTGGAGGGGAGGTGGGCGACCGTGAAGGGCGGCCGCGTCAACGACTCGAAGCTCCTCTCGGCGGCCGAGCGCGAGGCGCTCTGGTCGGAGTTCGAGGCGCTGATGGCGCAGGGCCAGATCCACGCCCACTACGGCTCGGCCTCGGTCGAGGAGATCGAGCAGCACAACATCCTCGGGGCCACGAAGCTCGCGATGAGGCGCGCCATGGAGGGGATCTACCCGGTGGCCGCCTTCAGGAGGAGCGAGGAACCGGACCTCTTCTCCTCGGTCGAGGAGCGCGAGTCCTTCGTCCCGGTCGTCTCCTGCAGGGTCCTGGTGGACGGGCTCCCCCTGAGGGGCTTCCCTTACCCCCACACGGCGGTCGTCAACGGCGACGCCCGCTCGCTCTCGATCGCCATGGGTTCGATCATCGCGAAGGTGGCGCGGGACCGGATGATGGCGGAGCTCGACACGGCCTACCCGGGCTACGGCTTCGCCAAGCACAAGGGCTACGGCACCGAGGAGCACCGCGAGGCCGTCGTGCGGCTCGGCCGCTCGCCCATCCACCGCGAGATGTTCCTCAGGAAGCTCCTGGCGCAGCGGCCCGACCCCAACCAGATGGATTTCCTTCCCGGCCGTTGACCCCCCGGCCGGGTGCGGCCACAACCGACGCAGATGGCAGTCAAGAAACACACCCCGCTCGACCGCGTCCTGGGGCGGCTCGACACGCTCGACCCGGTCAACCTGGCCAACCTCGTGCAGAGGCTCGCCAAGGAGAGGGCCCTCTTCGAGCAGATCTTCAAGACCCTGCAGGAGGGCGTCCTCGTCATCTCCTCCGACGGCGTGATCGAGTACGCCAACGCGGCCGCCCACCGGCTGGTCGGGATGGCCGGTGACGGGCTGGCCGGGCAGACGCTCTGGCGGCTGATCCCCGGGCTAAGGCCCTCGCTCCTGGACGACACCGGCACGGCAGGGACCTTCGTGACGCGCGAGTTCGAGCTCTCCTACCCGGAGCAGAGGACCGTGCGCCTCTACATGGTGCCGATCCCCGGCGACGAGCCCGGCGGGGAGAGGCGCTTCGCGGTGATCCTCGCCGACGTGACGAGGGACCGGCAGTCGACGGAGCAGCGGATCGAGGACGAGCGCACCTCGTCCATCCTGCTGCTCGCCGCGGGCGTCGCCCACGAGCTCGGTAACCCGCTCAACTCGCTCACGATCCACCTGCAGCTGATGGAGCGCAGGCTCAAGAAGCTCGGCAAGGGGCCCGACTCGAAGGCGCTGGCGGAGTCGGTCGAGGTCTGCCGCGAGGAGGTCTCCCGGCTCGACGGCATCATCACGCATTTCCTGGAGGCCATCCGGCCCACGCCCCCCGACCTCGCGGAGACCAACCTGACCGAGATCCTGGCCGAGGTGCTCAAGTTCCAGAAGCGCGAGTTCGAGGACAGGGGCATCGCCGTCGAGGCCGAGACGCCGGCCTCGCTCCCGACCGTCATGGCGGACCGCAACCAGATTAAGCAGGTGTTCTTCAACCTCACCAAGAACGCGATGGAGGCGATGCAGCCGGGCGGTAAGCTGAAGATCAAGTCCCGGGCCGACGACGACTCGGTCTACCTGCTCTTCGGCGACAGCGGGTCGGGGATTCGTCACGAGGACCTGGTGAAGCTCTTCCAGCCCTACTACACGACCAAGGCCGGCGGGCACGGCCTCGGGCTAATGATCGTCAAGCGCATCATGCGGCTCCACGGCGGGCAGGTCGGGATCGAGAGCCGCGAGGGCATGGGGACGATCATCACCCTGCAGTTCCCGCGCAAGGACCGCAGGATCCGGATGCTGGTCGGGGGCTAGCGCTACTTCGCCGGCGAGTCGGCCGGGTGGATGAGCCGGACCTGCACGGTCTGAGACTCCTTCACCTTGCCTACCCGGAGCGTCACCTTGAACGGCATGACGTCGTTGCTGACCCCCAGCTGCGAGACCATGGTCGTCGGCTCAGCCGAGGCGCCCGGGGCGACCGTCAGGTGGTCGGGGTCGAGCGCGAAGTTTCCGAGGTCCGAGATGAAGTCGATCATCTCGACCGTCACGGGCGCGGCGCCCGTGTTGGTGAGGATCAGGTGGAGGGTCACGGGCGGCAGCGGGCTGCCGATCAGCGCCTTGTCGTTGTTGTCGGTGTAGTCGCGGTAGGTCTTGTCCTTGTCGCCCTTTCCGCGCTTCAGGCCCTTTCCGATGCCGCGGCTGAGCGTCACCTTGGCGACGACCTGGCCCCCGAAGAACGTCCCGGACCCCTCCATCGCCACCGGGCGCTCGCCCGCGACAACGCCGTTCGTCAGCTCGTCGTCCGGCGGGTGGAAGCACCCGGTCACGGCCAGCGTCGCCGATGCCAAGGCCAGCATGGCGGCCAGGCCTAAGCGATTAATCAGAGGTGTCTTATGGATCATGTTGGGGTGGCGCAAAGTGGATTGACCTTGTTGCGGGGGGCTGTGGCCTAAACCGCGCCGTAATGATTGCATGCGCCAAGCTCTTGCGCCAATTGAAAAAGCGCATCTTTCCTGCCGGATCTGCGTCTGGTCGGTCATAGTGCGATGCCACAAGCATGGATGAAAGTTCAACGGCAACGCTCGGCGAGCGAGTCCGCCGGGCCCAGCGGGGTGACGAGTCCGCCCTGCGGGAGCTCATTGTGTCCTACCAGCGCAGGGTCGCCGGCTTCGTCTACGCGGTCACCGGCAGGAGCGACTCGGTCGAGGACCTGGCGCAGATGGTCTTCGTCAAGATGGTCCGCTCCCTTGCGAGCCTCGACGCCCCCGACCAGTTCGAGTCCTGGCTCTTCCGCCTCGCGCGCAACACGTGCATCGACCACCTCAGGCGCCAGAAGCTCAGGCGCATCTTCACGCCCTTCGGCCCCGAGCACGAGAACGTCCCCGAGCCCGAGGGCTCGGTCGACACCGAGGAATTGGACGCGCTCCGCCACGCCCTTTCGCAGATACGACCCAAGGACCGCGCCCTTCTCGCCCTCGTGCAGGAGGGGCGGAGCCACGCTGAGATCGCCGAGACGCTCGACACCAGCGTCGCCGCGGTGAAGGCGCGCCTCCACAGGGCACGGGAGCAGCTGAGACAACACTACACGAGCGATGAATCCTGAAAACGAAGCTTGGATGCGCCTGAGGGAGCGCGGCGCCTCCCGGATCACCCCGGGTTTCGCGGACCGCGTCCTGAGGGCCGCGCGGGCGGAGTGGTCGCCGCTGCTGGTCGCGCACTTCGCGATGTGCGCCGCCACCGCCGCCCTCTGCATGGCCGCCGTCCTCATCTACCACGCGACCGGCGCCGCCGACGACGCGACCAGCACGGCGGGCTGGAACGAGGTCGCAGCCCAGGTCAGCGACCTGGAGCAGGGCCTATGAGGGACCGCATCCTCGCGGCGCTCCTGACCGTGGCGGTTTTCGCCGTGGGCTTCCTCTCGGGCCGGTGGTCCGAGCGGCACTGCCCGGTGCCGCCGCCTCCCGCCGCGTTCATGGGCGAGTTCGGCGGCGCGAAGGGCGCCGGGCCGAACGCCGCCGCCAAGAGCGCGCCCCCCGTCAACCGCGCCCAGCTCGCCGACCAGATCGAGAAGCTCCGTCCCGAGATCGAGTCATTCAGGCAGCGCATCATGGAGATCTACGCCGGCTTCGACCGCGACATCGAGCCCATCCTCAGCCCGGAGCAGAGGGAGATCTACCAGAGGCGTTTCAAGGCGCTGCGCGGCTTCGGGCCCCCGCCCGAGATCGCGGCCGGCGACAAGCCCCTCTCCGACGAGCAGATCGACCAGCTTCTCCAGCGCCCCTTCCGGACGCTGGCCTACTTTGTCGTGATCCCGATGACCATGGAGCGGATGGGCAAGGAGCTGAAGCTCGACGACGTGCAGAGGGAGAAGGTGAAGGATTTCCTGCGCGTCCGCCGCGAGAAGTTCACGGAGCTCGTCGACAGCGTGCCCCCGCCGAGCCTGCTCCTGAGCAGGCTGGCACCGGTGGCCGCCAGGCTCGGCGAGCCGTCGAAGGCCGCCCCGGCGCCCGCGCACTAGCGCGCGAACCCGCGCGGCCCGGGCTTGACCGCGGGTGCCGCTCGCTTGGAATGGCCCCATGGCCCCCAGCGTTCTCATCGTCGACGATGAAAAGCACACCCGCGAGGGTCTGCAGCAGGCCCTGTCGGAGAACTACGACGTTTCCCTGGCGGCGAGCGCGGACGAGGCCTTCAACCTGATGGAGGCCCAGCCCTTCGACGCGATCCTCACCGACCTGAGGATGCCCGGGAAGTCGGGGCTGAAGGTGATCGACAAGGCCCTCGCCCTGCCGAACAAGCCCGCGGTCCTGATGATGACGGCCTACGGCAACATCGACACCGCGGTGGAGGCGATGAGGCGGGGCGCCGTCGACTTCCTGACCAAGCCCGTGAACATCGAGAGGCTCGACGTGCTGCTGCGGAGGGCGCTCAAGGCGAAGAGCCTGGAGATCGAGGTCCAGCAGCTTCATGAGCGCCTCGACGACAAGTTCGACCTGAAGGCGATCATCGGCGAGTCGCCGCTCCTGAAGGACATCATCGAGCGGGTGAAGAAGGTCGCGCAGTCGAAGGCGACGATCCTGGTGGAGGGGGAGAGCGGGACGGGCAAGGAGCTGGTGGCCCAGGCGATCCACCAGTCGAGCCCGCGCTCCAGGGGACCGTTCATCGCGGTCCACTGCGCCTCGCTCTCCGAGAACCTCCTTGAGAGCGAGCTCTTCGGGCACGAGAAGGGTTCCTTCACGGGCGCCACCGAGCGCCGCATAGGGCGCTTCGAGTCGGCGGACGGCGGCACGCTCTTCCTCGACGAGATCGGGGAGATCTCCGGCTCCATCCAGGTGAAGCTCCTTCGATTCCTCGAGACCAAGGCGATAGACCGCGTCGGCGGCTCGAAGACCATAGAGCTCGACGTGCGCCTGGTGACCGCGACCAACCGCAACCTGGAGCAGCTCGTGCGCGAGGGGAAGTTCCGCGAGGACCTCTACTTCCGGCTGGACGTCGTGAAGTTCGTGATGCCCCCGCTCCGCCAGCGCTCCGAGGACATCCCCGCCCTGATCTCCCACTTCATCAGGCTGTACTCCGACGAGAACGGCGTCGCGCCCCTCGAGGTCGAGCCCGGCGCGATGAAGACGCTCCAGGCCTACGCGTGGCCCGGGAACATCCGCGAGCTCCGGAATTTCTGCGAGAACGCCGTGGTCCTCCACAAGGGGGGGAAGCTCTCCGAGTTCGACCTGGACCCGCGCTTCCGCGGCGCGCCGTCGCCCTCGGGCTCGGCCGGCGCCCCTGGCGACCCGGCGGCGGGCCAGACGCTCTCCGTCGAGCAGAACGAGAAGCGGATCCTCCGGGAGGCGCTCATCAAGTCTCGGGGCAACCGCACGAAGGCCGCGGAGCTCATGGGCATCAGCCGCCGGACCCTCCACCGGAAGCTCGCCCAGTGGCCCGAGCTTGACGTCGTGGACAAATGACCGGCCGCCCGCGCACCACGCAGGAGCTGATCCATTGGCTCGAGATGGGCGGTGGCGCCCGGTGGGTCCTCATGGGGGCCCTCGTGTTCGGAGGCCTGGCGGTCTCGCTCGTCGTGTCCTGGAGGCAGTTCCACGGCGCCGCGAGCGAGGCGACGCTCGCCCAGGCCGACATGGCGCGCCAGCTCTCGCTCGGTCGGGGCTTCTCGACAGGGGTCAACTACCCGCAGGCGTCGGCGTTCCTTCGGGAGCGCGGTGTCAGGTTTGACGCGGCCCGTCCGTATCCCGACGTCTACCAGGCGCCTCTCTACCCGCTTCTCCTGGCCGCGGGGCTGAGGGTGCTGCCGCACTCCCTCAGGGAGGCGCTATTCGCCGCGGCGCCGGCGCCGCCCTTCGGCTACGGCGCCGACTACTACCTTCTCGCCGTGAACCTGCTGCTGTTTGCTGCAGCACTCCTTCTCACCTTTGACCTGGGCCGCAGGCTCTTCGGGCCGCAGGCCGGGTGGCTCGCGGCTCTGGGTCTCTTTCTGGCCGTCCCGGTGTGGCAGCAGGTGGTGGCGGTCAACGGGACGGCGCTCATGATGGTGCTATCGCTCGCGGCGTTCCACGCGTGGTGGCGGGCCGAGTCCGCGGAGGAGCCCGGCCGCGCCCGTCTGCCCTCCGCGTGCCTGGGTGTCCTCTGCGGTCTCCTGTTCCTCGCCGAGTACTCGGCGGGGATCCTCGTGGTGGTTGCCGTCATCGGCCTGTGCCTTCGCTTCCGCGGCCCGGAGCGGTGGAGGGTGGTGGCGCTTCTCGCCGCCGGGTTCGCGCTGGTGGCGGGCCCGTGGGTCGCCCGCAACCTCGCGGTCACGGGCCTGCCCGTCGGGCTCGCCGTCCAGAACATCGCGCTGAAGGCCGGCGACACGACGGCCGAGCCCGCCGTCATCCGCGCCACGCTGTCCCCGGTGCTCCCTTCTCTGGACCTTAACAAGCTGGCAAACAAGGTGCTTACGACCCTCCAGGAGACGCTTCGCTCGCGCGCGTGGTCGGGCGGCTCGATGTGGTTCGCGGCCTTCTTCGCCGCCGGCTGGCTCTACGTCTTCAAGTCGTCCCCGGTGAATCGCATCCGCTGGCTCTTCGCCCTCTCGCTCGCGGTCATGGTTGCGACCCAGGCGGCCTGCAACTCCGGCGAGAGCGAGCGCCAGGCGGTCGTCTATCTCGTGCCGCTGGTGATCGTCTTCGGCTCGGGGTTCTTCTTCGTGCTCCTCTCCAGCAACGCCGCGCTCGGCGCCTGGCCGAGGCTTTGCGCCGGCGCCCTTCTGACGCTGCAGGCCCTCCCGCTCGCGCACGACGCCCTCGACCCGCACTGGCTCCACTTCCAGTACCCGCCCTATTTTCCCCAGCTCTTCCAGGGCATGAGGCGCCAGATCGATGTCTCCGACCCCGCGGGCAGGTTCGGTCTGATGGCCGACGTGCCGGCCGGTCTCGCCTGGTACGGCCAGACCCGCGTGTGGGCGCAGCCGGCGACGCTCAGGGACTTCTATGCAGTCCAGGTCGAACAGCCCACGGGCGAGCTCCTCCTGACGCCGAAGACCCTGGACCGGCCCTTCTTCTCGGACCTGAACGCCAAGCCGAAGACGCCGGGGTTCCTCACGGCTTCGATTCCGAGGATCGGGGAGTGGGGCGAGGTCTACGGTGGCCTTCTCACGGGCTCATTTCCTAGGGAATTTCCCCTGTCCACCCCTCGGAAGGTGACCGAGGACTTGGTCGTTCTCTTCAATTCGTCGATGGCTTCTGGACGCTGAACGTCACGTTTTGGGTGTTACAAAGAATTGGTCTTGCCAGTGGTTAGCAATATGGCAGCTTGGCCGTGATCTTCCCGGAAGACTTCGATGCGATTGATTCGGTCATTATTGGTGGCGTACCCCCTGTGCGTATGTGCGCTGGCGAGAGCCGTGTACGCCCCCATCCCTGACCAGGAGCAGGGCAAGGACCTTACCGTGTCCCTGGAGGCAGGTATCACCTACAATGACAACATCTTCGGTGCGGCGACCGGGGCCATAAGCAGCGCCGTTTACGAGGTTTCCCCCAAGATCGCGTTCAACACGTCCCTTTCGGAGCAGACCTTCCTGTCCGCCTTCGTGCGCCCGACCCTCGACTACTTCGACAACAGGCCGGGCAAGAAGACGGTCTACAGCCAGGCGGTTGACGGCCGCATCGCCCACGCGTTCTCGTCGACCTCCAACATCGACCTGACCGACGCCTATTCGTACAACCAGAACCCGGAGGCGCTGCTCAACGGCGTCGCCGTGAACACGGACCAGACGCTCCAGAGCAACGAGCTCGACGGCCGGTTCACGTTCGCTCCCCTCGAGAAGCTCGGCGCGGTCGTGAAGGCCCGGAGCATGTACTACGACTACACGAACGCGGCCCTCGGCAACCAGCTCAACCGCTTCGAGAACCTCTACGGCCTGGAGGCCGACTACGCGCTGCTTCCCGACACGAAGCTGGCGGGGGAGTACCGGCACCAGGACGTCGACTACGACAATTCCCCCGCGACGAACAACAAGCACTCGGACTTCCTGATGGCCGGGCTCGACTACACCGCGGGCCCCAAGCTCTCGGCGAGCTTCCGCCTCGGAGGCGAGTACCGCCAGAGGGCGGGCCTCTCCTCGGAGACGACGCCCTACGCCGAGTTCTCGACCAAGTACGACTACGCCAAGGGCTCGTTCGTGAGCGCCGGCTACACCTACAGCCTGGAGGAGACCTCCGACCCGGTGCATTTCTCCGACGAGAAGACGAACCGGCTCTTCGTCAACGTGCAGCACGCCGTGAGCGCGCTCATCGTGGCCTCTGCCTCGGTCGACTACGAGCCGTCGACGCTCGTGGGGCGCCCGGGCCAGCAGACCAACGTGAGCGAGGACTCGACCCACGCCGGCGTGGCCCTCACGTACATCCCTACCAAGAATTGGACTGTCTCCGCGTCGTACGACTACGACAAGGTTAGCTCCGGCTTGGCCTCGCGCGACCTGGCAAGGTCAAGGGTGGGGATCAGCACCACGGTGGTGTACTGACCCCCCGGGGCCTTCGCTCCCGCAGAGCCTCCCGCCGGGGATCCCCAACAAGCACTCATGCCATCGCATTCCGGCCCCAGGGAGAGCGCCTCTTTCGCGGATCTGTTCAGGGTTCTCAGGCTCCGCCTGCCGCTGATCGCGCTCATCGTGGGTGTGGTCTTCGTGACCACGATGGCCGTCACCGTCTTCCTGCCGCGGTGGTACCTGGCGACGACCAAGGTCCGCGTGGAGAAGCCCGAGAGCGACGTTAAGCTTTTCCAGGCCCAGGGTAGCACCGCCTACGACCCCTATTTCCTGCAGGATCAGTTCAAGATCATGCAGAACGAGCGGATCATCTACCCGGTGATCGAGAAGCTCAACCTGAACAACCGGCTGGCCGCCGCCGCGGGCGCACCCGGCGTCACGCTCTCCAACGACCTGACCTACCGGTACATCATCAGCAAGATGCTCCGCGTCGAGTCCCAGCGGAGCTCGTCGCTGATCGACATCAACGTCTACGCCCAGGAGCCGGCGCTCGCCGCCGAGATCGCCAACGAGATCGCCCGGGTGTACTCGGACGACCGCATCACCCAGGCGACCTCGCAGCAGAGCGAGGGCGTCGCGCAGCTGCGCAAGCAGCTGGTGCTGCAGGAGGAGGCCGTGACCCGGCAGAGGGACGTGGTCGAGAAGCTGCGCAAGGACCTGAACATCTCCGGTGTGGACCTGAACGTGAAGTACTCCGACATGGAGATCGAGACGCTCCGCCAGATGCAGAACTCGCTGATCGCGCTCCGGGTCGACGCCATCGGCAGGAAGACCAGGTGGGAGCGGTTCAAGAGCATCCCTGTCGAGGGCCGCATGAGCCTCGTCAACTCCGAGCTTATCCCCGACCAGAACATCCAGAACCTGCTCCAGGCCTACCTGATCGCGGACCAGAAGGTGACGCAGCTGAAGGCCCGGCTCGGCGAGGCCCATCCCGACCTGGTGTCGTCGATCGAGAACCGCGCCAAGATAAAGGAGCAGCTTGAGGCGCTGCTGCGGGGCTACGAGAGCGGCCTCGAGAACTCCTACAAGGAGGCCGAGGCCCGCGTGGACGAGCTCGAGAGCCAGCTCGCGAAGGCCAAGGTGGAGCAGATCCTGTCGGCGCGCGACCGCATGCGGCCCTTCGAGGAGGCAGCCCAGAGGCTGGACGACGAGACACGCCTCTACACGACGCTCCGTCTCACGCTCCGCCAGCGGGAGATCGATTTCCAGGTCCCGAAGCGCACGATCGAGATCCTGAACACGGCCGAGCCTGCCCGGAGGCCCAGCCGGCCGAGCTTCCTCTTGAACGGCATCAGCTCGTTCGTCTTCGGCCTGGTCCTCGGGATCGGGGTCGCGCTCGTCCTCGAGTACTTCGACACGAGCCTGAGGGACGTGGCCGACATCGAGGACCGCCTGAAGGTCCCGGTGCTCGCGGTTATCCCCCACAACAAGGACCCGATGGGCCCGTCGAGGGACGAGCCCGAGGAGGCGGAGCCGTACCGCGTGCTCCACACGAACCTGAACCTCGCCGTGAAGTCGGGCCCGACCGCGGTCCTGGTGGTCTTCTCGGCCGGTCCCGCCGAGGGAAAAAGCACGACGATCTGCCGGCTCGCCCACCTGATGGGGGCCTATGGCGAGCGGGTGCTCCTGATCGACGGGGACCTCCGCAGGCCCGCCCAGCACCACCTGGCCAACTGCCCGCGCTCGCCAGGCCTGAGCGACGTGCTCGCCGGCCAGGTCGAGATCGACAAGGCCATCCGCCGTCAGGTGGCCCCCGGCCTCGACCTGCTCACCAGCGGCGGGATGCCGGGCTTCACGCTCAGCCTCCTCTATGCCGACCGCCTCCGGGAGCTCGTTGCCTCGCTCCGCGGCAAGTACGACCGGATCCTTCTGGATTCGCCGCCGATCATCGGTGTCAGCGACTCGAGCGTGCTGGCGGGGATCGCCGACGGGGCCATCCTCCTGATCCAGCACCGGCGCAACCCGGCGAGCATGGTCCTCAGGGCCCAGCAGACGATCGTGGCGCTCAAGACCCCGGTCCTGGGCGCCGTCCTCACCCAGGTGCCACGAGGCTCGGGGGAGGACTACGGCTATTACACGCAGGCCTACTCCTACTACCGGTCCGAGGGCAAGGGGCACTCCCGCCGGGAAAAGGGCGGTTCCGGGGGGGACAGCCTTAGCCTCAAATGATGTTGACGGCGGGAAGGGGGGCGAATCTGATCTCACCCCTGATTCGCGGGCGTAGCTCAGTTGGTAGAGCACCACCTTGCCAAGGTGGACGTCGAGAGTTCGAGTCTCTTCGCCCGCTCCATTTAAACAAAAGCCCATCTAAGTTAATCACTTAGGTGGGCTTTTTGTTTGGGCCGGAGCCGCGGGCCTAGGGATGTCCGTCCAGGCGGTCCCGGATGGCCTCGGACCGCCGGTGGACCTCCTGGGACGCCCTTTCGAAGTCCTTGCCGATGATCTTGCCCCGCTCGGCGGCAAGGCTGCCGCCGATGTAGACCTGCTCCAGGTTCATCTGGGTGCAGGCGAGGACCAGGCTGGCGCACGGGTCGTAGACCGGTCCGATGTCGCGGTCCCTGGGGTTGATGACCAGGAAGTCCGCGTACTTGCCCACCTCGAGGCTGCCGACCTTGTCGGCCACGTGCATCACGGTGGCGCTGCCGATCGTGTGGAACCTGAGCACGTCGAGGGGCGAGAGGACCGCCGCGCTCTCGTACTTGTCCCGCACGGCGTAGAGCCCCGTGCGCATGTTCTCGAACGGGTCGGGCACGTCCGAGGCCGCTTGGTCGTCGACCCCCATCCCGATCTTCATGCCGGCCTTCAGGCACCGGGGGATGTCGGCGACACCGGAGGCCAGCCGGCCGTTGCTGAGCGGCTGCCACGACATGTTTGATCCCGCCGCCCCGACCTCGCTGATGATCTCCGGCGTCACGTGGATGAAGTGGCCGAAGAAGAGGTTCGGCCCGAGCATCCCCGCCTCCTCGACCCAGTGGAACTTCTCGACCTGGTCTGCGACCTGGTCGGGCGGCTCGAACATGTGCATCTCGTTGTCGAGGCCGAACTCCCTCATGTAGGCGGCCTCGACCTTCGCCCAGGACTTGTCGGTGGCGAAGGCGACGGTGCCCTGGACGGAGAGCTTGAGGAAACCGGGGTTCGAGGCGTGCGCCTTGGTCATCTCGATGAAGGCGACGACCTTCGCGTGGTTCTTCTCAGGGGTTTCGAAGTAGGGGATCGAGAAGCTGTGAACAAAGCGCATGCCCGAATCGAGCTCTCCCCTGAACTGCTCCTCCTCCCAGGGGCCCGGGATCGGGGCGACCGTCGGTCCGTTGTAGCCCGTCCAGCGGGACCCGTCGAAGGTGAAGTTGTACGCCGTGGTGATGCCGGACTTCACGAAGTCGAGCGACCCGTGGAGCGTGTACCAGTACAGGTCCTCGGGGGTCGTTGCCTCGATGTAGCGGCTGCAGGCCCCCCACCACGCGTTGAGCGTCCCCGACGCCCCGACTCCCCGGTTGGCGGTCTGCCAGATGTGGCTGTGCGCCGAGACGAAGCCCGGCGAGATGAACTTTCCCGCCGCGTCCAG
>Ga0164296_1003991_pt1 | contig 13610 bp, 14 predicted proteins | sample GEODES057metaG_FD_113533 | JGI IMG/M metagenome (GOLD analysis project Ga0164296, IMG submission 113533) | Dystrophic lake water microbial communities from Trout Bog Lake, Wisconsin, USA - GEODES057 metaG | ecosystem: Environmental > Aquatic > Freshwater > Lake | place: USA: Trout Bog Lake...
GTTCTGTTTTATTTTGCGGGGTAAAGGCCTGCGGGCAAAGAGGCATTTGCGATGACGGGTGCGCCTTTGGTTACTTTGGCGCTGCAAAGTAACTAGGCCTCCGCGGCCATGAGCGGCGAATGTTTGTCCTTTGAATAAAGCACCAACGGACCTCGAAACAACACCGCCAGCCCCGCGCGCGTCGCCCTTCGACGCGCTCATGATGACACCCCACGCGCACCCATGCCTACTATTTTTAGTGGTTTCCCCGACGGGCCTTTTTCCAGTATCTTAGCATACAGCGAGTTTATGAAAAAGGAAGTCATATTAGAATTATTCGGGAAGTTTGAGCAAGCCTGTTACAAGGATTTGGGTGTAGAGTATTGGAGCGCCCGGGAATTGCAGGATATCTTGGGATATGCCAGATGGGAAAACTTTCACAATGTCATCGAAAAAGGCCGCAAAGCTTGTGAAACGGCAAGTTCTAAAATCGACGATCATTTTCGTGATATCACGAAGATGATAATTGCTGCTAAAGGTGCTCAGCGCGAAGTTGAAGATATAGCCTTGACCCGCTACGCCTGTTACCTTATCGCCCAAAACGGTGATCCGGCAAAACCGGCAATTGCTTTTGCCCAAACTTATTTTGCGGTTCAAACACGCAAGCAGGAAATTATCGAACAGCGGCTGATAGATGTAGAGCGGGTGTCGGCACGCGAAAAATTAAGCAAATCGGAAAAGAGATTATCCGAAACTCTTTACGAAAGAGGTGTGGATGGCGCCGGCTTTGCGCTGATTCGCTCCAGGGGCGATCATGCTTTGTTTGGAGGTTTCAGCACTAACGACATGAAAAAGAAATTAGGTGTACCTGCAGCTAAACCTTTAGCGGATTTTTTGCCTACGTTAACTATAAAAGCCAAAGACTTTGCCAATGAACTGACAAGTCATAATGTAATTGATAAAGACTTAAATGGTGAAATTAAAATTTCCGAAGAGCATATTGACAATAATAAAGCCGTCAGACAGATTTTATTGCAGCGCGGTATAAAGCCAGAAGCAATCCCACCAGCAGAGGATGTAAAGAAATTGGAAAGACGCCTGGAAAACGATGAAAAAAAGCTGCAAAGGGTGATAGTTGTTAGATAGTTCCAGAGTCCATGGTCCATAGACCATAAATTTATTTGTGTTGCAATGAACATGAGACTTTATCTAAAAAGCGATAAACTTTAGTTTATCGACCAATGATCATAGACTTAACACCTTCACTAAAAGCAATCTATTATCAACTATGGACCATGGACCAAAGAACACGAACTAAGGCCTATCGTCACTTCTCAGCAACAAATTCACCATCCCCAACGAAATACCCAGCCTTGCACTGATTTTACGCTGACTTAAGTTTTGTTTTGCCAGGTGTTGCACCTGTTTCCCAAGGTGCAGCCGGTCGGGTATGGATCTGCTGCTTTGCCGGGGTAGCAGATGTTGTGCTTCGCGACCGGTTCCTGAAAAACGAAAACGAAGCAGCTTGTCTTTACGAATGATGTGGAAGAGGCAAACCCGGTCTTCGCCATAAATGAGTTCACCGGTACGTTGTTTGATCTGCTTCAGGTAGCGCAGGTCTTTTTGGGTTTTGCTATTGCCGATGGCAAAAGCACTATCGGCAAGGTTGATGAGCATTTTGCTGCCTTGCAGGTCGTTAGCCGTGATGGGCCGGGTGGCATTGCGACGCTTGGGTGTATGTGCCAGCACCAGGATAGACAAGCGATAAAGTTGCTGCAATTTACGCAGGCCTTTGATCAAGCGGCGGGCCAGAATAGTATTTTCAGTGCCGCCCCGCAGGCAACTGATATTATCAATGATCAGCACCCGGGCTTGCAATTGTTGTACCCGGTAGGCAATAGCCTCCATGACGACAGTGTCCTGTTCGGCTTCGGTAGCCGTCTGAATATGCCCAGTACTGATACCTGCGCGGTAAAAGCTTTTCGGAAAACGGTATTCACCACTTTCGTCGCTGCACCTTGCGGCAAACTGGCTGGTGCTCAATTCAAAGTCGACATAAAATACCGTACTCCGGGGCACCTCTGCCTGGAATGGCGGAATACCCCTGCGGCGGGCAATGCTATTGGCGATTTGCACAGCGAGGATTGATTTGCCGATATTGGTATCGGCAAACAGGATACCCAGTTCGCCCTGCCGCCAGAACGGTCCGAATAGCGGCAGCAGATCGGGCTCCCGCGCGGCTAGTTCGAGCCAGCGGTTGCCAGAATGCACTTCTAACAGGTAACGGGTATTTTCAGCTACTTTCGGCTCCGGCTGTACACGGCGTTTAGCCCGCCGTATTGGAGCAGAGCCAACTTGCTGCCGGATGGATTCGATGATTGGAGGACGCATGGGAGGTGAAAGGTTAAAGGAAGGGTAAACTTAGCATCAGAGAAACTTACGAAGTTTTTAAAACTTCGTAAGTTGGATCGGAGCACACATTCAAAAATACACCAGAAAATCTGCAAAAGTGGTGACACAATGATGTCAGGTGTACGGTCATGAAATCGCTAACTAGGTGTTAGTCAATTGATAAGCCGCTAGCTTGAACACAATCGGAAATTCAATTCCCTAAAAAAAACTTTTCGGCAAAATTGGCCTTGATTAACAGGGGTTTATAAACGCAGAATAGGCCCGGTCGGGTGAACACTTATCGTTCTGATTATTAGTTAATTGATTCAAAATGTCTGCCACGACCGGAAATAATTGTCCTAATCGGGCTGCAAATGCTTATGGATCAATAATTTACAATTTCCGGTGGGAGCCTTTCGTTTGAACACTTAAATGGTTGATGATCAGTAGTTTTTGTCCGGTTAGTATAAATTACCGTTCACCAGAGGGCGTTTTTTGAGCTATAAAACGCTAAAAATGAGCCTCGAATAGGCTTTTTATGCGCAAAATAGAGTGTTTTTTATTGAACATTCATCAATTTAAGAGGTGGTTGGCAGGTGTTTTTGAGCAACACATTCGTCATTTATGATTACTTTAGCTTCACAATGAAACGCTTGTTTTTACTGCTGTCCGCCTCCATGATCGTTTTAGTAGGCTGCGCGCCGAAGGGACCCTATTACGCAGCCGGCAAATTCTACAAGCACCATACCGATTCGATCGCCAAAGTGATCGAACTGGCGCAACCCCTTACATTAGCTGACAGCAGCGGAAGCCCCGTACCTTCCGATTTTGTCGGGACGGTGAATTTTAACCTCCGCAAACCCAATTATGTGATCATCCATTTTACAGCGCAGGACAGCATACAACAAACGCTTAAAACCTTTACCCTTGCCCGTACCCAGGTGAGTGCCCACTATGTAGTAGCCAAAAGCGGTAAAATATACCATATGCTAAACGATTACCTGCGGGCATGGCAGGCGGGTATCAGCAAATGGGGGAGTGTAACGGATATGAATAGCTGTTCGATCGGCATCGAGATCGATAATAACGGCAGCGAGCCTTATACCGATGCGCAGGTCAATAGCCTTGTGGCATTATTGGGTTATCTGAAAAAGACTTATAACATACCTCAGGCCAATTTTATCGGCCACCAGGACATTGCCCCTTCCCGCAAACCCGACCCGGGACCCTTATTCCCCTGGCAGCTAATGGCTACCCACGGTTTCGGCTATTGGAGCGATGAAGTACTGGAAGTTGCACCCGAAAATTTTGATTATGCCAATGCACTCCGATTGATAGGTTACGATACCTCAAATCTAAATGCTGCTATTGTGGCCTTCAAACGTCATTTCGTTCAAAAAGACAGTGATCCGGTATTAAGTCAGTTAGATCTGAATGTGTTGTATAACGTTTACCGGAAGTATTAGGGGGGCGGGTAATAGGTATCGGATATTAGGTATTAGGTATCAGGTATCAGGTATCAGGTATCAGGTATCGGTGCCCTTTGATAAAAAATTAACCCATTAACTGATACCCATTAACTGATACCCATTAACCAATACCTAATAACCATCAACTCATTTCTTGACCCAGCCATCCTTCAAAGTAACCGTGCGGTTGAAAACCAATTTTTCGGGTGTAGAGTTTTTGTCTAAAGTAAAATACCCTTTCCGTATAAACTGGTAACCCTTGCCCGGAACAGCATTTGCCAGATCAGGTTCGATATAGGCGTGCGGAATAATATGCAAACTTTCGGGGTTGATATAGTCTTTAAAGTTACCGTCTTCATTGGACGGGTCTTCCACCTGAAAAAGGCGGTCGTATAAACGAACTTCAACAGTTTTAGCATCAGGAACACTTACCCAATGGATGGTACCTTTAACATTAATTCCACTGGTATCATTTCCTGAACGTGATTCGGCGATATGGGTGCAATAAACTTCAGTTATATTGCCTGCATCATCTTTTTTAAATCCTTCACATTTTACAATATAAGCGCTTTTGAGTCGCACCATATTACCAACTGCGAGGCGGAAGAATTTTTTTGGTGGTTCTTCCATAAAATCCTCCCGTTCTATCCACAATTCGCGGCTGAACGGAATATCACGGCTACCTTCTCCACCTTCTACTTCAGGGTTGTTTTCGCCAGTAAATATTTCGGCTTTTCCATCGGGGTAGTCGGTGATAACCAGTTTAATGGGATCCAATACGGCCATGCGTCGCCATGCGGTTTTATTGAGGTCTTCCCGAATGCAAAATTCAAGTAAGCCAACATCGATCATGTTCTCGCGTTTGGCTACGCCGATACGTTCACAAAAATCGCGGATCGAGGCAGGTGTATAGCCGCGGCGCCGCAAACCACTGATAGTAGGCATGCGAGGATCGTCCCAGCCATCAACAAACTTTTCGTCGACCAGTTGCAGGAGTTTACGCTTGCTCATTACCGTATAGTTGAGGTTGAGGCGCGCAAATTCATATTGTTTAGAAGGGAATATCCCCAGTTTTTCAATGAACCATTCGTACAGCGGGCGATGCGGAATAAACTCCAGTGTACAAACTGAATGGGTAATTTCTTCGATCGCGTCTGATTCGCCGTGCGCAAAATCATACATCGGGTAGATACACCACCGGTCGCCGGTGCGGTGGTGATGTGCATGTTTAATGCGGTACATCAGCGGGTCGCGCAGGTGCATATTGGGAGATGCCAGGTCGATCTTTGCTCTAAGTACTTTAGCACCATCGGGGTATTTACCGGCCTTCATTTCTTCAAATAAGCGTAGGTTTTCCTCAACGCTACGGTTGCGGTATTCGTTGCCGGTACCGGGTTCCGTTGGCGTACCTTTTTGGGCTGCTATTTGTTCAGGGGTACTATCGTCAACATAAGCCAAACCCTGCCGAATAAGCTCAACAGCAAAAGCATACAATCGGTCGAAGTAATCCGAAGCGTACAATTCCTTTGCCCAGGTAAAACCCAGCCACTTTACATCTTCTTTGATACTATCCACATATTCCACATCCTCTTTAACCGGGTTGGTATCATCAAACCGAAGATTGGTTTGCCCACCATATTTCAGTGCCAGACCGAAATTGAGGCAAATTGATTTGGCATGCCCTATGTGCAGGTAACCATTCGGCTCGGGCGGAAAGCGCGTCAGTACACGGCCGCCATGTTTGCCTTCGCGGATATCCTCTTCAACAATCTCCTCGATAAAATTTAACGATCGCTCTTCACTCATAATAGTACGGAAAGCAGCAAAAATAGGAAATTCAGCCGGGTTTGGCGAATGGTTTTAATCAGGCTGGAAAGGCGGGCTGCCAATAAAGTGAACCGTGTACCTTTATTCGCGTATTCAATTTCGGATAAAAACTAAGTTCAGGATTTACCCTTTACTATTGACCAACTCAAATTAACTAAATTGCTACCTTTACATCACCAATATTTATCCATGACTAAATCATTTAACCGCCCTATCCGTGTTCTGGTTGCCAAAGTTGGTTTGGACGGTCACGACCGCGGTGCGCGCATCATTGCAACCAGTTTGCGTGATGCCGGCATGGAGGTGATCTATACCGGTTTGCGCCAAACACCCGAGATGGTGGTCAATGCCGCTTTGCAGGAGGATGTGGATGCTATCGGTATCTCGATACTTTCAGGAGCACATATGACCGTTTTCCCGAAGATCATCAAATTGATGAAAGAAAAGGAATTAGATGATGTATTGGTAACCGGCGGAGGCATTATTCCCGAAAGCGATATGAATGAACTCAAAGCGATCGGTGTTGGGGAACTTTTCCCGCCAGGAACAAAAACTACTGATATCGTTAAGTATATTACAGAATGGGTGCAACAGCACCGTAATTTTTAAACTTATCGTAAAGCGACCACCTGTCAAATTATTCAGACATCAAAATAACACTGTCCTATGTCCATGTTCGAAAACCTGCTCACTCATACCGAAAGCGGTATCCATCATATCATTATTAACCGTGCAGGCAAACTAAATGCGCTTAACCGGGATACATTAGCCGAATTGCACACCGCGCTTTATGACGCGTATAACAATGACAACGTTGGTGGGATCATCATCACTGGTGCTGGCGACAGGGCCTTTGTTGCAGGCGCAGATATTGCAGAGTTTGCTTCATTTGATGCTGTAAAAGGAGAAGAATTAGCACGCAGAGGACATAAAAATGTTTTTGATTATATTGAAAATAGCAACAAACCAATTATTGCGGCCATCAATGGTTTTGCTCTAGGCGGCGGATTAGAACTGGCATTGGCCTGCCATATTCGTATAGCATCCGAAAATGCCAAAATGGGCCTGCCGGAAGTTACGCTTGGCCTTATACCGGGCTATGGGGGGACACAACGCTTAACACGTTTGGTAGGTAGAGGACGCGCTTTAGAGATGATCCTTACCGGCGATATGATCACTGCTCAGGAAGCTTACCAATTTGGCCTGGTAAATCATGTGGTTAGCCAATATGATCTACTGACGAAAGCGGAGACGTTGATGCGTGTCATTTTGTCGCGGGCGCCCTTGGCATTGCAATCGGCTATTCGCGCAGTAAACGCCTCATTCGATCGGAATATAAACGGGTTTGAAGAGGAAATAGAGTTATTTGGACAGTGTTTCGATACCGAAGATTTTAAAGAGGGCGTGACCGCTTTTTTTGGAAAAAGAAAACCTGTGTTTCGGGGGAAATAACCCATTTTACCAGATATAGGTATTAACAAACCACCAAACAACATTTGATTTTAGGTTTTTAAAAAAGGTTATCAAATCAGTTTTCCTTGTCAAAAAAGTGTACCCTTAAATCATTGACATCGAATAAATTTCGAATTATTATTTGAAGCAACGAGTATCAGGTTGCCTCGTATTAACTGTATTTTTATTCAAGAAATATAATAATTAGCGCAATAATTAAATTTTACCTTAAATTTTAGCAGTTTTGTATGTAACTTGACGTAGGTATAATCCGTTTACCTGTCAAAATAAGCTAATACCTGTTATGAAAAAAATCCTCATCATTGATGATGAAGTGAACGTTGCCTTATTACTCTCAAAGTTTTTAACACGCAACGGTTTTGATGTTACTACAGCTGCTACCGGCTCAAGCGGACTCGAATTGTTGAAAAATGGTTCCTATGATCTGGTGCTTTGTGATTTTAGGCTGGAAGATACGGATGGCCGTGAAATGTTGAAGAGTATCAAAACCCAATACCCCAAAACAGGTGTTATTATTATAACCGGCTATTCAGACATTAAAATGGCAGTTGAGCTCATCAAGATGGGAGCTTACGATTATATAACCAAACCGCTTTACCCTGATGAGATTTTAAATACCATCAATAAGGCTTTTGAAACCCACCACGCTCTGATTGACGAACCGGATAATACCACTTCAGTCGCAAAACCCAGCAGCAAAAAGCCCCAGTTACCAAACAGCGAATTTGTTGTAGGTACCAGTAAAGCAGCAAAAGAATTGGCCAGGCAAATTGAATTGGTTGCGCCAACAAACTACAGCGTTATCATTTTAGGTGAAAGCGGTACCGGTAAAGAGTCGGCTGCGAAAAATATTCATTTGCACAGCCAGCGCGCCAATATGCCTTTTATAGCGATGGACTGTGGTTCGCTGACTAAAGAACTTGCGGCAAGTGAATTTTTTGGGCACGAAAAAGGTTCATTTACCGGGGCGCTTTATACCAAAATTGGTCATTTTGAAATGGCCAATGGTGGAACTTTATTTTTGGACGAAGTAGGTAACTTATCGTATGACATACAGGCTGCGCTGTTACGTACGGTGCAGGAAAGAAAAGTTAAACGGATAGGTAGCACCAAAGAAATTGATCTTGACGTACGCATCATCATTGCAACTAACGAAAACTTGCAGGAGGGTATATCAAAAGGCAGATTCCGTGAAGATCTTTACCATCGCTTTAATGAGTTTACCATTTACATGCCAGCGCTTCGCGAGTTAGGCAGCGATATCATGTTGCTTGCAAATCATTTCCTGCAGATAGCAAATGCTGAACTTGGTCGCAATGTAACCTCATTTTCTTCCGAAGTGGAAGAGTGTTTTATGAATTACCGCTGGAATGGTAATATTCGCGAATTGAAGAATGTGGTTCGCCGTGCTACTTTGATCACCGAAGGTGATGTGATCCAGCTAAAGGCGCTGCCGCTCGAGATATCAAATTATAAATCATCGCATGTACCGGTTCAGGAAATAGTTGTTGAACAGGAAATTGCCGCGATCAAAGAGAATCGCCACGATCTAAAAAATGCAGCCCAGGAAGCTGAATATGATACCATATTGAAAGTGTTACGCGAAGTAAATTTTAACAAGACCAAAGCAGCTGAAATTCTTAATATCGACCGCAAAACGCTTTATAATAAAATGAAGGCTATCAACTTAAGTAAGTAATAATGCCAGATTCAGCAAAAGAGAATATCCCTGAGGAGGGGAAAACCCGCCGGATCCGCCATGATATCCGCAACCAGTTGTCAAACATAAACTTATCAGTAGAGCAGCTGAAATACGAAATACCCGATGATGCAGGATCTGACACTGCCTTTTATATCAATACCATAGCGGTAAGTTGCGCCAAAATTAACTTATTGCTCAATGATCTTGACTAAAATTTATACGTAGCAATATTTAGCAGTTAGCTAAAAACTTTTTTGCTTTCCGTTGTTTATAGGGAGTACTTATTGTCAATTCCCGATGTCATCTTTTAATTACAGGCAACGCAACAATGTGATCCTGGCTGCAATTGTAGTACTGGGCTGTATTCTTTTGTATGCCATGTCGGGGTTGTTCAGTGCTATACTGGGGGCAATAATCCTTTTTACCATCTTCAGACCTGTTTACTTGTATTTGGTAAATAAAAGGCATTGGAACCCATCGTTTACAGCGATTCTGATCATACTCACCTCGTTGGTTGTGATCGTTATTCCTTTTTTATCGATGAGTATCCTCATCGTCGACAAAATATCAGCTCTGACCAGAAATGGACTACCTATACAGGATTGGATCTATAAGGTTGACATCTTTGCAAGCCATCACCTTGGGCAGCCTCGTTTAGCCGAAAACACGCTTCAAAAGCTCGGGGCATTTATGACCGACCTTTTTCCATCGCTAATCGGAAGCGCCGTGAGCATACTGATGAATCTATTGGTCATGTATTTCCTGCTTTTTTTCATGTTTACCCAAATGAAAGAATTTGAAGCCGCAATGTTAAAGTATGCACCATTTCGTGAGCAACAGACACTAAAATTCGCGGCGGCGTTGCGTAATGCAACCTACAGTAATGTTTTGGGTCAAGGTATCATAGCAGTTGTGCAAGGTGTATTATTGGGTATGGGATTTTATGCTTTTGGTATACCCGATCCGGTTTTTTGGGGGATGCTCGGGGCTTTGATATCATTTTTACCTGTGGTTGGCGCACCTACCCTGGCTATACCCACCAGTATTATCCTTTTTGCCAGCGGACATACCTTCAAAGGGATAGCGCTGCTCGTCTACGGTCTGCTGGTGATCGGTAACATTGATAATATTTTGAGAATGATCATCAATAAGCGCGTAGCTAATACCCACCCAATCATTTCGGTCGTTGGTGTATTTATAGGTATACCGCTTTTTGGTATTTTGGGCCTGGTATTCGGCCCACTGTTGTTATCCTATTTTTTACTATTGCTTGAGATTTATGAAACCAACCGTATGGCTGCAAGCAGATTAGAGAGGATCAAAACAACGTCGGAGAGCTGATTTAATAAGAAATTTTTGCTGGCGCGACAGGAAATGCCGATATTAATGCCATCAATTATCACCCGGCGATTATAAACTGACGAAAAGTCCGTTATATTAAGATTGGCAGGATATTTAACCATTTTTCAACATACTAGTTCATATTAAAATTATAATAAGATGTCAGATAACTCAAAAGTTATAGTTGCACTACTGGCTGGATTAGCGGCAGGGGCAGCATTAGGAATATTATTTGCACCAGATAAAGGTGCAGAAACACGCGACAAACTTACCGACTCGTTAAAAAAGTTGGGCGACTCGATCAAAGAGACTGCTGCTAACGAAATTGACAGTCTGGTTGGTCTGAAAGACAAAGTTGTTGATAATATCAAAAGCAAGATCACTAGTGTTGACGAAGAATACCAGGACGATCTGGAGCACGCGTAAACCAAAGCTGGTCCCGGTAAAGAATACCGGACCGTAGAATACTTCAAATGGAAGAAAAAAAAGATACGCCGCCACCAATTGTTGATCAGGTTAAATCCTATGTCGAGACCCAATTGGAACTTACCAAACTCGAGGCAGTAGAAAAAGGCTCGAAGTTTTTGGCGGGCTTTGTTGTCGATATCATTATCGGTGTTTGTTTTGTGCTGGGGTTTTTGTTTGTGAGTTTTGCGCTGGCATTGTTGATCTCGCACTTTTTAGGGTCTTATTGGGCCGGGTTTGGTTTAATGGCTTTATTGTATCTGATTGTAGCATTTATTGTTATAAAATTTAAGGATAAGATCAGACCTGCATTGACAGACCTTTTCATCCGTAACTTCTTCAAATAAAATGGACGATCTGAATATCAATAATATAAGTGAGTTGCGTGCAGAGATTGCGCGATTACGCGAGGTGCGGGATGCGCAAGGCAAAGCTCTTGCCAAACGTTTTAATACGCCAATGACAGCTCTTTCCAGCTTATATACCGTATTTCCGAATGCGCCCGAAGAAGGTGCTAAAAATGATATTTTTCATCAGGACCTGGTTGGCGTTGTTTCGCGTATCTTTTTACCAATGTTGCTCAACTCTACCTTGTTCCGTAATTCAAACCTATTGATCAAAGGGCTTGTTGGTCTTTTTTCGCAAAAGGCCTCTGATTATATCAATGAGGATTCAGTGTTAGGTATTTGGGATAAGGTTAGGACATTATTTGAAAAAAGGAAAAAAAAGCAGGCTGATTACGGCATCCCTCCCGAAAGTGAGGCTTCTTAAGTCCGAAAAGCTACTCTGGGAATCGGATACCCAACTCAATCTTTTTTACCTTAATATTCATTCGGACTTTCAGCATCCCGATAGTTATCGGGATGTGGACTTTCGGATTTCCTTCTTATTTTTACCCGCTAAATTTTAAAAGTGGGAAAAGATAAATTAAGGCGATTTGCCGAAGTGGCTACCTTTGCTAACGTAGTGCAATTAGAGGCTGGCCTGCCGTATCGTGGCAAATGGGCTAATGATTTCTTTAAGAACGGTGATCTGCTTGTGCTGGAACTTGCATGTGGCAAAGGCGAATACACGGTAAACCTGGCGCGGTTGTTTTCAAAAAAGAATTTTATTGGTATCGATTACAAAGGCAACCGAATCTGGCGTGGAGCCAAAGATGCTCTTGAACAGGGAGTACCCAATGTTGGCTTTTTAAGGATACAGATCGAGACAATTTTGGACTACTTTGCTCCCGGCGAAGTGGACGAAATTTGGATCACTTTCCCCGACCCCCAGCCCCAACTAAGCCGCGAAAAGAAGCGTTTGACCTCACCGCGCTTCCTCGAGAAATACAAACAGTTGTTGAAACCCGGGGGCTTTGTCAACCTAAAAACTGACAATGACGATCTGCATGCCTACACCGCTGAAAAAATCGCCGAATTGAATTTAAGGTTGCATATTAAAACAGAAGATCTGTACCATTCTGAATTTGCCGACGAAGTGCTATCCATCAAAACTTATTACGAAAAGAAATATCTGAAGGAAAACAAGAATATCAACTATCTGAAATTCTCGTTTGCGTAAATCATGCCCGATCTGAATTTTTACGATAAGGTATACCAGGTAGTGCGGCTGATACCGCCGGGCCGGGTTACTTCTTATGGCGCCATTGCCAACTTTCTGGGCACAAAGGGCTCTGCAAGGATGGTAGGTTATGCTATGCAAGCCTGCAGCGCAGCAGATCCACCGGTGCCGGCACATCGGGTGGTAAATAGTGCGGGCCTGTTGACCGGAAAATTCCATTTTGGCGGCGATCTGATGGAACAAATGCTGGCATCTGAAGGAGTAAAGGTGGAAAATGATAAAGTAGTTGACTTTAAAAAAGTGTTCTGGAATCCGGAGGACACGATGGCAGGATTTTAGGGATGAGTGGGATCTTTGTTCATTCTATCTATCATTTAATATCTTGACAATCGTGTTCAGAAATCCCTTCATCGTGTCACAGGTAACTTAACCACCACTTCCCTTTATTGCTTTGTTTATAGGCATCGTAGCGCTTACAAAGCGGATATAGGCCAACAACTATTGCGATCCAAACCAGGTAAGCAACCGGCAGTGAAAATCCGTAACCTTTCAGGGTGGTGGTGAACCAGATTGGTTGTTTTAAAAACCAGATATGCCAATCCTGCCCTGGTGTAAATGCTGAAGCAAAAATTGCGATGAGGTGTATAACATAGATATGGATCAGGTAGTAAAACATGGGGACTCTCCCATAAACAGAAACTACTTTTACTATACCATTCTGAAGTTTTTCGGCAAAGCCAAGGAATAACAGCGCAGTGCCTAGTGTTACCAGCAGATAATCGAGTGAGGGCGGATATTTGTTAAAGTTGATGAATGAAAGAAAAGTATAAAAGCCATTCTTTTGTACCGCCCAGGGCACAGGATTACCATAAATATTGATAAACCTGATCACAATAAACAAGGCAATGGCGGCAGTACCAAGCTTTAACAACAGGCTTTTCCGTTGTTCAGGACTATATGTCGAAGCGAAGACCTGACCCAGGCAATATCCCAACGCCATAACTGCAACCAGTGGAATCAGGGGGTAGCCTACCAACAACAATTCGCCATGCCAGTTAAATACCTGCTGGAAATGAAGCAGCGACCAGCCAAAAGCTTTTAAGCCAGCCCCCGGGATATGGACGCCATCAAAAAGGTTATGACTGAATATGATCAGTAAACTTAAGGCCAGGATCAGTTTTTTGGGTAGGTAGATCAAGCCTGCGAGAACGATCATACTTACACCCAACGCCCATATCGTTATGAAAAAGAACATTGGAAATGTAATATTGAAATTCCAGCCAAAATTAACAACGATCATTTCGAGAAAAACCAGCCAGAGCCCCCTTTTTATCAGGAAAACGGATAATTCCTTTTTAGTTTTTTTCTGGCCCATCAAATAGGCTGATGTGCCGGCTAGA
>Ga0164296_1003993_pt1 | contig 13605 bp, 12 predicted proteins | sample GEODES057metaG_FD_113533 | JGI IMG/M metagenome (GOLD analysis project Ga0164296, IMG submission 113533) | Dystrophic lake water microbial communities from Trout Bog Lake, Wisconsin, USA - GEODES057 metaG | ecosystem: Environmental > Aquatic > Freshwater > Lake | place: USA: Trout Bog Lake...
AATTTTTTAAAAAATCCCTTCTTCTCAGCAACTGCTTTTACCGTATCCCGAACATAATATTTTTGAAGGATATTGGTACTGATCTTTTCTACTTTTAAGGGTTGATTGTAGATGGAGATCGCATTTTTATTTCCGATTGTTTGAGAAACCGAATCAGATAACTTTTTCAATTGAATAATTGCATCCGATAATTCTATTTTCTTTCCCAATCCTCGCAATATCTGTTTAATGTTTGTACTGTCTTCAGATATTTTTATCAGATTCAAATATTTAACGGTACTGTCTATATGCTGAATGAATTGTAATTTATAAGCAGTATCGCCCGTGCTTAAATAGATGCGGAATTTATTTTCACCAACCAATAATTGCTGATCGGTATTGCGCAACATTTGAATGGTGGTATTGGGTTTGGATAAGGTATCAAAAGACTGACGTAAGGCAGAGAGGTTTTTATTATTGATAATATTCATTAATAATATAGCAATAATAACCACCAGGCAAATGCCCAACAGTAATATACTGGAGCCCGATAATTTTAATTTTCGTAAAAAACTCATCGAATACGGTTTAAACAATCACCTGATTGTTTCGATGGCTTTTACACAGAATAGGTGGATACTAAATAAACACTAACCATTAACTGCTTAATAGTTGGCTTTTCTACGATAAAGGATTTAAATCAATGATACACTCAAATCATAATACCACATACTCTCCTTTTTTATTGACGGAGATAATGGGTAATTTTTTGTGTTGTTCAAAGTAATCATACACTTCTTTGATTTTGGCAGAGAAATGCTGATAGGCTACATCATCTTTGGCGGATTTAGATAGGAAGTCGGAACTCTTAGGATCATTATAGCGAACAGGAAAAATATGAACAGGAATAAAATCCTCTCCATTATCTTTCGCATAAGATGCAATCAAATACAATTCTTCAATTTGATTATCCATGATGGGAATGCAACCTACTGTTACACAACTTCCATGGATATAAATATCATTACCCGGTTTTAAGGAATCACTTAACAACTGATCAGATGCATTCGGATAATTTAAACTGAGCGATAAATGATAAGTGCTGTTTGGATTAAATGCATTGATATAATAAAAACCTTCCGGCACCTGATAATCGCCTTCCATTCTTTTTGGCCCCAATCCGCCACTCAATGCACAAACCTTATAGGTTTTAAAGAGTTTATATGGTTCTGTACTAGTATTGCGAACCCAAACTTCTAATTGACAATCATATTTAAAACTGCGGATGTAAACTTGCTGTGCAGGCCATTTTAAATGCGCCGCCGCAAATTGCTTTTTCAAAGTGTCTTCTTTTGTTTTTAATGCAAAAGCCACACGCGGAAAATTGCGTTGTACATCAATGAAATTGCCCTGTGAGAACAATGGATTGACGAGGTACGAGATTAATATGAACAGTAAAACCCGTTTCATAACCCACAAATTTACTCCATATCTATGCTGAAACAGGTTAAAATTCAATTAAAGAGAAAGATAAATAATTAAAAAAAATTATAAATTACCTCTCAGGTCTTGTTCCCGCTCGATTGCTTCAAATAGCGCTTTAAAGTTTCCTTTGCCAAAACCCTTTGCCCCTTTGCGTTGTATAATCTCAAAAAATAAGGTTGGCCTGTCTTCAACAGGCTTTGTAAATATTTGTAATAAATATCCTTCATCATCTCTGTCAACCAACACGCCTAAATTTTTTAATGGTTCAATATCCTCATCAATATGGCCGACTCTTTCAGATAAATCATCATAATAAGTACCCGGCACTTTTAAAAATTCAATACCCCTGTTTTTTAATTCAGTAACTGTTTCAACGATATTATTGGTAGCTAACGCCACATGCTGGCAACCTTCTCCATCATAAAAATCGAGGTATTCTTCTACCTGAGATTTTTTCTTGCCCTCTGCCGGTTCATTGATCGGAAATTTTACAAACCCATTACCATTACTCATTACTTTGCTCATCAGGGCAGAGTATTCCGTTGAAATATCATTATCATCAAAGGAGAGAATATTTCTGAAGCCCATTACATTTTCATAAAAGCTTACCCATTTATTCATTTGATTCCATCCAACATTGCCTACACAATGATCTACATACAACAAACCAGTTTCGGTAGGATTATAATTGGATTCCCATTTTCTGAAGCCGGGCATAAATACACCTGTATAATTTTTTCTTTCGATAAATAAATGAATGGTTTCTCCATACGTGTGAATGCCGCTCATGACCACTTCGCCATCTTTATCTTTTAATGTAACCGGTGCCAAATAAGTTTTGCCACCACGAGCTGTTGTTTCATGCCATGCACCGGTTGCATCATCTACACGCAATGCCAAACATTTAACACCATCCCCATGCTTGTAAATATGATCGGCGATTTCATTTTTCGAACGCAAAGGCGTTGTAAACATAAAGGTGAGTTTATGCTGGCGAACAACATAACTCACTTTATCTTTCATGCCTGTTTCGGGTCCGGCATAAGCCAAACTTTGAAAACCGAAAGCTGTTTTATAAAAATGGGCAGCTTGTTTTGCATTGCCTACATAAAACTCTACATAATCTGTTCCTTCCAAAGGAAGAAAATCAGCAGTAATGTTTTTTTGAACAGTATTTGTTGTAATTGTTTCCACAATAAATAATTTAAGGATGAAGAATAACCAAAGACTAAAGACTACGAACTACAAACTCAAACAAGCATCCATAGCCAGCGCTTGCATGAGCAGAGAATAATTCAAACGCTTATCTCCAAAAATTTTATGCGGATAATCAGGTAACATCTTTTCAAAATTAGGAATTAATAATTAAGAATTGTTGATAACAAACAAAAAATCACTCACATTCTTAATTCTAAACTCTTCACGCTCTTCTTATCTTCGCAGCAATTACTTAATTTATGAAAGTTGGCATACTTGGTGGCGGACAATTAGGCAGAATGTTATTGCAAGCTGCAGCAAATTATACGGTAGAAACTTATGTAATGGAAAATGAGGATGATTGTCCTGCTGCACATTTATGCCATCACTTTATAAAAGGCGATATAAAGGATTTTGATGCGGTATATAATTTCGGAAAAAAATTAGATGCATTAACCATCGAAATTGAAAGCGTAAATGTAGAAGCATTGGAGCAATTAGAAAAAGAAGGTGTAAAAATTTATCCTAAACCATCAGCCATCAGAATCATCAAAAATAAAATCATTCAAAAAGAATTCTATGGTAAGCATGATATACCAAGTTCAGAATTCGTTGTCACTAATACTATTGCTGAGTTAAATGAGTATCATCATTTCCTGCCTGCTGTTCATAAAATCGGCGAAGGAGGCTATGATGGAAAAGGTGTTCAGATTATTAAAGAGAAAAGTGATGCCGTCAAAGGATTTGATGCACCTGCAGTTTTAGAGAAGATGGTGAATATTAAAAAAGAAATTGCCATCATTATAGGCATGAATGATAAAGGCGAAGCCGCTGTTTATCCGCCTGCTGAAATGATCTTTGACCGTGTATTGAATTTATTGGATTATCAACTCTCTCCTGCCCGGCTTTCGGAAAAAGTATGGTGGAAAGCAGAAGCCATTGCTTTAAAAGTGGTGAAGCAATTAAATAGCGCCGGACTCTTTGCCATTGAATTATTTGTAACCGATAACGACGATGTTTTGATAAATGAAACCGCACCCAGGGTTCATAACAGCGGCCATCATACTATTGAAGCGAATTACAGCAGCCAGTTTGATATGTTATGGCGTATTATCTTAAATTATCCATTGGGTAATACAAAACCCATTTTACCATCTGCCATTGTAAATATTGTTGGTGCAGAAGGTTATAGCGGCAGGGCAAAATATGAGGGATTGGAAGAAACTTTACAAATAGACAATGCCTTTGTGCATTTATATGGTAAACAACAAACCAAGCCCGGCCGGAAAATGGGGCATGTAACCATTATCAGCTCAGATTATCAGGACCTCACCCATAAAGCACATAAAATAAAGAACTTGTTGAAAGTAGTTAGTGAGGCTTAGTTATTATACAAAGCCGATTGACTGTTCGCTGAAACCTGAAATAGAAAACAGCGTACAAAAAGTTGTATTGATGCAACAACAATACAAAAGGCGAAGAGAAAAAGATTGATTTTAAATATGTATTTTTTTATGAGCATCATCTAATAGTGTAAATTAGCGTATAGCCTGCAAGTTAAAATCAATGAAAAATCTAAAAGTATCAATCTTAATAATTCATATTTTACTTCCGTTATTCACCCTTGCTCATGGCGAAGAGATTTTGCTTCCAGTTTTCGGACAAATATTCTCCATTATTATATTTTCAGTTTTATTTTTTTTTATAAACGAAAAAATGGTTTTGAAAATAATTCTTTTTTTAGTCTATCTATTTAGTTTAGGGTTGATCATTTATTTTACTAAAGGCTTATCATATAATGGCTACCGTGGATTAATAGACGTTAGTTGGGTATTTGGTCCAGCCATTTTTACCCTTCTAACCTTCGGTATATTAAAGATTAGAAGTAAAATGTTTAATGATAAGCAACAGGACAAAATTGATACCATTGGTTTTGATTAATTATCCATACTCCTGGGTTATGTAATTTGATTTAAGTGAAATAATACTGCGGCTAACAAAATATTGCAGCAATTGTAACTGACGAATCAAGTCTTTCGTCTTCAGCAACTATCGCGGCATTAGTTCTAGCACGACCCAATGCTACTGAGCAGTTGAACATATTCTCGACTTTTTTGTATATTTATTCAGCAACAGCAGACATGGTCGATGGAACAACATTCCCTAACTGCTCCAATGCGCGAACATTATGCCCAACGCTGTGACTATGACAACCCAATTAGATTATTTACCAATTTCTGGAGAATACGAAGAAGTTTATTTTGACATAGAAGGACATTGTCATGGGCAAACATGGAATTATGTTTTATTCACAACAAAGACGGGAGACAAATGGGTCGGGCACTTTAGAAAAGCAGAACGATATGGTTTTAATTTAGCAGACCTCCCCTCAAAGAATATCGCTTGTATAGTATCCGGCAAGCATGGTTTCATCATTGACACAGAAAAAGGAATCAAAATAAAAGACATTGGACAAGACAAGATCATAGATCTAATTGCGGATGAGAAAACCAATTCATTTTATATCACAACATGGTTTAGTGTTTTCAGAATTGACTCAGACTTAAACGAAAATGAAATAGATTTACCAATGGGGGCAGATGGCATATACTTTAAGGACAAAATTGACAGAAAACAATTTCTTAAAATTAATGAGATTGGTGCTGAGTTAAAAACTACTTATGACTACTATATTGACCTTGATAATTTTACAATAGAAAAAAAATCTGGTCATAATAAGAACATTTGCTTTAAGTTGGCTTAAAGACTGAAAGAATTGAAATGAATTTCACTATTCAACCTTTGTAAATTTATTTCACAACATAATTTCGAATTCCGCCACAACGCTAATGCGAAAATGTTAGCTCTAATTTTATATGAGGCAATTATTCATCATTTATTTATTTTGTTTGTTTTCGTGTAATTATAAAACCGAAAATAAAATTTTGACAGACACTGTTCAGTCAAAGAATCAAAAACCAATAATTTCAAATAACATTGATTCGACTGTAATCGCTACTGTTATTTCAAAGCACTTATTTTCTGAGAATTTAATTAAAGACAGTTTTATTCTCATTTTAAAAGGCAAAACTATTCTGACAGGTACAATTGATTTCAAAATATTTAAAAACAAATCACTTATATACGAAGACTCATTTTTAGCGACTGATTTTTTGTATGACCAAGCTGACATAATTCCTTCGGTTAAACAAAAAGAAGACTCTATTATGACCCGGGTAAAGCATTTTTTTGCTGAAACACATTTTATTCAACCTGCAATTGACAGCACTGAAAAATCTGATGACAATAATCCTGACCCAAAAATTTGGAAAGAGATAAAATCATATCCCTCAGCTATTGGTTTTATTTATTCTTATGGATATGAAGGCACTTATGGAATTGCATATTTAAAGAGTAAACAAAAAGCAGTACAATATTTTTTTAGTGATTAGCTACTTAAAACCTACTCTAACAAAACCATCCAATGCAAAGGATCAATAAAAAGAGTTTGGAATAGAAAAAAATTGCGTTTGAAATTGACTCTGCATAAAAGTTTAATTTTTATTTACCGCTCAGCTTCCCTGAAGAAGATATTAACTCCAATTCGTCGGCAACCCATAATGAAAATTTTATCTGCCTTACTTAAAGGAAGAACTTTTACCCCTTGTTATTTGTATTATTTCTGATAAAACAGTTAGCCGGATAAAAATTCTATGCTTATCAGGTAATAAGACAGTATAGGCCTAACAGTTATATCATAAGCGCAAACCATGAAAAATAAAAAAGCATTCCTCATATTTCCCCATCAATTATTTAAGGATACCGCATTACCGGAAACAGCCGGTGAAATATATTTAATTGAAGAACATTTATTCTTCACACAATATAAATTTCACAAAAACAAATTAGTCTTTCACAGGGCTTCCATGAAATATTATGCAAACTATCTTGCAGAAAAAAATTTGATTGTCAACTATATTGAAGCAACGGAAGATTTGCATGATATACGTTTACTAATACCGCATTTAGCCAATCACGATATAAAAGAAATAGCATATTATGATGTTTGTGATAATTGGTTGCAAAAAAGAATCTCCTCATCCTGCGCTGCACATCACATAAAATCAACAAAACACCCTAGCCCTTCATTCATTAATGATGAAAAAGAAACAACAACCTACTTCCGGAACAGAAAAAAATTTTCACAAACCGATTTCTATATTTACCAGAGAAAAAAATTACAGATCCTCCTTACTCCCGATCAAAAACCCGTAGGCGGTAAATGGACTTATGATGCAGCAAACAGGTTAAAATATCCAAAAAATAAAATACCACCTGCTGTTTACTATCCTTCAGGTAATTTGTTTTTTGAAGAGGTCAAATGCTATGTATCCGATCATTTTGCAAACAATCACGGAAAAATTTCTTCTGCCTGCCTCTATCCCATCACACATGAACAAAGTGAACAATGGTTATCTCAATTTCTGGAACAGCGATTTTATGCTTTTGGCGAATACGAAGATGCCATCGTAAAAAAGGAGAACATATTACATCACAGTGTATTAACTCCCATGTTGAATACAGGTTTATTATTACCGATGCAAATTGTTGAAGCTGCATTAGTATATGCAACAGAAAATAACATTTCCATCAATTCATTAGAAGGGTTTATCAGGCAAATCATTGGCTGGAGAGAATTTATCAGGGGCGTATATGTCGTAAAGGGTTCGTTTCAGCGAAACGCAAACTTCTGGAATTTTCATCGCAAAATACCTGATTCATTTTATGATGGCAGCACAGGCATCCAACCCATTGATGATACCATTAAAAAAATCAATGCAACCGGTTACTGCCATCATATAGAGCGATTAATGATATTGGGGAATTTTATGTTACTTAATGAATTTCATCCAAATGAAATATATACATGGTTTATGGAGATGTTTATTGATGCGTACGATTGGGTAATGGTTCCCAATATTTATGGAATGAGCCAGTTTGCAGATGGCGGCATCATGTCAACCAAACCATATATCAGCAGCAGTAGTTATATTTTAAAAATGAGCGATTATACCAAAGAAGCCTGGTGTGAATTATGGGATGGATTGTTCTGGCGGTTTATGCATCAACAAAGGGATTTTTTTCTAAGCAATCCAAGGCTTGGAATGCTGATAAAGACTCTGGATAAAATGAACGAGGACAAGAAAAATCAATTATTTAAAAAAGCGGAAGCTTATTTAAACCAATCATAACATTTTATAAGCGGCTGAAAGAATCACAATCATCTTAGTCAACGCTTTTACTGAAAATCTGATGTTAACGCAGTAAATATTGATGTGCCGATAAACAAGCATATTTTTTTACCTGATTACTGATCATTTCTTCATCTCTTGTTCCTGTTTCCTTCGGATCAAGTGCATTAATTAATGCACTTGATCCGAAGGAAGTATATACCTGCTATTGAAAAAGGCTTTTTCACGGGTTGCTTTTTCACTCATTCCGAAATGACTACAAAGCCGTTTTTTTTAATAAAAAAACTGAACTTTATGTGGTGTTTGTAAAACACCCATCCTACATTTATAATTACAAATTGCATCATGAAGTCTACCCCCAATCCCACCGTTAATTTCTTTTTTGATAAAGCCAGAAAATGGAAAGAAGAATATCTGCAATTAAGAACCATTATTTTGTCTTGCGGATTGAATGAAGAATTAAAATGGGGTTGCCCATGTTATACATTGGATAAAAACAATATTGTTTTAATCCATGGGTTTAAAGAATATTGTGCATTGTTGTTTATGAAAGGTGCTTTACTGAAAGACCCCCATCAGATCCTGATTCAACAGACAGCCAATGTTCAGGCAGCAAGACAAATTCGCTTTACCCATGTTAAAGAAATTGAAAAGCTGAAAACTGTTTTAAAAACTTATGTTCAGCAAGCCATGGCTATTGAAGAGGCAGGATTGAAAGTAAAATTAAAAAAGACCGCAGAATATAACATTCCAAAAGAATTTAAAGCTGTTTTAAATAATATGGCCGACATAAAAACAGCCTTTTATAAATTAACACCCGGCCGTCAAAGAGCCTATCTGCTTTATTTCTCTTCTGCCAAACAATCAAAAACTAGAGAGGAAAGAATTATAAAATCGTTGCAATCCATTCTGAATGGGAAAGGATTAAATGATTAGCCGATAAAACGTTCAATAATTATATCTACTTTCAGCTGTCAAAATAACCTTTATGAAAACAGTTTTACTTTTCATAGTTGTATTTTTTTGTTTATACAGTTGCACTAATGAAACAAAAAGAGCTGCAGCCAATAAAGACTCCATCAGTTATCCTTTCAGTGCAAAATATGCCCTCAATTGGCAGCCGGGTGATGAAAAGAATGCAGCATTGGTATTGGCATGTTTAAAGAAATATGTTGACGGAGATATAAAAGGTTGCACTGCTTATTTTACAGATACTGCTGAATTTATTGCTGACAAATTTCGTTTTAAAGGAAGCCGGGATAGTTTAACAAAAATTATTGGCGATATGCGCAATGCATAGGGTAAAGTATCAAAGGAATTTGATAGTTGGATGACCGTATATTATCCGGATAAAAAAGATACTTGGGTAACTTTATGGTACACAGAAAAAATGACTGATATGAAAGGGAAAACAGATTCGATTTATTATACGGATGATGTATTGATAAAAAATGGCAAAATTGTTCAGTACGATGAAAAACAAAGAATGTTTCCGGTGCCGCTAATTAAAAACTAAACTTAAGTCGTTTTAGCAGGAATCAATCTTTTTCGAACATTCAATGGTTTTAAAAAACCAATACCAATCAAGCTTTTGGTTTGCAAGCCCGGTGATGTTCCGTGCGGCCCGAATAAACGAACATTGTCATCATAAATCATATCTAAACTATAACTCACTGAAAAATATTTAGAGAGTTTACAAGTTACCTGATTGGTCATGAAGAAATTGATGTTTTGCGGATTATTGATATAATTGGAAAATAAATCCATTCTGGCTTTATATGTAACAATCTTAGAAAAAGTATTATTATAATTGATGGTTACAAAAGCACCTAACTGTGCCAATGTATGTTTACCCGAATCAACACCATATTCCCCTAAGCGGGACAAATAATTATTCGCAACAATTACGGTTCTTGAAGTTAACGGAGACATGAACACAGAAAATTTATCGCTTGGTTTATAATCAAAACCGGCAGATAAAACCAAATAAGCCGGTGATAATAACGTAGAGGAAAATACAGGAGTTGATCCTGAATAAGTATACCCATCAAAAAACTGAGAACGAAAATCAAATAAACCGGAAACATACCATTTACCCAATGTATCCATCTTATATCCGTACTTACTTAAGAAATCGAATCGATCATCATTCTTTCTGCTACCCTGACTGGTAGTTTGTAAATAACCAATATTAAAATCAATATTATTATCCCAGCTCTGCCGTTCTTTTTGATAATAGAAAAAATAATTAAAGTAGGAAGCAACAGATAACGTAAAATTATCACCGCCTGCTGCCCAGTTACTTAAAGAGCCTTGCGATAAATTAAAACTTAATACCCCGCCTCTTTTCCAATTCCATTTGGTGGTATCTGCATCTTTCTTAATTGCTCTGGAAGTTTCTTTTCTTAATGTACCTGCTACATCAACCTGACTTATTGCTTGATAGCCGAACAGAATTCCCAATCCTACAAACAGTATCTTTTTCATCTTATCAATTTTGCGTTGCAAAAGTAAAGATTGAAAGATAAAAATTATGGTTAAGATTATGCCAAAGTGGCATTAATAGATGCTTTTATGTATTTTTGCAATCCAAATTTTATTTTACTGATGGATATATTGGAATTGCAGTCGAAAGTTCATGATGAAACTAAACAAGGCGAAGCATATGCACCTTTTGAGGTTGACCCCAACCAATACAAAAAAAGATTTTATATTGAAAGTTATGGTTGTGCAATGAATTTCAGTGATAGTGAGATTGTTGCTTCCATTTTACATACCGAAGGTTTTGGTGCCACTAAAAATTTTGAAGAAGCCGATCTGGTTTTATTGAACACTTGTTCCATTCGGGAAAAAGCAGAGCAAACGGTTAGAAAAAGATTGACTGAATTCAGAAAAACAAAAAAGAAAAAGCCGGGAATGCTGATCGGTGTGTTGGGCTGTATGGCCGAACGTTTAAAGACAAAATTATTAGAAGAAGAAAAATTGGTGGATATCGTTGTTGGCCCGGATGCATACAGAAGTTTACCTGCATTGATTGAAGATGCTTCCGGCGGACAAAAAATGGTGAACGTTTTATTAAGCAGAGATGAAACTTATGCCGACATCTCTCCTGTTCGTTTAGACAGTAATGGCATTTGTGCTTTTATTTCCATTATGCGTGGATGCAATAACATGTGCAGCTTTTGTGTAGTACCTTTTACCCGTGGAAGAGAAAGAAGCAGAGATGCACATTCCATTATTGCAGAAGCAAAAGACTTATTTGACAGAGGTTTCAGAGAAGTGACTTTATTGGGTCAGAATGTGGATAGCTATTATTGGACAGACGAAAACAATCATGAAACCATCACATTCGCCATGTTATTAGAAAGAGTGGCATTGGTTTCTCCATTATTAAGAGTGCGATTCAGCACATCACATCCAAAAGATATTACGGATGAAGTATTATTTACGATGGCTAAATACGAGAACATCTGTAAATATATTCATTTACCTGTGCAAAGCGGCAGCAGCAGGATACTGCAAATGATGAACAGAACTTATTCCAGAGAATGGTATATGGCAAAAGTAGACCGCATCAAAGAGATCATGCCCGATTGCAGTATATCAGCTGATATCATTGCTGGTTTTTGTACTGAAACGGAAGAAGATCACCGGGATACAGTAAGTATTATGGAATACAGCAAATACGATTACAGTTATATGTTCTTTTACAGTGAACGGCCGGGAACATTAGCTGAAAGAAGATATACAGATGATATTCCGGAAGAAACCAAAAAAAGAAGGTTACAGGAAATCATTGATGTACAAAGCCGACTGTCTAAAGAAAGCAATGTATTGGATCTTGGAAAAACTTTCAAAGTATTGATCGAAGGCGAAAGTAAAAAAGACAGCAAAGACTGGAAAGGAAGAAACTCACAAAATAAAGTGGTCATCTTTCCAAAAGAACATTATGCATTCAATGCAGGTGATTATGTTATGGTAAAGATTAATGAATGTACACAAGGAACATTATTGGGAAAAATAGTAAATGAATAAAATGGATTTACAATCAATAAAAAACAGATTCGGCATTATAGGCAACTCTCCTGCACTCAATCATGCATTGAACACTGCAGTGCAGGTTGCTGCAACAGATCTAACGGTTTTAATTGTCGGAGAAAGCGGCGTAGGTAAAGAAGTTTTTTCGCAGATCATTCATTCATTGTCTGCAAGAAAACACAATCCGTTTATAGCAGTCAATTGTGGCGCAATACCGGAGGGAACCATTGATTCGGAATTATTCGGTCATGAAAAAGGTTCTTTTACAGGTGCTGTTGACAGCAGAAAAGGTTATTTTGAAACGGTTAGTGGCGGCACTATTTTTTTAGATGAGATTGGTGAAATGCCCATTGGTACACAAGCTCGTTTATTACGTGTTTTAGAAACAGGTGAATTTATTCGTGTGGGTTCATCAAAAGTACAAAAGACCGATGTACGTGTTATTGCTGCTACCAACAGAGAATTGATTGAGTTTACAGAGAAAGGGAAATTCAGGCAAGACTTGTATTATCGTTTGAATACGGTACCGATTCGTGTACCTGCATTGCGTGACAGAAAAGAAGATATTTCATTATTGTTCAGAAAATTTGTGGTTGATTTTGCAGAACGTTATAAAACAACACCCGTACAATTAACGGAGGATGCAAGACAATTGTTAATTAACTATCCTTTCCCAGGAAATGTGCGTGAATTAAAAAATCTTGCAGAACAAATTTCTGTATTGAGTACTCAGGCAACTATTTCTGCCAATGATTTAAAAGGTTTTCTGCCGGAGAAAGTGATGAACAGAATGCTGGCAGTATCTCCCAACACGCAACACAGCGGAGAGTTTAATAATGAAAGAGAAATTTTGTACAAACTTTTTTTCGACATGAAGAAAGATGTAACAGAGTTAAAGAAAATGTTTTTGGAGATATTGCAAAATCCTTCATTGGCGGGCAATGCAGCGAATTACACCAAAGAATCTTTATTACAGGATTTCCATCCGAACAATAATGAATTACCTAATAACAATAATAATAATTTGCCACCAGCATTGATACCACCATCTGCTGTGAATGCACAACCGGTATTATTGAATGAACATGATATTCAGCATCACGAGGAAATTGAAGAGTCATTGAATATAATGGATAAAGAAAAAGAACTGATCATTAAAGCACTGAAGAAACATAAAGGCAAAAGAAAAGATGCCTCATCAGATTTGGGTATCAGCGAAAGAACTTTATACAGAAAATTAAAAGAATACGATATTGATGATTTGTAAAAATCAAGAATTAAAAATTAAGCGTGAAGAATTAAATAATTGATAATGAAAATATTTAACAGATACGTCTTTAGTAAAAAAATACCGTTTATCATCAGCTGCTGGTTACTCATGATCAGTGTTACCTCATGCGGTGTTTATTCATTTCGTGATGTATCTATTGATTATACAAAGATTAAAACGGTAAAAATATTTTATATCGATAATAAATCACCGGGCTATAAAAATCCGCAGGTGAGTCAGTTATTGACAGATAAAATTCAGCAAAAAATAACTTCTCAAACTAAATTAAGCAGAACCAATAGTGATGATGCAGATATGCAGATCAGCGGCTATATCTCAGATTATTCTGTTACTACTTCAGCAATATCATCCACACAAGCATCC
>Ga0164296_1003994_pt1 | contig 13605 bp, 11 predicted proteins | sample GEODES057metaG_FD_113533 | JGI IMG/M metagenome (GOLD analysis project Ga0164296, IMG submission 113533) | Dystrophic lake water microbial communities from Trout Bog Lake, Wisconsin, USA - GEODES057 metaG | ecosystem: Environmental > Aquatic > Freshwater > Lake | place: USA: Trout Bog Lake...
CGAATTGCAGCTCGATCAGTCTTCAGTGCAACGATGCGGTCACAACCAAGTTCCGTCAGTTTTGCCACTGCCCATTCACTACGGTCTCCCTTGACGGGAGCAAAACCCACGCACACTTCGTTCTCGGGTGCAGGCTCAGTGACGATGTCCCCTTTGCCGACGAGCGCATCGTCGTCGATGAGACAGGATCTCCAACTGCCTCGGCCATCCGTGGCGATGACACGTTCGCCGCTTCGAAGGCGCCGTACTCGAAAGAGATGGTGTGCGTCGTCTTTCGTGAGTTCGAGGGACGCAAGATCTTCGACGATGACTTGTGCGGCGGCGGCTGCCCGCTCTGCGGCTCCTTGATCAAAACTCAAGAGAATGCTGACCTGATTTTCGAAAGGATGCCGTGGTGCTCGCCACAGGGTTCGAGATACTCGCCACGAATTTCTGCCAATTCTCCCAAGAGTTCAATTTCTCGCTCCGAGAGGTCAGTGGGGGTATCAACTTGAATGTGGACGTAGAGGTCGCCTCGGCCACGGCCGCGCAAATGTGGAATGCCTTCATGGCGACGCTTCAAAATTTCTCCCGATTGCGTCCCGGCCGGAATCGTGACCGACACGGTCTCTTCGAGCGTTTCAACATCGACTGCCGTTCCAATAGCAGCTTGCGCTACACCGAGGTGCACCATGGTGTGCAAGTCATCGCCACTGCGCTCAAAACGAGGGTCAGGGGCAACTTCCAAGTGCACAAAGAGCGAGCCCGAGGGGCCGCCTCGAGGTCCTGCCGCCCCATGGTCGCTCAGGCGCAGGGTGGTACCTGATTCGACGCCATGAGGCACCTCGACGGTCATCGTCCTCTCTTCGGCAACTCGTCCGTCTCCTCGACAGGCACCACACGGATTCGGCACCGTCTGGCCGAGGCCTTGGCAGCGAGGGCAGGGGGATGCGGTCACCATCTGGCCAAGAATGGACTGGCGAACGCGCCGGATCTCGCCAGTTCCTTGGCAGTCGCTACAGGGTTGCGTCGACGTCCCTGGAGCCGCTCCCGAGCCATTGCAGTCCGAGCAGCGAACGGGAAGGCGCAGCGAGAACTCCTTGGTCGTTCCAAATGCAGCTTCTTTGAGGGTGAGCCGAACAGAGGTCTCCACATCTTGTCCGGCTGCAGGTCCACGACGCCGAGATTGCGTGCCGCCCATTTGCGAAAAGAACATGTCAAAGATGTCGCCAAAACCTTGTGCGCCAAAATCTGCACCTTGCGCACCTGGTCCTCGAGGGTCTCCGTAGGTGTCGTAGCTCAGTCTGCGCTCGGGATCAGACAAAATCTCGTAGGCAACAGAGACCTGCTTGAAGCGTTCTTCAGCCGCTGGGTCGGGATTGGTGTCGGGGTGGAGCTCACGAGCAAGTTTTCGATATGCCTTTTTGATCTCGTCAGCAGACGCGCTGCGATCAACACCCAAAATTTCGTAGAGATCACCCAAGTCAGCCATGGGGCTCCTCGTCGTGCGTCGCACCAATGCGCTCGCTCAGTTGCCGTCCCACCACGTCGGCGGCGGCCATTGCCGCGGGGTAATCCATTCGAGTGGGACCAAGAATGCCCACGGCGCCAGCCTGGCGGCCATTGATCTCAACGGGGGCAACGACGACTGCGCAACTCGACAAAGGCTCATAGCCATGCTCGGTACCGATGGCCACCGATAAGCCGCTTTCCATCACGTCACGGAGTAATGAGACAACGACGAGTTGTTGTTCGAGAATCGACAGGACACCACGCACCGTCTCAATGGCATCAAAGGCTCCGGCGAGACGAGAGGGGCCCCCGACAAAGACGGGCTCATGGTCAGATGCCTTGGCTGCGGCACTCAATGCCTCCACGGCGCTTCGAGAGATCTCATCGATCAATGGGTTCCCGACTGGGCTCACTGTTGGCAGCGCAGCAAACGAGTGACCCGCCAGGGTGTGCTGCAAATGTGCAGACGCTGCCGCGATCACGGCGTCATCTACGTCTTTTGGCAAGTCCACGGGTCGGTTTTCAACGGCTCCGTCTGCCAAAACTGCGACCACGAGGCCACGTCGACTTCCTAGGCCAACGACGTGCACCGAGCGAATCGCAGCCTGTTCGTGACTTGGGCCCACGACAACTGCTGCATAAGAGGTGAGGTCAGACAGGAGCGACGACGTGGATTCCAAAATATCTTCGAGGCCGCCTTGCACTTGGCCAAAGAATGCAGAGACCTGTTGGCGTTGTTGCGGCCCAAGGACGCCGGGACTTGTCAGGTGATCGACAAAGAAGCGATAGCCCTTGTCAGTCGGGATTCGGCCCGCCGAGGTGTGCGGTTGCGTCAGGTAGCCGTCTCGTTCGAGTGCCACCATTTCGGAACGAACAGTCGCCGGAGAGACGCCAATATCCGTTGACTGGGCAATGAGATTCGAACCCACTGGCTGCGCCGTCCCGATGTAGCCCGTAACCACGGCCTCCAAGATGGCGGCTTTGCGTGGGTCGAGCTCTGCGGCTCCGTTTTTGTCGGTGTTTTCGCTACTCATGATCTCTAGCACTCGAGTGTACCGAGTGCCAGACTCCAGCGTGCTCAGGGCAACTCTCTGCGAAGAGACCGCCCCTAGTCCTCAAGGCGAAGTGCGGCGACGAATGCTTCTTGGGGAACTTCTACTCGGCCCAAATTCTTCATTCGCTTCTTCCCCTCTTTTTGCTTCTCAAGGAGTTTGCGCTTTCTGGTGATGTCACCGCCGTAACACTTCGCCAAGACATCCTTGCGACGAGCACGGACGGTCTCTCGGGCAATCACTCGACTCCCCACCGCCGCTTGGATTGGGACTTCAAACATTTGCGTCGGAATCAATTCCTTCAAACGCTCGGCCATACGACGTCCGTAGTAGTCCGCATTGGAGCGGTGCACAATGGTCGAAAACGCATCAACCGGAGCGTGGTTGATCAAAATGTCAACGCGCACCAGATTCGAGGTCTGGTACTCCGTGGGTTCATAGTCCAAGCTGGCGTAGCCCTTGGTGCGTGATTTGAGCTGGTCAAAGAAGTCCATGACCACTTCGGCAAGAGGGATTGCATAGACGAGTTCAACTCGTTCTGGCGAGAGGTACTCCATCTTGGTCATCTCGGCCCGTTTTGATTGGCACAGATCCATGATGGTGCCGGTGTACTCCGAAGGGGTCAAGATCGTGATCTGCAACATCGGCTCGTCAATGTGATCGAGACGACTTGCGTCAGGGAGTTCCACCGGATTGTCGATGATTTGCTCGGTTCCATCAGTCAGATAGGCCCGATAGACCACGCTGGGCGCCGTCGCAATGAGCGACAAGTCGAATTCACGCTCCAAGCGCTCCTTGACAATCTCCATGTGCAAGAGACCCAAGAAGCCACAACGGAAGCCGAAGCCCAGGGCGTGGGAACTCTCTGGCTCAAAAGTCACTGACGAGTCATTGAGCTTCAACTTTTCAAGCGCATCACGTAAATCTGGCAAGTCATCGCCATCGATGGGATAGAGGCCGCAAAACACCATGGGCTTGGGATCCTGATAGCCCTCAAGTGGCTCGGTGGCTCCATGACTTGCGGTGGTTACGGTTTCACCTGAACGAGCTTCACCGACGTTCTTGATACCAGCGATGAGGTAGCCCACCTCGCCTGGCCCGAGTTCTTCGACGGGCACCATGACGGGCGTGCGTGCCCCAATCTCTTCAATGTCGTGAACGGCATTGGCCTGCATGAACCGCAATTTGGCGTCAGAGCGCAAGGTTCCTTCCATGATGCGCACGGAAGAAATCACGCCTCGGTATTGGTCGAAGCTTGAGTCAAAGATCAGGCCTTGCAGTGGCGCATCGCGCTCGCCAGTCGGAGCTGGCACTCGTTCGATGACGGCGCGCAACAGGTCAGCAACGCCTTCCCCGGTCTTCGCCGAGATGGTCAGGACTTCGTCGGCTGGTATCCCGAGGACTGATTCGAGTTCAGCCCGACAGCGCTCTGGATCAGCTGCAGGCAGATCAATCTTGTTCAGTACCGCCACGATTTCAAGATCGTTCTCGAGGGCTTGATAACAATTCGCCAAAGTTTGCGCCTGGATGCCTTGGGAGGCGTCGACGAGGAGGACCGCACCTTCGCAGGCGGCGAGCGAGCGAGAGACTTCATAGCCAAAGTCGACGTGACCAGGCGTGTCAATCAAGTGCAAGACGTGGCCTTCAAACGACACGCGCACGTTTTGCGCCTTGATGGTGATACCTCGCTCACGCTCGATGTCCATCGAATCGAGGTATTGCTCCTTCATCAGGCGCTGATCCACTGCTCCCGTGATTTCAAGGATCCGGTCCGAGAGCGTGGACTTTCCATGGTCAACATGACTAATAATGGAAAAATTGCGGATCAGAGAGGTCTCGATGGGGCCAGTTGGCTTTTGAGGAGGCACGATTGTGTAAGCGTACCGGGCCGGAGGCCTCAGGCTGAAGCCTTCCCTTGGAAAAGTGCCCTCTCGCCTGCTAATGTCTCTAGGCCGGTTCTCCCGGCACTGAAGTGTCGGCGGAACTTCCGTCGATGTCCCCCAGCACTCTCGAGGAACCCGTGGCAAATATCAAGAGCCAGATCAAGCGCAATCGACAGAACGAGCGTCGTCGTCTCGCCAACAAGGCCGTGAAGTCGGAGATGAAGACCCGTTCAAAGAACGCCATTCACTCCGCCGAAACTGGCGCAGAGAGTTCCGTCGCTGACCTGCGTTTGGCGGTCAAGCGTATTGACAAGGCTGCTGCATCTGGGGTCATCCACAAGAACCAGGCTGCGAACCGTAAGAGCCGTTTGATGCGACGCATCAACGCCCTCAGCGCCAAGTAACGCACCTTCTTCCCGGCCCTGTGCGGGCTTCTGCTCGAGTTTTTTTGCGAGCTACCGACGAGTCACGCCAAAAAGGCGAGTGAGTCGCGCCACCAAGATCTCAATGATCATCCGCTCATCAAGACCACTCATGCCCTTCATGTCAAGGTCTGCCTGACTCACGAGACGTAAGCAATCGCTCAATTGCTCAAGGTCAAGTCGTCGAGAGAGATCGAGAGATTTCTTTGCAGGAAACGCATGAATTCCCAAGATGGCAGCAGCATCCTCACCGGATCGCACAGGAGAGCCCTGTAGCCGAGCTGCTCGCGAGACATGATTGTCAATTGAGGCCACGATTTCATGGCCCGAAACTCCTCCGGGGCCCATCATTCGATCGACAACGCTGAGGGCTCGCGCAATGTTGCCTGCTTCAAGCGCGTCGGTGAGATCCCAAATAGGCACCGACCCTCGAGTACCAAGGAAGGGTTCGAGCATTGCTTCGTCGACAGTGACGCCTTCGCCATAGGCGGCTGCCAGGGTGTCGAGGATCCCATCGAGGCGACCAAGTTCCTCGCCCAAATGCCCTTCGAGCTTTTTTTGCGCGCCCGCCGAAAGGCGAATGGAGCCATGACGCAAGTGTTCGGTGACGAACTCGCGCTTCTGAGCGGCCTTGCGAATGGAAACGTCAATAACTTTGCCCAAGGCGCCAGCCTTTTTCACCACACTGGCTGGCACCGCCTTTGAACCTTTGACCAAGACAAGAGCAGCGTCAGGCGGCGGCGGATCCAGAGCGTCGATGAGTCGCTTGGCACCTTCTTTGTCCAGGCGACCCGCGTCGCGGACCACGACGATTCGTCGGTCTACGAGAAAGGGGGGTGTGGTGTAGGCGTCGATGATGGCGCCGACGTCGAGCTCCTCTCCCCCAAGACCGGCAACTTCTTCAACAACCAGTCCCGGATCTCTCCCACCGAGCAATTCTTCAAGAACGAGTCGAACCTCGGCCGCGATCATCGCGTCGTCTTCGCCCGTGATCACCGTGACGGGCGTCACTCGAGAGGGCGCGCTCATGATGCCTCCCACATGGCGTGCAGCGCGTCTCGCGCCATAGCGGCACTGGTCACCTCGCGCACGCGCAGCAGACGGGCACCGCGAAGAATGCCGAGGGAAAATCGAGCACAGGCACCAGGACTCGCACCGTGTTCGGAGAGCACAGCAAGAGACGCCATCGAATCGAATGCTTTGTCAGACTGCGAGAGTCGCCGACGCCAGGCCGCAGTAACCCAGAGGCGATTTGGGTCAACTGCGTCGATAGCACTCGTCGTTTCGTCTTGAAGAGATTTCGCCAGTTGCGAACTCACAATGACATGGGTCTGAGAACTCACTGCGTCATGAAAAAACGCAGTCGGTGGCCGCTCCAGAGTGCTGCTCACCAGACGGGCACCTTCACTCCGACACGCAATTGCAACACCCTCGTGCGCCGTCGTGATGGCCAGAGGCACGGCGAAATGCGCGCAGAGATCTCTCACCAACTCACCGACCTCCTTTTCTCGTGCAATTTTTTGCGAACCCGTCAAACTGACGGGCGAGTGATCCACGATGTCGAGGAGATCTGCCCCGGATGCAACGTGTGCCTGCGCGTGAGCAAAGAGAAGATCCCTCTTTATTTCCGCGTCGAATGCAACATCGACTTCGCCCATGACAAGTGCTCGAGTCCTGATCTCAAACGTTGTCGTTCCAAAGGTGACCGATGGCACTGCCGAGGTGGTCGTCAATGCCATCAGGTCTAAAACAACTTGGCCGAAAGTTTTTTGCGATAGGCAATCGCCGTTGGGTGCTGCGGGCCGAGTGCCTCGAGGAGGTCGAGAAATTCTTGACGAGCCGCATCGTCGCTCGCCACTTTTTCAAGAAGGTCGTCGAGAAGCGGCGTGATCTCCTGGTGTCGGACATCGATTTCCTGGAGAGCCAATCTGGCTTGCGCTTCGAGCGCCCGCACCTCTGCGGTTTCTGGGATGCGCTTCAACAGTTCGAGCGACTCTTCTGGAGTTCCTGCCTCAATCAAGATTCTCGAGAGGGCGAGAATGGCTCCGACGTGTCCGGGTTCCTCTTTGAGGGTCTCCCGGAGCAGCGCCTCGTCACCGGCTTGGGCCGCCAAGTCGGCTGGTGTGGGCTCAGGGACGAGGCGATCAAAAAACGCTTCGACTTCGCCTGCAGGGACTGCACCAACGAACCCGTCAACGACCTTGCCGTCCACCATGGCGAACACGGCGGGAATCGACTGGACTTGAAACGCTTGGGCAATTTGCGGATTGGCATCAACGTCAACTTTGGCGAGCGCAACTTTTCCTGGTCGCGCCGCTACCGCAGCCTCGAGCAACGGCCCGAGTTGCTTGCATGGCCCGCACCATTCGGCCCACAGATCGATGACCACCGGGACGCTTTTGGAGCGTTCTAGGACGTCTTGTTCAAAACTTGCCTCAGTTACATCAGCCACAACTGGAAGGATACCGGCCTTCTGACCAAGTCACCTTCCAAGCGATAGCGTCAAAGAATGGCAGAGAACAGCGCCCCCATAGGTATTGACGTCGATCGAGTGTCGACCTGGCTCGTCGAGAACATTGAAGGCGCGCAGGCTCCCTTCGACTTTGACCTCGTCGCAGGAGGTCGATCGAACTTGTCCTACAAAGTCACGGGCGCCAATGGAGCCACGTATGCGCTGCGCCGGCCCCCTACTGGCCATGTGCTCCCCACTGCTCATGACATGGTGCGCGAACACACCGTGATTCGTGCGCTTGGCACTGCAGGTGTTCCTGTGCCTACCGCGCGTGGACTGTGCACCGATGTCGAGGTCAACGGTGCGCCGTTCTACGTTATGGACTTTGTGACTGGCCATATCTTGCGCAACGAGAAAGTCGTTGAGCAGAGTTTTCCTCTTGAGAATCGAGCGGCAATCGGGCCCAACTTGGCCAAAACGCTCGCTGCATTGCACGACGTCAATGTCGACGAAGTTGGCCTTGGCAACTTGGCGAAAAAAGAGGCCTATATCGAACGTCAGGTCAGACGGTGGCGTGGACAGTTCGAGCAAATGGTCGGACCAGACGATGCGTATGCCTCGCGCTACGACGACATCGCCCGAAAGCTCGAAGCGACAATTCCTCACCAGCAAGGCGTCGCTATCGTCCATGGTGATTACCGACTCGACAACACCATTCTTGATGATGACGGCAACGTCATCGCCATCCTCGACTGGGAGCTCTGCACCTTGGGAGACCCACTCGCAGACCTTGGTCTCTTGACCGTCTATTGGTCAGAACCTACTGACGACTTCAACGCGCTGCTCGGCCAATCCCCGACGATGGCCCCAGGCTTTTGCACCCGAGAGGAGCTTCAGGCTGCGTATGCCGCACACAGCTCCTTGGATCTCACCACACTCCCCTACTACGTCGCCTTTAGTTACTGGCGTTTAGGCTGCATCCTGCAAGGTGTCTATCGGCGTTATCAAGAAGGTGCTGCCGCCGGAGACACCTCAAGCGTGGCCGGCTACCCCGCACACATTGCACAGTTGGCGGAGATCGCCGCTACCGCCCTCGAGGAGTTGCACGCATGAGTTTTCGACCCGACAGTCAACTCTACACCTTGATCGACGACGTCGACCTGCGAGACCCTGTCCTCGTCATCTCACTTGAAGGGTGGGTCGATGCCGGACTGGCCGCGTCCACCGCCGTCGCCACCTTGCTTGAAGAGTCAGAAACCGAACTGATTGCGACGTTTGACAATGAAATTTTGATTGACCAGCGAGCTCGGCGCCCGATCGCACGCATCGTCAATGGCGTCACCGAATCACTGACCTGGCCTGAAATTCAACTCCGTGCCGGAAGTGATCGCGTGGGGCGTGACGTGCTGTACCTCGTTGGCCCCGAACCAGATGTGTATTGGTCAGCGTTCATCGACGCCGTTGTTGAACTCGCTGAACGTTTCGATGTTCGTCTCGTCATTGGCCTCGGGGCCTTCCCAGCACCTGCCCCCCACACGCGGCCAATCAAACTCACCGCAACGGCACCCGTTGAGTCTGCCCGTTTGCTTGAGCAAGTCAGCCATAACGAAGGTGAAATTGAAGTGCCTGCGGGCATTACTGCTGCCCTGGAACTGGGATTCGCACAAAATGGCATCGACATGCTCACGCTCTGGGCACGAGTTCCTCACTATGTTGCTGCCATGTCACTGCCGCAGGCATCTATCGCGCTCATTGAAGGTGTCGGTCAGGTCGGCGAGTTGTCCCTGGGCGTTGGCGGCCTCCGAGATGCTGCAGTAACTGCGCAAAATCAGATCGAAGAGCTCATTGCGGCCAATCCTGAGCACATTGCGATGGTGCAAGCCCTCGAAGCCACGCTCGATGCGACAGAAGGCAACCCGCTGGGCATTGATGAGATTCCAACGGGAGATGAACTGGCTGCGGAGCTCGAACAATTCCTTCGAGGAGAAGGTTCGTAACGACCTAGTCACGACGTCGAGTTCTCAGCACTGAGGAAGCGCCGATGGCAAAATGGCATCTGCGTGATGCCCCGCCGAGGTGCAGCCACGAACGAAAAGGGGGCACCGAGAATGATCTGCCAAAGCCTTTCAATTGAGCCGACGGAATTTGAGGCACACACAGGATGGGTCATCAAGCCAGAGGGAGCGTGTAAGGCGGAACATTGCGTCCCTCTCCCGTCCGAGGCGCTCAATAGCGATGGGACCTTGGCGCTTGAGGTCGTGGCGAAACGACTCGGCATGCCGGTCCTCATCGACGAGAAGTCAGGTCTGATCAGCGTCGGTCCCGAATCGGGCATCACCGGACGAATGCTGACCACCACTCAGGCGCCTGAACTTGTCCTGCCGACCTTTGACGGCGACACCTTCACTCTCTCCAGCCTCCGCGGATCAAAAGTGCTGTTGGTGACATGGGCGTCGTGGTGCGGGTGCGCCCACGACCTTCCCGTCTGGCAGGAAGTGTACGAACAGGTGGCCCCACTGGGGCTCGAAATTGTCTCCGTCGCCCTTGATACGGCTGGCGCCGACGCCGGTCGCCCTTTTGTCGATCGGGCCCAGCCTGGCTTCACCTGCCTCGTGGACGCTGCTCATTCGGTGGGGCAAAAATTTGGCGTCACCAACGTACCGAGCGGTATCTGGATTGATGAAGCCGGAACCATCGTGCGGCCAGCTGAACCGGCATTTCCTGGAAGAGTCGTCATCTTCGAAGAACTTGCAAAGGCGGATCTTGCGAAGGAAGCGCAGACCACGGGCACGCAACTCACCAAAATGCATGAGATCCTCAAAAGCGACGATGACGGCCTGTCGCCCGAAGTTGTAGAGCGTTTGGAAATGACGCGCCAGATTGCAGCAGCCACCGAACCCGAGCGCTACCTCTCCATGGTGTTGGATTGGGCTGAGCATGGTTCCGAAAGTCGATTCGTGCTGACTCCCGATGAGGTCATTGCTCGCTCCGCTCCTCGGCCCTATGAAGTCTCGGAAGCGGCGGCTCAATTCGAACTCGGCCAGCACTTTGAACGCCTCGGTAACCATGAAGCTGCCGTGACGCACTGGCGTGAAGCCCACCGCCTCCAGCCCCTGAATTGGACCTATAAACGCCAAGCATGGAGATTCGAATACGGCGAAGGAGGCGACCCATCGCTCTACGAGGGAAGCATGGAACGCGACCTCAAACTCGTTGGTCCAGAAAATTACTATCCCAAGCTTCAGGATTGAGCTCGCCCACTAGAAAAGAGTGGACGGTCCCTCACTGAGCGGCGGCACTTGAGTCGCATCTGCGTCGTGTTTGACGGCAAGAGCAGGTGCGGTCTCACCGCGTTGCCCACCGGAGTTCTCGCGACCACCCTCGACTCCCATTTCAAACCCAATTTGAAATCCCTCAAGGAAAAGGGTGGCGTCGGCTTGGCGTGGATGACGATTGGCAAGTTCCTGAAATTCGGGCCCATGGTCTGCGTGAACCAAGTGGGCAAGTTCATGCACGAGCACCGCGTCGAGGACCCACGACGGTGCCGCTTGGAGTCGATGAGTGAGACGGATGGCGCCAGTCTCTGGCGTACACGACCCCCATCGCCGGTTTTGGTTCGTTACGAAGCGAACGGACGTTGGCGACGCACCAATTTCATACTGTGCAACGAGTTCACGTGCTCGCTCCAGAAGATCAGGATCTGACTTCTGCAGCGAGGGCCGTCGCTTCTGCGAGCGCTCCACAAGCCACGCAATCATCTCGTCGCGTGATGCTCCTCGGACGTGAGCGGGCATCGCAACCACGAGCGTGGTGCCCTCCCACCAGGCCGTCGCTGTTTTGCGGCGGCGAGCAGACGAACGGATCTCTAACGCCGGATGCGACCCAGTTGCCGGGCGATGCTCAACGACGAGTGGTGTTCGCGAACGTCGAGCCGCCATGGCTTAGGGAACAATATTGACGAGGTTTGGCACGCGTGCAATCACTCGCTGTGGCTTCAGCCCTCCGAGTTCTGCTGCGACCTTTTCCGAAGCCAGCGCCGCACCAATCGCCTCGTCTTCAGAAATGTCGGCGGCAACCTCGATTCGGTCACGCACCTTGCCATTTACTTGCACGACCATGGTGACGGTGTCGGCCTTGACGAGTGCTTCGTCATACGTGGGCCACGACTGCTCATGGACGTGGAGTCCATGACGGCGTTCGTAGAGTTCTGCAGGAAGGTGGGGAGCCATCGGTGCGAGCAGTAGCAGCAGCGAGTCAATTGCTTCATCAAACACTGCTTTGTCTGGTCCGGACTCAATCCGTGAATACTTCGACAACAGGTTCACGAGCTCCATCAGTTGCGCAACGGCAGTGTTGTACGTCCATCGCTCCAAATCTTCTGTGACCTTTTTGATGGCCCGATGCGTTGCTCGGCGGACTTCAAGATCTTCAGGAACCTCCGCTCCGGTCGTCCGCCATTCAAAATCTGTCGTCGAAAGACGCCACACTCGCTCCAAGAAGCGCCCGCATCCGTCAATAACGGAGTCCGTTTGATCCGTCCAGTCAAAGTCGTCGGCCGGGGGCCCAACAAACAGATGGAAAAGCCGGAGTCCGTCCGCCCCGACGGTCTCGTAGTACTTCGTGGGCGCCACGAGATTGCCCTTGGACTTCGACATCTTCGATCCATCCATGCGGATCATTCCCTGCGTGAAGAGGCGCCGGAAGGGTTCGCGCTCCATCCCTGGAGCAAAGCCAATGTCGATGATTGCTTTAGTGAAAAATCGCGCGTAGAGCAGGTGCAGAATCGCGTGTTCAATTCCACCGATGTATTGATCCACCGGCATCCAGTGCCGAGCAGCCTCGGGAGAGAACGGGACGTCACTCGAGAACGGATCGGTGTAGCGGAGGTAATACCACGACGAGTCGACAAAGGTATCCATGGTGTCGGTCTCTCGACGGGCAGGCTTGCCACATTTGGGACACTCAGCCGAGACAAATCCTTCGTGGCTCGCCAAGGGCGACTTCCCCGAGGGAGTGAATTCGACGTCGTCGGGAGCGACCACCGGCAGCTGCTCGAATCGCACCGGCACCACTCCACAGTCATCGCAGTTGATAACAGGAATCGGGCATCCCCAGAATCGCTGACGGCTCACCAGCCAGTCACGTAAGCGATAGTTCACCGTGCCGAATCCGTGACCATTCTCTTCAAGCCACGCAATGGCAGCGGTCTTCGCCGCAGGCACGTTGAGGCCGTCCAAGAACCCCGAATTCACTTTGATGCCATCACCGGTGTAGGCCTCATCGAAATCTGCAGGCAAGCCGTCTCTCGGCTCGGTGGTCCGAACAATCGGCAAGTCGTAGACCGTGGCGAAGTCATAGTCACGCTGGTCTTCAGCCGGGACCGCCATGATGGCGCCCGTCCCGTAGCCCATGAGCACATAGTCAGCGATGTAAAGCGGAACCGGGTCGCCCGTGAAGGGATTGAGTACGTAGCTCCCCGTAAAGGCACCGCGCTTGGTGAGGGGCCCACCCTCCGAAGACGTCCGCTCAATCTCCGACGCGCCCGCAATCCGCTCACGCAATTCGGTAACCGCCGACGCCTGCTCGGGGGTCGTGAGATCGTCGACCATGGGGTGCTCTGGGGCGAGGACGGCATAGGTGACACCGAAGCCCGTGTCAGCTCTCGTCGTGAACACGCGCACCGAGAGGTCGTCTCGACCCGCCACGACCAGATCGATCATCGCTCCCTCTGAGCGACCGATCCAGTTGCGCTGCATGGTCTTGACCCGCTCAGGCCATTCAAGATCATCAAGACCCTCCAGCAACTCGTCGGCATAGGCCGTGATTTTGAAGAACCACTGCTCGAGGTCACGCTTTTCAACGACGTCACCGGAACGCTCACACGTCCCGTCCGCGAGCACCTGCTCGTTGGCGAGCACGGTGGCGCAGCCGGGGCACCAATTCACTGGTGCCATCTTTTTGTAGACAAGACCCGCCTCAAGCATCTTCAAAAAGATGGTCTGCGTCCACCGCATGTAGGCAGGGTCATGACTCCGCACTTCTCGGCGCCAGTCGTAGACGGCGCCGAGGTGACGCACTGAATTTCGCAACTCTTCAATGCGTTCGTCGGTGAACTCTCGAGGGTGGCGACCCGTCTTGATGGCTGCGTTTTCCGCGGGGAGACCAAATGAGTCAAAACCGAAGGGCGAGAGCACTGCCCTGCCCTTCATGGTTTGATAGCGAACCACCAAGTCGCCGAAGGTGTAGTTGCGAACGTGCCCTTGGTGGGCAGAACCCGACGGGTACGGGTACATGCACAGGGCGTA
>Ga0164296_1003998_pt1 | contig 13601 bp, 7 predicted proteins | sample GEODES057metaG_FD_113533 | JGI IMG/M metagenome (GOLD analysis project Ga0164296, IMG submission 113533) | Dystrophic lake water microbial communities from Trout Bog Lake, Wisconsin, USA - GEODES057 metaG | ecosystem: Environmental > Aquatic > Freshwater > Lake | place: USA: Trout Bog Lake...
AATCGCAACGCTTTGAAGCCCGGCGTCACACCGCCTCGGATTGCGATATTATCGACAATGTTTGGCGCATAACCAGGCTGGTCGGAGGCGATGATGGCGCCGCGTGACGAAAGATTGAATGCCCAGCTTTCATTTGCTTCATGCGGAATGGTCACATCCCCCGTGAGCTGCCAATGATTGCCGCTATTGGCGAATTGGATCGATGGAATGATGATACGGGCACCATCATCAGAAAGAGTGAAGTCACCGCTGACTTCTTCGACTTTGATTGGCGGCGCTTTCGGATCGTCAAGAATGAGCGTCGCACGTCCACCTGTGATCTTGCCTGATAGATTTGTCAGCTTGCTTTGACTGTCGACATTGAGCGTGACTTCGAGAGACAAGGGCATGTCAGTCTGAACAGGCACGGTCTTTTCTTCGGCAAAGCCTAGGAGCTCCGAAACAGCGATGTCTTTTCCTTGAATGACGAGTTGCCTCGGTTCGCCAATCCGTCCGGTGAGATAGCTCGTCGCTGACCAATTTCCATGGTCTCCTTGCGCGCTCACCGAAATTTTTTGATGAGCATCATCGGATCGGTCGAGCGTGACAGCGAGATCCCGATAACGCATCTGTCTGCCATGACGTTGATCGTCGATGCGTAGGATTCCGTTACGCAATGTTGCGTGATCGAGAAGGCCAAGCGGGCCTTCTTTTGTTGACAAGGCGTCGACAAAATTTCCAATTGCGAGAATGCCGGCTTGAGCCTGGTCGGACGGCGGAACGCTGGGTTGTGGCGCAACCTCTGGCTGGGGGAGTTCTGTGTCAGCGACATCTTCCGAAATATCAACGCGACCATCGGGACCAATTGTCACTGCAACGAGCAAACCGCTTAGATCGATGGTCTTTGGGACGATGCGCCCGATTAGCAGAGATAAAGCGTCAAATGCGATATTGGCCTTGGGTGCCACCAAAACAGGTTTGGCGCTCGCATCTTTGATCACCAACCCAGCGACCGATAACTGAATCTGACCTACAACCTCATTGATTTCCATTGATGAGAGCGTTACGGCGAAGCCCTTGGGCAGACGGCCTTCAAGCGCCATGGCAACTTGGCGCGTCAAGTCTTCGTCATTGATCGGGCCTTTTGAGAATTGCCAGAGAATATAGCCAGCGCCCAACCCAAAGAGCAGAATGAGGACGGCAACGATTTCCGCGAATATTTTAATTCCGCGAATGGAAAGATGAAATGTCCAGTGACGATTGCTCTTTTTCGCGCGACCTGTTGGCCCGAGGCGCACCTGTGCGGTGACCGCTTCGTCTTGCGGTGCCACTGGCAAAGGTTCGGGCGCATCGGGCAGTTGATAGGTCATAGCAGGTTAGATGTCACAAAAGGGAAGCAATCAACCGTAGAGTTCAAGCGTACCCGGTCAATCCGAAAGGATACCGGTACCGTATTTATAACGGATAGTGTTGATTCGAAGAAAGGAAGGCATGATGACAAATCAACTGACAGTGGGCGACCAAGCTCCGGACTTCGCCCTCCCGGCTGACGGAGGCACGACGATATCGTTGAGCGCCTTGCGGGGCAAAAAGGTCGTTTTATATTTTTATCCCAAAGACGATACGTCGGGCTGCACAAAAGAAGCGATGGAATTCAATGCGTTGCGGGGAGACTTCGAAAGGACCAATTGCGTTGTTCTAGGGATGTCGCCTGACAGCGTGAAAAGCCACGACAAATTCAAGGCGAAATATGAATTGCAATTCCCGCTTGTTGCCGATGAGGAAAAATCCGCATTGGAAGCCTATGGTGTTTGGGTCGAAAAGAGCATGTATGGGCGCAAATATATGGGCGTTGAACGCACCACCATTCTGATTAATGCGGATGGTGTCATCGCCGCGATTTGGCCAAAGGTGAAGGTTGATGGCCATGCCGAAGAGGTGTTGAAAAAGGCGCAATCTCTCTAGGAGCGGCGTCAGTCGATATCTTCGACTTCGACAGAACCGCCATAGACACGCTGGGCGAGGGCGGCCTCCATATATTGGTCGAGGTCGCCGTCAAGCACATCGCCAGGGGCTGATGAGGTGACACCTGTGCGCAAATCTTTGACCAACTGATAGGGCTGCAACACGTAAGAGCGGATTTGATGTCCCCAGCCCACATCGGTCTTGGCGGCTTGGTCCGCCATGGCCTTTTCTTCGCGCTTCTTCAATTCGATTTCGTAGAGCCGAGCGCGCAACATGTTCCACGCTGTCGCGCGATTTTTGTGCTGTGAGCGTTCTTGCTGACAGGCCACAACAACACCCGATGGGATATGCGTGATGCGCACGGCGGAATCAGTTGTGTTCACATGCTGGCCGCCCGCGCCCGATGAACGGAACGTATCAATCCGGCAATCTGACTCCTTCACATCGATCATGATCCGATCATCAATGACTGGATAGACGCTGACTGATGCAAAACTCGTGTGCCGCCGTGCGTTTGAGTCAAACGGCGAAATGCGGACAAGACGATGGACGCCGGATTCCGTTTTTAACCAGCCATAGGCGTTATGGCCCTTGATGAGCAGCGTGGCCCCTTTGATGCCAGCTTCTTCACCGTCAGCAACATCCATCACATCGACTTTATATTTCCGTCGCTCGGCCCAACGCGTGTACATGCGCATGAGCATGCGCGTCCAATCCTGACTTTCGGTGCCGCCAGCGCCGGAGTGGACTTCGAGATAGGTATCATTTTGGTCCGCTTCACCGGACAGGAGCGATTCAATTTGGCGACGGGCGGCCTCAGACTGAACGGCGCGAACGGCCTCTTCAGCTTCTGCGATAATGGTTGAATCATTATCAGCTTCACCCATCTCAATGAGATCAATGGCGTCTTGCAGATCGCCTTCGAGGCGGTTGATTGCGCCGAGCGAGTCTTCAAGCTCGGTGCGTTCCCGCATCAGCTTCTGCGCTTTGTCCGGATCATTCCAGAGGTCTGGGCTCTCGACCAACGCGTTTAATTCGGAAAGCCGTCTTGTGGCCGTATCGACGTCAAAGATGCCTCCTCAGCAGTCCAATCGACTGCTTAGCGGCTTCGGCGATATTTTCAATTTCTGCACGCATCGGGAAATAAAAGAGCCTCAATCAACAAGGGTGCCATCCCTAAACGCCCGGAAAAGCGATGTAAAGAAAAAGCATGGTTGCCGTTTAATAGACACCGCCAAGGCCGGTGCCGATAGCCTTTTCAACATCTGGCGTGGGCACAAAGACATCCGCGCCGCTCAGACTGTCGCCGGAGATCGCTTCTGACGGTCCCGTGCCCGGCTTATAGGCTTCGATGATCGAGCCTTTGGCACCGGGTTGCGCCCTGATGCCCGTCTCAGGGTCAATCGGGACCAGTTTAATTCCAGCTGGAACCCGGAAGGGAGTTGCTGGCTTATCGGCAAGCGCCAATTTCATGAAGTCACGGAAAATGGGGGCCGTGAATTGCGACGCTTGGGCTTGAGAGCCGAGCGATTTTGGCTTGTCGTAGCCCATATAGACGCCGACTGCGAGATCAGGAGAGAAGCCAACAAACCAAAGGTCTTTGGCGTTGTTGGTCGTGCCTGTTTTACCAGCAAGAGGTTTGCCAACAGCGGCGATGGATGCCCCCGTTCCGCGCTGGACAACGCCTTCGAGCATTGAGACGACCTGATAGGCCGTGAGCGGATCAATGATCTGCTCCCTTGGATCAACCACATTTGGCTCAGGTTGGCTCTTCCAATCTGCCGTGTTGCAATCGACACATTGGCGCACATCATGACGATAGATTGTTTTTCCCCAGCGGTCTTGAATGCGATCGATCAAGGTCGGCGTGATCTTTCGGCCACCATTGACGAACATCGAATAGCCGGTGGTGACTTTCAAAACGGTTGTTTCACCCGCGCCCAATGACATCGCAATATAGGGCGGAAGATTGTTATAGACACCGAATTTCTGCGCATAATTGGCGATCAACGGCATACCGATATCTTGGGCAAGTCTCACGGTCATTTGGTTTTTGGAATGCTCGATTCCATAGCGCAATGTCCGCAAGCCATGCGATTCCTTGTCGAAATTCTCGGGCTTCCAGATTTCTTGTCCGGGACCCAAGTCGATCTCAATCGGCGCGTCGAGCATCAGATCAGACGGTGTATAGCCATTGTCGATGGCAGCGGCATAAACAAAAGGCTTGAACGATGATCCGGGCTGTCGCTGCGCTTGTGTGGCGCGATTGAATTTTGACAGGTCAAACGAAAATCCGCCGACCATTGCAAGCACGCGGCCCGTATAAGGATCCATCGCAATCAAGGCACCCGACACATCGGGCACTTGGCGCAGTCGGAACTGGCCAGCCTTGTCGGTTGGCTCGACATAAATGACATCGCCCGGTGACAGCAATTGCTTGATCGGCTTACGGGTCCACTTCAAAGCGTCGCCACCGAGCAGAACACCGGTCTCACGATCACGGCCGATTTGCCCGGATGACTCTTTTTGCGGTTGGATGCCGATTTGAACCGTATCGCTGCTGATGCCAAGCACCACCGCAAGACGCCAATTTTTAACATCGGTGACGGCCGGAATTGCTGATAGCGTCAGACCCCAATCAGCGTTCTGCGTATCGATTTTTTGAACGACCCCATGAAACCCATCATGGGCCTCGTCAAATCGCACAAGACCATCGGCGAGTGTTTGACGGGCAATCTGCTGCAATTTCGGATCAAGCGTGGTGCGGACCGAAAGTCCACCTTCATAGAGGTCCTTTTCGCCGTAACGATCAAACAGTTCACGACGGACCTCCTCGGCGAAGAACCCGGCAGAGATCGTGTTGGGAGACACGGCACGCAAGGTTACGCCGAGCGGCATTGCCTTGGCGGCATCACCTTCGGCCTTCGTTGCGTAGCCGTTCTCAACCATGCGGTCGATCACATAATTGCGACGCTCAATTGCTGCCTGCGTTTTGCGGAATGGATGATAATTGTTCGGTGCTTTCGGAAGGGCTGCGAGATAGGCGGCCTCCGGCAAAGTGAGTTCATTGACGGATTTGCCGAAATAATTGAGCGATGCAGCGGCCACGCCGTAATTGCCAAGCCCGAGATAAATTTCATTGAGATAGAGTTCGAGAATCCGCTCTTTCGAATAGGCAGTCTCGATTTTAAGCGCGACCAGCATTTCTTTGATTTTGCGATCAAAGGTTTGCTCGGATGACAGAAGGAAGTTTTTTGCGACCTGCTGCGTAATGGTTGACGCGCCTTGCCGACGGCCACGCGTCAGATTTGTCAGAGCTGCCCGAATGATGCCTTCCGGATCAACGCCGATATGGTGATAAAAATTTTTGTCTTCTGCCGAAACAAACGCATTCACCACGAGGCGCGGCATTGTTTGGATGGGCACGTAGAGGCGGCGCTCTTTTGAATATTCCGCCAAGAGACTGCCATCGCCCGCGTGAACCCGCGTTGTCACGGCCGGTTGATAGGCTGCCAATTGCGTATAATCGGGCAGCTCTTGTGAATATTTCCACACCACAACGCCAGTTGCCGCCGCGCCAAGCACGAAGAGAATCGCGCCGAGCGTGAACAAAAAGCCGAAAAAGCGGAGGAGGTGGCGCATTGCGAAGGAGTCAGGGGCTAGGGGGCAGGGACGGCGAGGCCCCTCATCTAGTCGGTTCGAGCGGTAAATTCAAACATCGGAATCGGTTTGCATGCCGAATATGGTGGAATCAGGGCTGACCCGCCGTCGGGCTGTTCACTTGGCCCGACAGAGTAAAGTCGATCAGGGCATCCGCCATGCGGCGTGTAATGCGATCAACCCATTCAGGCGAGGTGAGCTGCTCGATGTCCTGTTTGCTCGATAAATAGCCGATTTCGATCAGGGTGGATGGAATATCGGGGGTTCTTAAGACGCGAAAACCCGCCGCACGAAGCGGATTGTGGTTCAGCCGAGCGGAATCGGCAATCCGGGTCACAAGCTCTCTGGCAAGAAGGCTTGAGCGTGTCTTTGTTTCCCGCAGCGTCAAATCGCCCAAAATATCAGCGATGGCCGAATTGGCCGGGTCATTCGTCCGAGGGACAGTCGGATCCGCGCGGTTTTCGGCTTCCGCCATGCGCGCCGCGCCAGCATCGGAGGGGCGATCATCGCCGATATAGACCGTGGCGCCGCGAATATCGGAATCCCCCGGAATTGTATCGCCATGGATTGAAAGAAAGGCCGCAGCCCCCTTTTGGCGCGCAAATTTCACGCGATCTTCGAGGGGAATGAAGATGTCGGTCTCGCGGGTCAGCGCGACGCGGCACTGCCCTTGCGCTTCGATTTTTTGTTTCAAAGCGAGGGCTATGTTGAGGACGACGTCTTTTTCAAAGATCCCTGTGACGCCAATAGCGCCCAAATCCTGTCCGCCGTGACCCGGATCAATCACGATCAAAGGCCGCATGTCGAGCGCATTGGGGTTTGCGGGGCCTTGCAGCCCGGCATTGATGCGCTTTTCCGCTTCAGCCGCAGCGGCGGCCTCAAATTGGGCCTGATCAACAGGTTTGAGACGTAAATGGATCAAAAATCCGCCGGGCGTAGGTGTTGGGCCTTCAAAGGTCTCAGGGACCGCTGGTGTGGTTAGGTCGAAGATAATGCGGGTGCGTCCCGGGGCGGCGAGACCGAACCGCATCGTGCCGATTGGTCCGTGATCCCCCAGAAAAACGGGACCCGAGAACCGCAATGTCATTTCTGGGCCGTCGATCACGAGGCGATTGGGACCTGCAAGGATAATCCGGGTCAACGCGACGGGCTCGGACACCAGAAGCCGCAGATCGGTTCCATTGGCCTCTGAACTCACCTCAATGCCAGACAAAACAGGCGTTGCAGCCGCTGGTTGCGCGTCAAAAAGGGCCATAGAGCAGGCAAAGGCGATAAAAGTGAGGATCGGCCTCAAAGGAGTAACCCCGAATAAGGTGTCGCGCAGAAGCCGGTTTCCCATGAAGTTTAAGGCATCGCAAGCCGTCCGATGGCCGGGTACGTCCGGTGCTCTTGCCAAATCGAGCCCGGACCCCTTATCTAGAGGAGTGCATCTGCCGTTCGTGTCGCTATGACCGGCCTTGGCGCTTTCTCGCTCTTGAAGGGTGAGAGTTGGGATCGTTGATCCAGCGTCGCGAGGCTTTTTCCGGTGTCATGCATAGGTTTTGGCGCGCCGCCTGTGGGTGGCTGAGCCGAAATTTTTTAAGATCGCCGAGCGGCTTTTAGCCGGATATCGGCAAAGAACAGTCGAGGTAAGTGACGTGAGCCAGGCGTATCGGTGCCTAAAAGGACACGACGAGAAGACCGTCTCAGGATGGTCGTTCGGTGTCCGCCGGACCGAATTGGCCCGTTCTCCTCGGATGGCGTATCAACCCTTTGCCCAAAACGGGCAACAACAGGGCGCCGCTTCCAACACTTTTTCGATACCGCATGACTTTGTAGCGTCACAGATCAGTATGTCTGGATCGCTAAGTTTGCGGCTCCGTTTGAAAAGCGATCCGGAACTGGCGCCATTGAGAGACACTCATGGCCAACAAAATGCTTATCGACGCCGCCCATCCGGAAGAAACCCGGGTCGTTGTCGTCAGAGGTAATCGGGTCGAAGAATTCGACTTTGAATCTGCAAATAAAAAACAACTCCGCGGCAATATCTATCTCGCCAAAGTCACTCGGGTAGAACCGTCCCTTCAGGCGGCCTTTGTCGAATATGGGGGAAACCGGCACGGCTTTCTCGCCTTCTCGGAAATTCATCCTGACTATTATCAAATCCCGGTCGCGGATCGCGAAGCACTTCTAGCTGAGGATATGCGCGCGGATCGTGTAGCTGAGGATATGCGCGCGGATCGTGACGCCGATTTCGGTGATGACGACAAACCACAAAAGCCCACAAAAGGACGTGGGCGTGGGCGGGGACGGAGTGAGAAAGCCAAACTCGCAGCACCTGCCGATCAAGTGACCGAAGCCGTTGTTGATCCTCAGTCCGAAGGTCATCACGACGCATTAGAGAGTGCGGAGAGCTCTTTAGACGCTGTCGAGACACACGAAGCGCACGAGGCAAACGAAGCAAACGAAGCACACGAAGCACACGCCGCGCATGACCACAATGGTGATCATGAGTTGCATGCGGATGCGTCCGGCTCTTCGGATCATGCAGACGAGCATGGCGAGGACGATGATGAAGAAGGCTCGGATGAAGAGCAGGTGATCGAGCACATGGGCGGCGGCGACGCGCTTGAGGATGTGCCTGAACGGCCGCGCCAAGTTCGCAAGCATTATAAAATTCAAGAAGTCATCAAGCGCCGCCAGATTTTGCTCGTGCAAGTGGTGAAAGAAGAGCGCGGCAATAAGGGTGCAGCGCTCACAACTTATCTGTCTTTGGCGGGACGTTATTCTGTTCTGATGCCAAACACGGGGCGCGGCGGCGGCATCTCTCGCAAGATCACCAATGCAGCGGATCGCAAACGCTTGAAAGCGATTGCTCAAGAGTTGGAAGTCCCGGATGGGATGGGCGTTATTCTTCGCACAGCCGGTGCTGCGCGGACAAAGCCCGAAATCAAGCGCGATTTTGAATATTTGATGCGCGCATGGGAAACGGTGCGTGAGACAACGCTCCAATCAACGGCGCCGACTCTCGTTTATGAAGAAGGCTCACTGGTTAAGCGTTCGATCCGCGATTTGTACAACAAGGACATCGACGAAGTTCTGGTTGCTGGGGAAGAGTCCTACAAAGATGCGAAAGACTTCATGCGCATGCTCATGCCGAGCCATGCAAAAAATGTGAAGCCCTATCGCGAGCCAACGCCGATTTTCACGAAATTTGGCGTAGAGGCGCAGCTTGATGCGATGTTCTCAAGCCAGGTCACGTTAAAGTCGGGTGGCTATATCGTCATCAATCAGACGGAAGCGCTGGTGGCTATCGATGTGAACTCGGGCCGTTCAACGCGCGAGCACAATATCGAGGACACTGCGCTTCGAACCAATCTCGAAGCCGCCGATGAAGTTGCGCGGCAATTGCGTTTGCGCGATTTGGCCGGTCTCATCGTGATCGACTTCATCGATATGGAAGAAAACCGCAACAATCGTGCGGTTGAGCGGCGCTTAAAAGACGCGTTGAAGAATGATCGGGCGCGGATTCAGGTCGGTCGCATCTCGCCGTTTGGTTTGATGGAAATGTCGCGCCAGCGCATCCGTACCGGTGTGCTTGAAGGCTCGACTGTGATCTGTCCGCATTGCGCTGGTGCTGGAATGGTGCGTGCGACGCCATCGGTCGCCTTGCACGTGTTGCGCCATGTCGAAGACATGCTGATCAAGAGTGCAACGCATCATGTGACGGTGCGCGCGCGCACGGATATTGCACTCTATGTTCTCAACCAAAAGCGGATGCATTTGCGCAGTTTGGAAGAGACATTCCTCGTCAATATCACGATTGTTGCTGATGATGGACTGACAGGCACGCAACCCTTCTCGGTGGAACGCGGCGAGATTGTGATGCCGGGCGATGTTCAAATCATGCGGCCTGTGAATCCGGCGAATTTCATTCCAGTTGAAGAACCGGAAGAGGAGATCATCGAAGAGGAAGAAGAGAGCCTCGAAGAGGAGATCTCTGAGGACAATGCCGACGAGATGGGTGCAGAAGATGGCCCGCATCGCGAAGGCGAACAGGGCGAAGGCAATGGTCGCCGTCGCCGCCGTCGCCGTCGCCGTCGGGGTTCCGGTCAGAATGGTGAGCGATCTTTGGATGGATCAAGCCCCATGCCGATTGACGCGCCGCAGCCAGAGGTTTCGGGCGCTCCTTTCACGGGTACCCGCGAAATTGGTGAAGATGGCGAATTTATTGGCGAAGCCGAAGTGCCGCGCAGCGACTCCGAAGGTGGCCGTCGCCGCCGGGGCCGTCGCGGCGGGCGCGGGAAAGATCGTCGTGAACGGAATGAGGGTGACAATGGCGGGATGGTCGCGTCGCAGCCTATGGAGAGCACCTCCGGGGACGGCGCGCATCACCTGGCTCAGGCTGCACAGTCCTCTGAAACCGAGGCTCCACATGTCGCGACAGTTTCTGTGTCGCAGCCAGTGATGCCTTCGGCGGTATCAGCCCCGGTCGAGAAGGTTCAGTCCGAGACTGCGCTGCGTCCAGAACCGATTGTCGCTGCGCCTCTGCCGGACCCAGTGACGACCGAGCCGGTTGTGACGGCTGATCCGAACCGTCCAAAGAAGGGCGGCTGGTGGGCCAAGGCCAAAGCCTCTTTGGGCGGCGAATAAGGCTCTCTCTCGCGATGAAATGAAAAAAGCCGCGCAGTGAAATGCGCGGCTTTTGTTTTGCGTCTTTTGTTGGTGAGAGGATCGAGCGCTACTCAGCGCACACCCTCTTTCGGGCCGAGGCGCTTGTCGAGATAGGTATCAACAACCTTCATCAGATCGTCGATTTTGTTTTCGAAGAAGTGATTGGCGCCTTCGACCATTTGATGTTCGAGCTGTATGCCTTTTTGCGTTTTCACCTTCTCGATCAGCGGAATGACCTCTTTGGCGGGCGCCACACGGTCTTGGGTGCCGTGAACAAACAGACCTGAGGACGGGCAGGGCGCGAGAAACGAAAAATCAAACCGGTTGGCGGGAGCCGCAATCGAAATAAAGCCTTCGATTTCTGGCCGCCGCATCAGAAGTTGCATACCGATCCATGCACCGAAGGAGATGCCCGTGATCCAACAGGCCCTTGCATCGGGATTAATCGCTTGCGCCCAATCAAGCGCAGCCGCTGCATCGGACAATTCGCCCGAGCCGTGGTCAAAAGCGCCCTGACTGCGACCAACACCGCGAAAATTGAACCGGAGCGTCGAGAACCCACGTTCCAGAAAAGAATAATAGAGCGCGTAGACGAGCGGGTTGTTCATGGTCCCGCCAAATTGCGGGTGCGGGTGCAAAATGATCGCGATTGGCGCGCCTTTTGTTTTTGATTGATTGTATCGGCCTTCAATACGGCCGGCGGGCCCCGCGAAAATCACCTCTGGCATTCTTCAATCCACCATTTTTCTGTGTTGCCGCCCTCATTTTGAGGCGAGGAACGGATCAGGCTTGACATCAGCCGGAGCCGGCGTATCAAACCCCTTAGAATTATTCTAACACCCCGCTTGCGGCAGGAACCTGTCACTCGGCTCTTAGCATAGCTCGCGGGGTAAAAAGCAAGTTTTTCGCGCCTATGCCGTTGGTTTTCTTTGTCTGAACTGAAGGGCATGGGTCGGAGCTGGAAGGTGATGGCGTCGTTCGAGCGGATCTATTTCGACCATAATGCGACATCTCCGCTTCGCCCTGAGGCGCGGGACGCGATGCTCGATGCGTTCGCGCGTGTGGGGAATGCGTCGTCCGTGCACAGCGAAGGCCGGTGGGCGCGTGGCGCACTCGACACTGCGCGGGAGTCCATCGCGGCGTTGTGTGGCGCTGATCCGCGCGATGTCGTCTTCACCAGCGGCGGGACCGAGGCGCTGGCCTTGGCTTTGACACCCCGCCTGATGACGGAGGGCAATTCGCAGCCTTTTGGGGCTCTTTTGGTTGGCGCCACGGAACATGCTTGCGTGTTGGAGGGGCATCGGTTCCCAACTTCAGATGTTCGCATTCTGCCAGTTGACGGCGACGGGCTGATTGATGCCGTCGCACTGGCCAAGACATTGGACGCGGTTCGACAGTCGGGGCTCCGCCCTTTGGTCGCCATCCAACTCGCGAACAATGAAACCGGTGTGATTCAACCCATCGCCGCTTTGTCCCAGCAGGTTCATGAGGCGGGCGGGATTTTGGTGTGCGATGCGGTGCAAGGAGCAGGCAAAGTGCCGCTCGACCAATATGCCGCCGGTGCTGATATTCTCACGCTTTCGGCGCATAAGCTGGGCGGTCCTCAAGGTGTTGGCGCGTTGGTGTTAAAATCAGGCGGCATCACGATCGCAGACCGCCTTCTGCGCGGCGGTGGTCAGGAGCGCGGCGCGCGCGCGGGGACCGAGAATATCGCAGGGATCGCGGGCTTTGGCGCGGCAGCCCGGGCTGCATTGGCGAGTTTGCGCACAGAGATGGATCGGCTTGCGGCGCTTCGCAGTCGGCTAGAGGCGCAGCTTGAGGCTGCGGGGCACGATGTTCATATTTTTGCGAAATCCGCCAAGCGCTTGCCGAATACGCTGGCTTTTTCTGTTCCGGGGCTAACGGCTGAGACGGGCTTGATGACATTCGATTTGAGGGGCGTGGCTTTGTCCTCTGGTTCGGCCTGTTCGTCGGGCAAAGTCCGCTCGTCGCATGTGTTGGCGGCAATGGGTGTGCCCGCCGCCCTCGCGAAGGGGGCTTTGCGGGTTAGCCTTGGATGGACAACGACAGAGGCGGAGGTGATCCGTTTTGGCTCCATCTTCGAAACTGTTTTAAATGAGATAAAGACGCGCACCCGCGCCGCGTGATAAGAGTGCGGGAGAGTTGACGCCAGGCCCTTGAAGCCGGTTTGTCAGGAGAGAAAGATGGTTGCGGTTCAAGAGACCGTTGAGCAGGTCAAAAAGCTTGACGTTGATCAGTATAAATATGGGTTTTCGACCGATCTTGAGGTCGATAAAGCGCCAAAGGGCCTGAACGAGGATATTGTTCGGTTCATATCCCATAAAAAAGGCGAACCCGAATGGATGCTTGAATGGCGCCTTGATGCGTTTCGCCGCTGGCAGACAATGGATGAACCGCAATGGGCGCGGGTCCATTATCCAAAGATCGATTTTAACGACTCATACTATTACGCCGCACCGAAAAAGAACGCGGCTCCAAAATCCTTGGACGAGGTCGATCCCGCAATTTTGGATGCGTATAAGAAGCTTGGCATCCCGCTTCGCGAGCAGGAAATTCTGGCCGGTGTTCAGACATCCAAAGTCGCTGTCGATGCGGTGTTTGACTCGGTCTCGGTTGTGACCACCTTCAAAGAAGAGCTGAAAAAAGCTGGCGTGATTTTTTGCTCGATCTCAGAGGCGATCAAAGAACATCCTGATCTCGTCAAAAAATATTTGGGCTCGGTGGTTCCAGTAACCGATAATTTCTACGCGACTTTGAACAGCGCCGTGTTTACCGATGGCTCCTTCGTTTATATTCCCGAAGGCGTTCGATGCCCGATGGAATTATCGACCTATTTCCGCATCAATGAAAAAAATACCGGTCAGTTTGAACGGACTTTAATCATCGCGGATAAGGGCTCCTATGTGTCTTATCTCGAGGGCTGCACGGCTCCTCAGCGTGATGAAAATCAGCTTCACGCTGCAGTCGTTGAGCTTGTGACTTTGGATGATGCCGAGATCAAATATTCAACCGTTCAGAATTGGTATCCGGGTGACGCTGACGGAAAAGGCGGTATCTACAATTTCGTGACCAAGCGTGGCGATTGCCGTGGCGCGAATTCCAAAATTTCTTGGACGCAAGTTGAAACCGGCTCTGCGATCACGTGGAAATATCCGTCCTGCATTTTGCGCGGCGATAATTCGCGCGGCGAGTTTTATTCGATTGCTGTTTCGAATGGCTATCAGCAGGTCGATAGCGGCACAAAAATGATCCATCTCGGCAAAAACACGTCAAGCCGGATCATTTCAAAAGGCATCTCGGCGGGGAAATCGCAGAACACTTAT
>Ga0164296_1004001_pt1 | contig 13587 bp, 7 predicted proteins | sample GEODES057metaG_FD_113533 | JGI IMG/M metagenome (GOLD analysis project Ga0164296, IMG submission 113533) | Dystrophic lake water microbial communities from Trout Bog Lake, Wisconsin, USA - GEODES057 metaG | ecosystem: Environmental > Aquatic > Freshwater > Lake | place: USA: Trout Bog Lake...
AACGACGATTTGCTTGAGATTCGCCAGCAAAGGCATCTTTCAAGCACTGTTCTGTTTTAGTACCTTTTAAAGTTGACATAAATACTCCTAGTTGGTTGAAAAAACGCTACTATCAAATCAAGGGTCTTCTTGAAGCGATATCCCATTTTAGAAGGCTTTTTTTAAATAGTTAAATTGTATTTTTAATTAAAATCCATAGAATTTAACTATGACGACATCTTTTTGCCACATTTTTCAGAATTCGGCAATCATCTTGTTACCCTAGAAGCAATACAATATCTAAATGAGCTCAGAAAACCCCGCCCTCACCTTTTATCGTAATCAGTACCGCCCACCAAATTTTGCCTTTTCGGCTGTCTTACTTGATTTTCAACTCAATCAAAATAAAACAATTGTAAGCTCCACAATTGATTTTAAAAGACTTTCATCAGGCTCCTTACACCTTAAAGGTGAAGATCTGGAGTTCATTTCCTTAGAGCTGAACCAAGCACCTTTCACAACTTTCGAGCTCACAGCGAAAGAACTGGTGTTACATGGGCTACCCGAACAAGGTCAGTTACGCATCATATGTGCCAATCGCCCTGCCGAAAATACAAGTCTGATGGGGCTGTACGTCTCTGGTGGGAACTTTTTCACCCAATGTGAGGCTGAGGGCTTTCGGAAAATCACGTATTTCTTGGATCAACCCGATGTGCTTTCGACGTTCCAAGTGCGATTGACGGCACTTAAAGCAAGCTATCCTGTATTGTTGTCGAACGGCAATCTTATCGAGGCAAAAGACCTCGACAATGGCTTTCATACTGCCTTGTGGGATGACCCTTTCCCAAAGCCATGTTATCTTTTTGCGATCGTCGCTGGTCAATTGCAAGCCTTGGAACAAACCATCCAAACAGCCGATGGCAAGAAAAAACTCCTGCAAGTATGGGTGCGGGCCCAAGATCTTGCGAAAACACAATTTGCGATGGACTCTTTGATCAAAGCCATTCATTGGGATGAGCAACGTTTTGGTTTAGAGCTTGATCTAGATCGCTTTATGATAGTTGCAGTGGGTGACTTCAATATGGGGGCAATGGAAAACAAAGGCTTAAATATTTTCAACACAAAATATGTATTAGCCGATCAACAAACAGCCACTGACACTGATTTTGCAAATATTGAAAGTGTTGTTGGGCACGAATACTTTCATAATTGGACTGGCAATCGTGTAACCTGCCGAACCTGGTTTGAGCTTTCATTAAAAGAAGGCTTAACCGTCTTTCGTGATCAAGAATTTTCTGCCGATTTAATGGGATCACCCTCTGGACGGGCTGTCAAACGTATTGAGGATGTGCGCGTACTTCGACAAATCCAATTTCCAGAAGATGCAGGTCCCATGGCGCATCCAATCCGCCCTGAAAGCTATGAAGAGATCAATAATTTTTATACTGTGACGATCTATGAAAAAGGCGCTGAAATTATTCGGATGCAACATACTCTTTTAGGTGAGGATGGTTTTCAGAAAGGCATGAAATTGTATTTTGCAAGGCATGATGGACAAGCAGTCACCTGTGATGATTTTGTAGCCGCAATGTCTGATGCAAATCAAATGGACTTAGAGCAATTCAAAAATTGGTATCGCTATGCTGGCACGCCACGGGTTCATGTCACTCAAAGCTATGATTCACTGAAGCAAGAGTACACCCTCAATTTGCGCCAGTCGAGTTTGCCAAGCCCCGGGCAAGAGGTAAAACCGAACTTTCACATTCCTCTCAAAACAAAATTACTTTTACCCAACGAAGATACAGAAGAATGGTTGATCGAACTCAAGAGCGAGACGAAGCAACTGATCCTAAAAGAGATTCCACAAAAACCCATTCTTTCGATCAATCGCGATTTTTCTGCGCCCATTATTTTAGACTTCGAACAATCATCAGAGGAGCTTTATTATCTCTATGGTCATGATGACAACCCATTTAATCAGTGGGAAGCTGGACAAAAAATCGCCCTCCAGGCAATCCTCGAACAGGAGTTACCCAGTGCAGAATTGGTCACGGTTTGGGAAAATATTCTCAAAAATAATGCCCTAAGCCCTGCGTTTAAAGAACTGATTCTTACTTTACCTGCAGAATCCTATTTGTATGAGCAAGTTGCGTCAATTAATCCTGCTCGCATTCACCAGTCAAGAAATGATTTTCGTCATGCCATGGCAAAAAGCCTGCAGCATCTCTGGCTCGACCTCTATCAATCGCACTGCACCAACGAAACGTATAATTCAGGACCTCAACAGGCAGGTCAGCGATCACTGAAAAATTTTGCGCTCCACATGATGCTTGAGACCAATCTCGCTGACGGCTCTGCAATCGCCTTCGAGCAATTCCAATCTTGTAATAACATGACCGATCGCATCGCGGCACTCAATGCCGTAGTTCAATATGGCGCACCCCAAGCGCAAGAATGCTTAGATCGTTTTTATAAACAATTTGAAGGTGATGATTTAGTGATTGATAAATGGTTCACGATCCAAGCCCTGCAAGATCCAACTTCCGCTAAGAACCTGATTGAGCAGATTCGCTCACTCAAACAGCATCCTGCCTTTCAGATCCGCAATCCCAACCGGGCTCGCAGTCTGATTCATGCGTTTTGCATGAGTAACCTGGCTGGGTTTCATGAAATATCTGGTGCGGGATATGCATTCTGGCTTGAAAACCTCTTAGAACTTGACAAAATCAATCCCCAAGTTGCAGCGCGTTTGGCTAGGGCAGTTGATCGATGGAAAAAATGCGATGCTCCCTATCAAGAACTCATGCAAGAACACTTAAAGCAAGCGGCAAGTCACCAGCTCTCAGGTGATGTGTCCGAAGTTATCCACAAATCCCTTACTTAATTTTTCACACCATGACCAGCCCACGCCAAAGCTTATCTCAATTCCTCGACAGCTCCAAACATCAATCAATTGATCGCGATCTGTTGGATCTGATTGCGCACGTTGCGCATACATGTGTGAGGATCAATCGGACCATTCAACAAGGTGCAATCGACAATCTATTTGGCTCGGCTGGAACAGATAATGTTCAAGGTGAAACACAGCAAAAATTGGATGTTTTTGCCAATGAGATTTTAATTAATATGGATACCTCAATTGGTCAATTAGCAGGCATGGCCTCAGAGGAAATGGATACCATCATTGTCGCCAAAAATCCTGGGAAATATCTGCTATTGTTTGACCCCTTGGATGGATCATCCAATATCGATGTCAATGTATCGATTGGCACCATCTTTTCAGTTTTAAAAAGCAATCCAGAGCGCCTGCCAACCGAGGCAGATTTCTTGCAAAAAGGCTCGCAACAGGTCGCAGCTGGATACGTCATTTATGGTCCACAAACCATACTCGTACTGACGCTAGGTTTAGGTGTTGCTATGTTTACCTTGAACCAAGACTCTGGAACGTTTTTATTAACGACCGAGCATCTCCATATTCCTTCTGATACGCAGGAGTTTGCTATTAATATGTCAAATATGCGCCATTGGGCACCTCCAGTTCAGCAATATGTATCGGAATGTATTGCTGGAGCAACTGGCGCAAGAAATAAGAACTTTAATATGCGCTGGATTGCCTCAATGGTGGCTGATGTGCATCGTATTCTTGTTCGAGGTGGAATCTTCCTTTATCCTTGGGATCAACGTGAACCTGAAAAAGCAGGTAAATTGCGCCTGATGTATGAAGCCAATCCGATGAGCTTTCTCATTGAACAAGCAGGTGGTGCAGCGATTAATGGTACGCAACGTATTTTGGAGATCACTCCCCAAAAACTTCATGAAAGAGTTGCGGTGATGCTCGGTTCAAAAAACGAAGTGGCGCGATTGATGGATTTTCATCTCAACTAAATACAGAAATGTGCAGCACAACTCAGAATGAATCGGATACAATCGCTGATTCGTTCTCGTGTATTTGAACATGTCCAAAACGTCCGCAAATTTTAACAATCATTACTTTGTTGTTGATCTCTTAAAAACCATCGCTGTTCAGATCATTATCTTGCATCATCTGAGCAATTATGGAATTATTCCTTTCAAAGTATATGAAATTTTTCCACGATATATGGAATTCATTGGAGATTACGGCAGGTATGCCGTTCAAATTTTTCTTGTCATCGGCGGTTACCTTAGCTGTAAAAACCTCTCTCGAACCTTAGAAAAAATTGGCTTTTTTAAAACGGTGATTAATCGCTATTTAAGACTCGTTCCAAGCTATATCGTCACACTCGCCATCACCATGATTTGTGCATCCCTTGCACGCTCTGTCCACTATGAAGAGTACATCGGTGGACCTGAGACCTTTACCCAAATTCTTGCCCATGTTTTTTTTATGCAAAAAATATTAGGCTTTGAGTCGATCTCTGTTGGAGTTTGGTATATGGCGATAGATTGGCAACTCTATATTTTCATTTCTTTGCTCTTATTTACCTTCAAAGACTATCAATTCGTCCTTCGGCTCCTGATCTTTTTGATAATTGCATGCCTTTTTTACTTTAGTTTAGATGCGCGATGGGAAGATTATTTTATTTATTTCATCAGTGCTTATGCTCTCGGTATTTTGGCGTTTTTAGCACAAGATAACGAGCACGTCAAAACGCAATTATCTGCAAAAATGGCCATCGTCCTTTTTACGCTTCTGATATTGGCAGACACTCTTTTTGAGATTCATATCAAAAATATTCTAGATATCTTGGTTGCACTCGTACTTTTTTGGAAAGGTCGTTTTTTATATCACTTCCAACAAGTAAAGTGGACGAAGATATGTATTTGGTTTAGCCAACGTTCCTACTGTGCTTTTTTGATTCATTTTTCAATTCTTTTGCTTGGTAATACCTTGTTTTATCAACTTGATTTGCATTCACCTTGGATCGCTTTTGCCATGATGATTAGCATTTGGTGCCTCAGTTGGATCGCCGCTCATTTTCTCTATATTTTGGTTGAATTTCCCTCACGGAAAATTCAACTCAAATAAAATCACACCTTAGATCAGTGATTCAATGGCATGAGAAATGCGATTTTGCGACAGCCCCACTGCAGAGCAAGTGAGTTGGTGTTGATAAATACTAACCCCAGCACGCAAAGCTGCATTTTCTTGAACAGCCTGTTTAAAGCCCTTATTTGCCAATTGCTGAATATAAGGAAAGCTCGCGTTCACTAATCCAAGCGTTGACGTTCTTGGCACGGCACCTGGCATATTCGCCACGCAATAGTGGATCACCCCCTCCATTTCATAAGTAGGATGATCATGCGTGGTTGCTTGTGAAGTCTCGAAACAACCGCCTTGGTCAATTGCAACATCAACAATCACAGCGCCCTTTCGCATCTTATGTAAGTGTTCGCGTCGGAGTAGCTTTGGCGCACTGCCACCAGGAACTAAAACGGCACCAATCACTACATCGGTATTAGCAATACATTGTGAGAGGATGAATTCATCCGCAAGGAGGGTCTGAATCCGATTCCCCCATAATTGGTCTAACTCCTGTAAACGTTGTACATTTTTGTCAACGATCGTCACCCGCGCACCCATACCAACAGCAATTTGTAGAGCGTTAGACCCAACGATTCCGGCTCCTAAAATAAGCACATCGGCTGAAGGAACTCCAGGGATACCGGAGAGTAAAATGCCACGCCCTCCCTGACGCTTTTCAAGGATGTGTGCAGCTGCTTGAATCGACATCCGACCGGCAACCTCACTCATTGGCGCCAATAGCGGAAGATAGCCATTCTCAGTTCGAACCGTTTCATACGCTATCGCTGTCACACCACTGTCCAATAAACCCTGCGTTTGCTGGAGATCTGGCGCTAAATGTAAGTAGGTAAATAGAACCTGCTGAGCGTGTAAACGCGCAATTTCAGTTGCTTGTGGCTCTTTCACCTTGATCACCAGCTCAGCTTGCGCAAACACTTCTTCCATCTCTACAATCCGCGCACCAGCCTGTTGATAATCGGTATCCTGCAGGCCAACACCTTCCCCTGCACCCTTTTCAACCAAGACTTGATGACCTTGTTTGACAAGCGTATGAACTTGGCTTGGAATCATTCCCAAGCGATACTCTTGGTTTTTAATTTCTTTTGGAATACCGACAATCATTTTTTATCTCCTATGTGTTGTTTGTGATTTAAACCAAATAAATAAAAAACCCCTATGAGGCACAACATGAGGGGCATTCCAACATAGACCCCAATCCGTGTCTGTTCTTGAACCGCCATTAAGACCAAGATACTAGCAATAGCAAATAATGCGAGCCAAGAGCCATAGGGCCACATAAAGCTTGTATAGGTTAATTGCGAAACTTGTTCACTACTCATTTTTTTGCGAAAACATAGTTGCGTTGCTAGGATCGCTACCCAAACCATTAATCCAATAAAGGTGACCGCCGCAGTAACCAGTAAAAATGCTTCGTCAGGTACGAAATAATTCAAAAAAGCACCAATTGAGGAGACTGTCACTGTTGTCAAAATGGCTATATAGGGCACCCCAGTCCGAGAAATGTTCTTCAACAAACGAGGTGCATAGGAATTCAGTGATAAACCATACAACAATCGACCTCCACTAAAGATTCCAGCATTGCACGATGATAGGGCTGCGGTAATCACGACAAAATTCACAATTCCAGCAGCTTCTCGAAGCCCAATTTTCTCAAACATCGCAACAAAGGGGCTTCCAACATGACCCATTTCGTTCCAAGGAAAGATCGATAAAATCACAAATAATGCACCACCATAAAAGACCAAGATGCGCACAATTAAAGAATCAATTGCAATTGGGATCGTCTTTTCTGGATTTTCCGTTTCGCCAGCAGATAAGCCAATCATTTCAATTCCTACATAGGCAAAAATCGCCATTTGAATCGACAATAAAAAGCCACTTAATCCTGTTGGAAAAAATCCGCCATGCGCCCACAAGTTGGAGATACCCAAAGGAACTCCACCATTACCAAAACCTAAAAAGATGACCGCACTACCAATACCAATCATCGCAATAATTGCAACAACTTTAATTAGTGCAAACCAAAATTCAAATTCACCAAATAAACGCACTGCAATGAAGTTCAGAGCGCCCATCAAAAGCAGCGAGCTCAGTGCCCACATCCATTGCGGTATGTCGGGAAACCACATCCCCATGTAAATGCCTACAGCAGTGACTTCGGCAACACCAACGATCACCCAATAAAACCAGTATCCCCACCCTACCAAGTACCCGGCTAAGGGTCCAATAAAATCATTCGCATATTGGGCAAAAGATCCAGCCACGGGATTATGCACCGCCATTTCGCCAAGAGCGCGCAACACGATAAAAGCAATCAGGCCTGCCAACAAATACCCAAGCAGGATGGATGGCCCCGCTTGTGAAATTGCAGTTCCAGATCCTAAAAAAAGACCAACCCCAATAGTTGAGCCTAAAGCCATTAATCGAATGTGTCTGGCTTTTAAATGTCGTTTTAAAGACTGATCTGGTGGTTCGTGATCCTGACGCCCATGGGATATTGGTGAATGAGTCTGCAATTATTTCTCCTTTTAGTCTTATGAACAACCAAAGTCTAAAAAAGAGTGCCAAAAATAACTAGTGGCGGTAATTAACAGCTATGCGAGAAATGAGAAAAGTAATTATCTAAAAAAGATAATTACTTTAAAAATCAATGAACTTAAAATTCACCTTTGAAGTTCATACAAAATTATCAGACTGTTCCTACATCAAGTAAAGACATAAAATACAGTGCTAAGGCTTTGTAATTTGACTTAAGTAGGCAAGTGACTCTTCTACTTGGTCAATCAGGATCAAACACAAATCATCCGGTTCAAGTGCCTGTAGGGCTGTGTCAATGGCCAAAAATTCACCATGAATTTCTTGCACCTTGGACACTTTTTTCGTGCCATGTAAGCCTTCTTGCAACAATGCAATCACTTCACCGTCTTGACGCCCACGCTGGCACTGATCTTGATACAAAATGACGCAATCAAATGCATCTCCTAATAACTTCGTTTGATTTCGAATATCTTCATCACGTCGATCTCCCGCTCCGGAAATAACCACATGGCGACGTTTAGCCGGAATTGATTCCGTTGCCTTAACCAGGGCTCGTATGGCGTCCACATTATGCCCATAATCGGCAATCACAATAGCGCCTTGGTGTCTAAAGATATTGAAGCGCCCAGGCGCAGATGAAATGTCGCTAACAAAGCCTTGTAGGCCATGCTCAATCGTCTGCCAATCGATTTCCAAAGACCAAGTAGCAGCAATTGCGGCCATCGTGTTTTCTACTTGAAACCCAATTTGTCCACCTTGCGTCAACGGCACTTGAGATAACGAGATGCGATGCACCACGCGCTGCCCGATCGCCGCAACAAGATCATCTTTATCACGGTAAATCGTCCGCTTCCCCTGAGCCTTATGTTTAGAAATCACAGGGTGATTTGCTGAGGGACCAAAATAGACAACTTGTCCGCGGCAACTTTTTTCCATTTTCACCACAAGTGGATCAGCCGCGTTGAGAACGGCAAAGCCATTTGCCGACACATTTTTGACGATCACACTCTTTACTAGCGCCAAATCTTCAATCGTTTCGACGTAATTCATGCCCAGATGGTCCCCTTCACCAATGTTGGTGATTACGGCAACATCACACGCATCAAAACCAAGCCCTTCCCGCAAGATCCCCCCGCGCGCAGTTTCAAGAACTGCTGCATCGACTTCAGGATGCATCAGGACATTTCTGGCGCTTTTCGGACCGCTACAATCGCCCGAATCAATGCGTTCGTTTTCGACATAAATTCCATCCGTAGAGGTCATCCCAACGCGATAGCCATGGTGGCGGAGAAGGTGCGTAATCAAGCGGACGGTGGTTGTTTTGCCATTGGTTCCAGAAACTGCGACCACCGGAATGCGTCCCGTCTGGCCATGCGGAAACATCATTTGTACAATGGCATGGCCGACTGGTTGACTTTTACCATAGGATGGATTGAGATGCATCCGTAACCCTGGAGCAGCATTGACTTCAACGACTCCGCCACCCTGCTCTTCTAGAGGCTTATAGATAGCATCGCAGACAATGTCGACACCACAAATATCAAGTCCAACCATTTTTGCAGCAGTAACAGCACTTGCAGCTAAATCCGGATGAACATCATCGGTTACATCCGTCGCGCTCCCTCCTGTACTTAAATTGGCATTATTTCGAAGCACGACCCTTTCACCTTTGATGGGTACTGAGGTAATTTCCAAATTCTTTTTCGCAATCGTTGCAAGCGCAATATCGTCCAGACGGATTTTGGTCAATGGTGTGGAGTGCCCATCACCACGTAATGGATCTAAATTAATCGCTTCGACCAACTCGGCAATGGTTGATCGACCATCGCCGATGACTTGGGGCGGATCACGCCTGGCAGCTGCAACTAAGCGATCACCTACTACAAGTAACCGAAAATCTTGGCCTGGCATGTAACGCTCCACAATGATCTTCGATCCATAATGTTGCGCAACGGCAAAGGCGGTTCGAACTTGTTCTTCAGACCGAATATTAACTGCGACACCTTTACCCTGATTTCCATCGCGGGGTTTAATCACAATCGTTGACCCCAACTCTTGCGCTACCTGCCATGCTTCGTCAGCGGTTTCTACCACTTTGCCAAGAGGCACGGCAACTCCAGCTGAGTGGAGTAATTCTTTTGTTAGTTCTTTATCTTGGGCAATTGACTCCGCAATTGCGCTGGTGCGACTGGTCTCAGCCGCCTGAATTCTTTGTTGCTTTGAACCCCAACCAAATTGAACAAGACTACCTTGAGTTAATCGTCGATATGGAATATTTCTCTCAACAGCAGCTTGAACAATTGATCCCGTGCTTGGCCCTAAACGCACATCCTCGTCCAATTGACTCAATTGCTGCAAAGCATCTTCAACATCAAACGGGTGTTTAAACCGTGCCGCACTTACTAAACGCCATGCTAAATCAAGTGCCAAGCGACCAACTGATTCTTCACTGTATTCAACAACTACTTGATATATACCTTCTGTATTTACTTTAATCGTCCGGCTAAATGTGACTGGGCAACCAACCTGCGCTTGCAAACCTAGAACAACGTGTTCAATGACATGCGCCATTGCAAGTGGCTCACCGTTCAACCCGACATTACGAATATGTAACTGGGGGAAAATCGTCCGTAATTGAATTTCAAAATCCACCAACTCTTTGATTGATCGCTCTTCTGGTTCGCAATAGACAATAGCCTCGACGGCAGTATGTCTGCTCCACAAATTAGGGCCACGAAGGGCACGTACACGTTGTAATTCCATTAGTTGGCTAGCTCCTCAGGCATAAATGTTTGAATGCCCGTGTCAATCGTTGCAAAAGGGATACCAGTTGCCCACGCTGCAGCAATTGCCGCCATCATCCATCGTACTTTTTCAGAATTCGTATGCGGTGCGAAAAATTCTGCATCCTTCATACTAAAAGAGTGATAGATGTCAAAGCCCGTGCGTAAAACAATTTGGTCGTTGATCTGAATGATGTTGCGTAACCCGTTTTGGGCACTCGCCTGGATCAAAGCATTGTCTTGATCAATACTCAACACTAAGTAGGGCGAGCTTGCAACATCGATCAAATCCTGCGCCAATGGATCATCTGCATTAATTACCGCTAATCCATCATTTAAGACGACGTCGATCTGCGTTCGGTACAAGGAGAACAACTGTCTTTCATCGGTGATTGATTGCTCTGGGAAAAATTGCTGACGATCAATTTCCGTAATAATCCCTACCGAGCAACGGTCATAAGGTAAGCCCTCCATCAAAATACCGTAAGCAGAAGCTTCAATTACCGCAGCTTCGACCATGGGGTTTAGAATTGCACGATGCCCTAGCTCCCACTCCGAATGGTGAGAAATATCAACGACCCGTTGATTAAAGCTCAAGCCGTGATGATTAGAAAGTGCGGCGTAATAATTACTGAGCTTCAAAAAGTAGGCGCATATTTCTGAAACTACCGTACCCCCTAATGGCCCGCAGACCCCAATCAGAGGAATTCGACTCGTATGACCTTGCGGAAACAAATGCTCCACAATCGCTTGTCCAACTGGTTGAGGCTTACCATTCGCTGGTTTAATGTGCATCAATAGCCCAGGACCTGCATTCACCTCGACGATTGCAGCACCTTGTTCTTCCATTGGCCTTGAAATGTCACGAGCGACTAAATCTATTCCGGCAATATCTAAACCAACCACCTTCGCAGCAAGAACGACTTTTTTGGCAACCGAAGGATGGACTAATTCAGTTACATCAAAAGCAACATTACCATTCCGTTGTACAAGAACCTCTTGGTCTTTTTTAGGCACACTCTCTGCGGTAAACCCTTGACTTTTTAGCTCCAGAACCGCCATCGAATCAATCCGAACAGGGTTGAGAGGGAAGTCTTCGGTCGGGCCCCGCCGCGGATCGGAATTAATCTGTAATTGAATCAGCTCATCGATAGTGTGCACCCCATCACCGCAGACTTGACATGCCTCACCCTTTGCAGCAGCAATTAACCGATCGCCGACAACTAACAAACGATGCTCATCGCCAACAATAAATTTTTCAACCAATACACCACTACCTTCATGTTGGGCAACATCAAAGGCAGCTTGGATTTCGTGTTGGGTTTGTAAATTGGTAAAGACACCACGGCCGTGGTTGCCATCCTGAGGTTTGATCACAACCGGCAAACCAATATCTTGAGCGATTTCCCAGGCATGTTGAGCGCTATCGACTAATTGACCTTGCGGAGTCGGGACGCCCACCGCAGCCAATAAAGATTTGGTTAGATCCTTATCCCGAGAAATCGTCTCAGCAATAGCGCTTGTCTTATCGGTTTCAGCAGTCCAAATTCTCTTTTGTGCAGCGCCGTATCCGAGTTGGACCAAATTGCCTTTTGATAGACGAATATGGGGAACCCCTTTTTCTGCAGCTGCTTGCACAATTGAACTTGTGCTTGGACCAAGACACAAATCATCCATCAGTTCTTTTAATTCATCAACTTGAGAATCAAGGTCATAGGGGCGGTCCTGTATTAATGCCAGCAATAGATCACGTGCAATATAAATCGCCTTCTGTGTCACTGCTTCATGGGGCGTGGCAACAATCAGTTTATACACACCGACACTCGCGCCATCACGGGCACGTCCAAACCCTCCATGATAACCAGCAAGACCTTGCAATTCGAGGGTTAAGTGCTCCATGATATGGACCGGCCATGTACCCTCCTCTACCCGCCTTAAAAAACCGCCATGCTCCTCATAACTGCAACGATGCTCAACCAGGGACGGCAATGTTTTCACTAAGCGCTCATAGAACCCCGGAATTTTGTTCGAAGGATAGTCTTCAAGCTCGCCAATATCGACTAGAGCCTCCAACACCTCTGTCCAACACCACATATTAGGACCTCGAATATGTTTAATATTGAGTATTTTTATTGATTTATCAAGAAGTTGGGGCATTGAATGGAAAATTGTGGATAATCAGAATTATGAAAACTATTGAAGTTGTTTAAGCGATTTTAACGTATCGTACACGCCATTACTTACTATAACTCTTAGATCAGCAAAAAGTTGACAGTCTCCTTAAGTGTCAAACTCTCTTTAACCTTTTTATGCAGAGTCCTCTATACTTTTGAAGATGGAATCAACAACTCTCCAACCCAATCTAAGGGGTAAACACCCTATACTTCCTTTGCATTGGCAATCCAAAATGAATGAAAGTACCGCAGAGCTCCTGGCTTGGGTAGAGATCGATCTCAACGAATTCCTGCATTTCGAGAAATCATTGCTCGCACTCTACTGGGATGATTCGACGTACCTCCTCGTACAAAAAAATGCAGTCGGTATTTCGCGAACATGGCCAGTCACAAAAGACTCTTATTTCAAACTAACTGATCATGCTGGTGTTGGCCACTTATCGTTTTTCTCAAGTACCGAATTGGTCCAAGCGTGGCATTTCACCCTGGAATTCAACTCTCTCGTGATGCAATTCAAAGATGAATTTGAACAGCGAGAGACCCTCCACCTCCAGTTGCAGACACACCAATCTGAACCTCAAGAACGAGCCATTTGTCCCATTTGTGCAAGTCAAATACCTGCGAATCAAGTCGAGTGCTTGGTTTGCGATCCTGAAACAGAAATTCCCCCGTCGACATTAACATTATTTAAATTATGGCGATTTGCCAAACCGTATCGAAGCAATCTGTTGTTGGGGTTTATTCTCACGATCTTATCAACCGCTGCAACTTTAGTACCGCCATACATCAGTATGCCGTTGATGGACGATGTTCTGATCCCATTTCAGACATCTGCCCATATGGATTTTTCCCTAGCAGGTAAATATCTGGGTGGATTACTGATTGCTGCCATTTTTGCCTGGGGACTTGGTTGGTGGAAGACCTACATTCTGGCTTTAGTGAGTGAGCGAATTGGTATGGAGTTAAGAACCAAAACCTTTGAACACTTGATTCACTTGTCCCTTGAATATTTTGGTGCAAAACGCACCGGTGATTTGATGGCACGTATCGGAAACGAAACGGATCGGATTTGTGTCTTTTTATCTCT
>Ga0164296_1004004_pt1 | contig 13582 bp, 19 predicted proteins | sample GEODES057metaG_FD_113533 | JGI IMG/M metagenome (GOLD analysis project Ga0164296, IMG submission 113533) | Dystrophic lake water microbial communities from Trout Bog Lake, Wisconsin, USA - GEODES057 metaG | ecosystem: Environmental > Aquatic > Freshwater > Lake | place: USA: Trout Bog Lake...
ATCGGTGGGTTTGTGTGTGGGTTTTGTTGTGGGTTTCTTTTGTTTGGTGGGTGTATTGGTTTTTTTTTAGGGGGGGGGGGGGGGGGGGGCCGGTCTTCCATCGGGGGCAAATATGCCAAGTGCAGAGGCCGGTTCACAAGCTGCAGCTATAGCAAATGACCCAATTTCTATAGCAACAAATGCCGCCAAGGCAACTGAACTCACCTCAGTTATAAATGCTGAAAAGGCTAAAAATACACTGAACGCTGCTCTGAAGGCCCAGAACCACCTTGGAAAGGTAAAGGCACTTTTCGGTATGATGGCTGGTAAAAAGTAAATTACATCTGTTGACTCACAGTCTGGCTCAGTTGCCGGAAAGCTTGGGGTGTGCGTGTTTGATCAAAGTTGTACACGGTTTCTCCAACGATTCCCAGTCCTCCCGCCTCTGCAAATGCATCTTGGTTTGCACCCAGATACACAAAAGTCCACCCTTCACTGGTCTTTTGTTCGATCTTTTCCTTAATCTCAGACCTCGTGTACTTGGTCGACCCATTCTCCTCCCCGTCAGTAAAGATGACCATAACAGGAGGCTCACCGATGGGGCTCCCCGTATCCAGGGCCTCACCAATTGTATCCAAGAGATGTGTCGCCCCACGCGGCTGAAAAGTTCTACGGTCCAAAGGCTGAACATCCTTCAACGGAATATTCGTGTACAACTTGCTAATTTGGTGGTCAAATTGCCAAAAAGTCATCAGAGTGTTTTCATCGAGACTCCTCTGATCACTTAGGAATGAATTGAATCCGCCGATAGTGTCAGACCGAGACACCTCCATAGAACCAGAGCAGTCCAGCAGGAAAAAGATTGGGCGAGGCATGTCTCTGGCTTGACTACTCAGGAGGACACCTCTTTAAGGCTTAAAAATAAAATGTCCGGGACAAGTACCTCTGGATGGTTGGGGGCGGAGTTCTTCAAGGACTCATCAAAATACACAACCCCAAAGACTCGTTTTATGTTTATGACCTAAATGTACTGACACTTGCATACGAAGAGTGGAAGAAAGCCTTCCCTACTGTAACTCCATACTATGCTGTAAAATGCAATCCTGATCAAGAATTGGTCAGACACCTGGCAAATCTTGGTGCCTCCTTTGACTGTGCCACCCCAGCTGAAATCAATTTGGTTTTACAATTGGGAATTGGTACTGACAGGATTGTGTATGCAAACCCGTGCAAGACCCCCGAGGACATTGGCCTCGTCTATAAAAAGAATTTATTGCGGACCACATTTGATAGTGTGTGCGAGCTCCAAAAAATAGCACTTGAAGTGCCATACGCCAATGTCGATGTCATCTTGCGTATTCGCGCAGATGACCCAGAGGCGAGGTGCAATTTGGGCAATAAATATGGTGCCGAGGAGGAGGATTGGGCGGACCTTATTATAATGTGTTCGAGGCTGTCCCTGAACCTTGTGGGAGTGTCCTTCCACGTGGGGTCGATGGCCAAGAATGCGTCTGCATTTGTAGAAGCAATCGCAAAAGCCAGAAAGGCGGTGAACCTGGCTGCGATTTATGGGTTTAGCCCACGGATCATAGATATAGGAGGGGGGTTTTCTTCAGCAAATCTCTTCGATTTAGGCCCTGTACCATCCATGATTCAACAAGCCCTCAACGACAATTTCGATTCTGAATTCAAATTCATAGCAGAACCAGGGAGATACTTTGCAGAACACGTGGTCACACTCGCCACCCCCGTCATCGGTGCAAAGAAAAACTCATTCACAATCAGCGAATCTCTCTACGGAGCATTCAACTGTATGCTCTTCGACCACGCAACACCTGAATTTTACATTCTAAATGCAAAAGAGACGGACCTGGTCAAGAAAACAATGTTCGGGTCAACCTGCGACGGTGGAGATGTCATCTACAAAGAGTGTACTGTTCCCGATGATGTAGCAGTCGGAAACTGGTTTGTGTGGCCTAGAATGGGAGCCTACACTTCAGCAGCAACAACAAGATTCAACGGACTCCCATTCAACAACCGACAAAAAATATATTTGGGATTATAAATGCAAAATAGAAACGCCAGCAAAAAAATTGCGCATAATTTTGTAAATTTATTCAAGAAGGCGGAGCAAAAGAGATTACTGACAAATAACATGTCAAAGAAATTTACAAAGATGTTAGGCAATCTCTACAACAATGCAAACAAGACGAGGGCGGGGCTTGCACTGGCATCTCTCAAAAGACACTAATTAAATATATCATCAACAATGTCCCACTCAACACACTTTTCAGCATTCATGTAAATGTCCCTCTTGAGAATTTCCTCGAGTTTCTCAGGAGGTATATGCGTTTCCTTGATGTAAATTTCTCTGAATCTCTCCATAAATTGTTCTAGGTTTGCAAGTTGATCCTTAAAGTCCTCGAATTTCCCCCATGTTCCATCCATATTGAGTTGATGGATCATAATGTAGGAGTTTCGTGTCATGTATCGCCGGTGGCCTCCGAGGAGGATGAAGGTGGCGGCCGAGGCGCACACCCCATCTGCAATCGTCTTCACGGTGACGCGGCGCAGATTCTGGATACAATCCATAGCACTCAAACCGGCGTGAATATCTCCACCGTCACTGCGAATAAAAAGTTTAATTTCTGGACGTCGGTGAATGCCAAGGTCCAGATACTTGTGCAAAAGCTCATTCGCAAGTTTCCTCAATTTCATATTTAATTCCAAAACAGACTCTTCACATACTTCACAATAGAAATACACTTCGGACCCCTGAACCTTTACAAAAGAAATGTCTTCACACTGACAGTTTGCATCTTCCATTGAGATTTCAGAGCGAGTTTTCTTTAAGAGTCCTCTTTTCTATCGTAAAAGTACAGCTTGAGGTCATCCTCCAGTCTCCTCCCCGTCCCTGTGAGCTGGAGAACACCCTTTTCATCGATTCCAATGTCATAGAGTGGGTCAAAGTTGTGCTGCGTAAGCACCTGCCACCTCTCCTTGTACTTTCTGTTTTCAAGAGACCCGTGCCACTCGTGAATAATACTCCCATTTATGTTTCCAATTCGAAACCCCCTACACTCCTTTTCAAAGTCTGATATGAGGTTTTTGTAATTTTGGTGTATATTCCCCGGACGAGACAGGTCTCCTTTTTGAATCCACGCGAGGGCCATATGTCTGTCGGCAGACCCCAAGATTGCCCAATCAATGAGTCCCCCCATTTTCTTCCACGCTGTCCGAGTGCACGCCCAAGCATACCCTGGGTGCCAAAAGCCATACTTGTCACTGCTCGTATATTGTGTCGTGCTCTGTGAATACATGTATCCAAAAGACTTGTCCAATTTGATGGTTTCACCACGGGGTCCCAAATTTATCGCAGACTGAAAGAGCTGAATCACGTCGTAAAAATCAAGAGACTCCTTCGTTTCACTCACCCAATTCTCATTCAAAAAGTGAATGTCAGCGTCTACCCACGCAAGGTACTTCCAGTCATTAGGCAACTTGGAAGCAGCGATATTTATCAGATTCTCCTTTATCCACACTGTGCTGCTGACATCAATTTTGATGTGTTTCCATGCTGGAAGTTGGGGCAAAGGACTCTTCCCGAGAGCCTCTACAATGACGAGCTTCACCCCTGGCAAATTTCTGTTTCGAATTACAAATTCACAAAACAAACGGTATCGTTTCTTGAACCCACAGTAGTTAAAGTAAGGGAGGATAACATAAAGTGGATCGCTATCAGGTGTTCTGAAGCACCTCATGCCTACTTGTATCTGGGACTTTTAATTTTGTTCGCCCGAACACTTATTACATTCTTTTTGTTCGGCGTCGGTCCGGCCCCGTATGCAATCAACAACGCTCTCTTCGACCTGTTATTGTTGTCCATAAATTTCAGACTCTCGGGGGTCACCCGAAGAAATGCAGCATTTGACTGTGTATCCCTGTGAACCTTGCGGCGTACAACACCATGACGACCATGCAAAACACGAGTCGAATGAAATAAATTATTTGAAAGAAGTGACTTTAATGTACAAGGATATTTTACACCATATTTCAATCTATTATTGATTACATATTTGTCTTTTTCTTTCCGAAATCCAATTGGTACAGCGATATTGAGAAATCTTTTTGTGGTGGTAAACCCGTCAGTTGAGCAGTATGCATTTTCAAATACCCATTTGCGGAGTTGCATCATAAAGAGGTGGGCATCATACATTGGGGACATGTTCAATCCAATTCCATATTCCTTTTTGAAATTGCCCGACTTGATTTCAGGGTTTGTAATTTCCTTTGTAATTTTGGACCATCCAAAGTCTCCGAGGACGAGTTGTGGGATGGGTTTTGTTGGTCGGACGAAGAGGTTCCCGAGGTGCAAGTCCCCGTGGGTAAACTTGGGGTACTTGGAGTGAATCTTTTGGAGCGTCTCGAGGACTTGTTTTATGAAGGACATCATGATGTTGTCGTTTAGTCGTCTGCGGGGGGATGATGCCATTCTCTTCAGATAGTCTCGGAAGGTTCCATTTTCTATGTATTCGATGCATGTTATGAATTGTCTGGAATAGTTGACTCCTGAATTTTTGTTGTTCCAAATGAATTCGGGGACAAAGTTTCTACATGTGAAAAACCTGATTGGTTTTGGGACTCGACCGGGGACCACCTTGTCTAATTTCTGTATGACTTTGTACTCGATGACTGAGGGTTGAAGGCGTGGAGAGAGTTTACTGTTAAAGGCGGACACCTTTATAATAAATTGTTTCTTTGCGTTTCTTTGTGATGATGCGAGGAAGATGGCGCTCTGTTTGCCCTCATCCACCTTGATGATGCCTCTCTTGGGGTACAGGGGAACTACTGGTCTGAGACGCAGGTTCCGGGACTTGTTGTTTGATCCGAGGACCTGGTAGTGACCCCGGCCATTCTTCGTCTCTAGGTGATACACCCTCTTGGCCATAGAACAGTCCATCTATTATCTTGCAAGATAATAACTATGGGACTCTCAAAAACTTCACACAAATTTGTACTCAATGCACAAATAAATTCAATCACATTCCAAATGCACCGACTCGAACAAGAAAGACTTTTAGCTCAAATAAATGCAAATAATAAAAAAAATACAAACATTACAAAGAGAATTTTAGTTCTTCGCAGACATTTGTTGGATTTGGTGCGTCGTCGTAGGAATGCCAACTAGACGAAAATAGCCACAAGTCCTTGGACAGATTTAAATATCCTGTCTGTGGAGGTGTCGGTGACCCACCGTAAACCCCTGCACATAGGAGAACCCCATGCAAAGACAGAGTTTAGCAAACCTGTGCATTGTGTATAATATATGTGCTCACAGACCCAACGCACCAGATGGGCACCAACTATAATACCCCCCGCCTTTAAATAAGGTTTCATATGTTTTTTATACTCTTCTAATTTTTATCTATAAATTCAGGATTAATCCCAAATCCAAAACGAAAAAAAATAGATTTTGGTTTATATTCAAAGTGATAATATCTTCCATATTTGTTTTTTGTTGTTGATCGTACACATGAGTTTTCAGTATATGTCCAATATTCTCCGTCAAAGACGAGTCCTTCGTGAACTTCGAATTCATAGTTTAATGGTTCTGCTGTGAAAAAGATAGCCTTTTTATGTTCAGGCCAGTACCTCCAGATTACAGTCGGGCCCCTTTCGATTGAAACCTTGGGGAGTTTCCTGTAGACACCGAGAGCTCTCCGGGTGTCTATGTCTGCGTAGAGGGCGACACGTTCAACGATATTTTTCATCGTGTACTACTCTCCTTTAAAGAAAAAAAGAGTTGCTAAACTACAATGACAACTCTGAACCTTCTTGCAACCCCTGGACTCTGTAAAAAGTGTATTCACTACAACTCAAAGGAGAAAACTTGTGTCCGTTCAATCGTTGCAAAATCAAAGTCCAAGGTTTTCTATGATTACGCCAAGGCGGTTCGGAACGACCCGAAGAGGTGTGGGCTCGAAGCATATTGGTTTCAGGAAGCAGAGCCTTGATACTTGACTTCAATAAATTGACCAATCTTTACCAAATCCTCCAATGAAGAATCTGGACCTACTTGAACACACGTGTGCTCCAAAATAAACTTTTCCCACTTGGCATAAAAATCCAGAGTCCCCCCGTCACAAACCCTCCTCTCCTTCAAAAATTGAGAAATTTGATATATCTTCTCAATAGTGAATGATCCATACTTTTCCACATATTTCTCAAGGGCCTGGGCAGCTGCGTGCGCCTCACTCGAGTACTGCGCATCCTGGAGGGTGTTTGAGTAGACATAATTTAGGGTCCGAAACGGGCTATTCCTTGCAAACCCATTCTTGTTGAGCTCGGCAGCGATCGTCTCCATTGGTACTCAAGGCGCACTCATCTCTAAGCCGCCCCCCTCCAAAATATTTCTAATTTATAATATAAATGCCTTTGAAAAATTCAGGACGGAAGACACGGAACGGACGGTTCAAGTTGTATTTGAACAACAAGGGACAATTAATCTTTCAAGATTCCAAGGGAAACAAGTATTTTAATCATTTGAAGTTTTATTAGATGGTTGATTTCCAGACGACTTCAAAGACTCCCGGGTCATCGAGAAAAGAGGCCGTCACACATATGCTTGGATAATGTGCATATCTCTGACGACCACACTCTACCGCCATTTCAAATGTGCTAAAGGTTCCTATGTGATATCGTGTATCATCCTCTTCGTGTAGAGAGTAGAACAAGTTGAACACTTGTCTGTGAGGAGCCCAAGATGCTATACGGTCGAGTATAACCTCCATCCTAGTTGATGTATCGGCCCTCGTCTTCAAGTACCTTCGCCACCCTCCGAATTTGATAATGCATGTCACCCAGCAAAATTATAGAAAAGATACTAAAAATGGAACAGAATATTGTTCCCCCAAGAATTGATTGGGATGTTGGGTGGAGCGAGTCGACAAAGGTGGTGTAGTTTGACATACATTGTAGTGTTTTCATTTTTTTATGTACCAGTAGTATGGCGGGTCGATTAAATGTGCTTGACATGTGGTGGATGATTCCCCCCGCGGAAAGTGTCGGGTCTTCCAAAACTTCCAAAAACAAAAATAAAAGCAAATCCCCTTCTGTCAGAAGAAACAATAGTAATAATAATTCAGTAAATTCGAAAAACACGAGAAAGGTGCGTTCAAAAGCTCCCTCAAGGAGTACATCTAAATAAGGAGCTGACCATCTGTTTGTGTAGATGGGGTGGGGCATTTGCTTTGGGCTCGACGGCAACAATGTACTTTATTGTATGGACGGGTGCAAGTGGCGGGCATCCAAAGAGGATATGCCCGAAAAGCCCTCGGCGTGCCAGTACATTCTTGACTATTTCGAGCGTGAACTCCACTCCGAGCTTGATATGATTCGCGATGAGTGTCCGGGGACGGCAAGCGCACTCGCCGCGGCTTGTGATGAGCATCTTCCAAGTGTCGTCTATTCGTACGAAAGGCTCTCTGCAGAGGAGAAACAGGAACTCAGCAAGGATTTCATCGAGTCATACAAAAATGACATCGAGACCCTCACCAAATCCTTGAAAACCGAAAATGAAAATTATAACATGTACAAAAAGGCTTTCAAGGAGTACAAGCCACCAAACAAGAAACCCAAACTTCGACGCGATGAATTGCAGTTGCAGATGCAACCAATCAAAATCGAGCTCGATATGGAGAATTCAGCGGTTCGAATTGACGAGCTGACAAAGCAACTCCGCAAGACAAAGAAACTACTCAAGATTGAACAAACTATTTAATTTTCCAAACACAATTATAAATCTGTTCTAACTTTTCACATACGATTTTAATGTTAAAAGTCACGTCTGTCTTGTGGATTTGTCTCCATGTACCCTTTTGAATTTCGACAAGATGGTGGTCTTGTTGTGTTGGGCCCATCGCCAAGAGTCTCCACCGGTTTTCCCCAATATCTACGAGTTTCCCCTCGCGCTTCAGCTTTTCGAGGTCCACCATCATACCTTTACAGTGGGCCACCCCTTTAAAGACAGTACGACCTTCACACACAAGACGAAATGGTTCTGGCCATCATGTGTGACGGTGTTTGTTTGAATTTGGAATCAAAGTTGGTAGAGGAGTGTAAGACCATGTCCCAGTGTCTTGAAGAATGTGGGGAGTCTGGACTTTTTCCAATTCCAAATGTGAATTCAGAGACGATGAGGAGGATTATAGAGTTTCACTCGACGGGCAGGTTGTCGAGTACAGATAATATGCTGGAACTCATGGTGGCGTGTGACTATTTGAATTATGAGGAGTTGCTTGACTATGGTGCCAAGGTTGTTGCCGATGGACTCAAGGGCAAGTCGCCCGTAGAGATTCGAAAGTATTTTGGGATTGAAGTTACTCCTGTTTCTTAGAGTCTGCGGGAGTCTCCTCCTGCTCTTGCTCCTCCTCTTCCTCCTCGTCATCATCGTCGTCGTACTGATTGAAGACAACAGAGTCATCCTCGAGAATAGTCAGACGCTCCTGAATTCTATCAACATCGCGAATAACAAAATAAAAAGCCCCAATCAGAGTACCAATCAACATAGTGTTTACGAAATCCACGAAAACATCCATTGTAATTTAAGAAGTGTTGTATTCTTTATTTTAAACAACTTTCCTGAAGACTCTTAAATTCAGATGACAATTGTAAGTGCCAAGGGAACAACACAAACACTTGGAATCCGAGGGCAAACACTCCTAGACACACTGACACAATTGGTAAAATACTTTGGGGTGGTTTGGGGGACGGGGTCAACTGATATTCGACATCATCCATATTTTAATTAATAGAATCATAAAAATTCTTGTCGATTTTGTCTATATATTTGCAGATGTCGTCTATACTGTAAACTGAGTGGCACCAATCTTCCACTTGATTTGTTTCATTATAGAATACCGGTGACCAGTTTTTTGTCCAACGCACAGTTGCCAAATTTTTGAGCGAGTCGTCTACAAAAACCTTAAACTGCTGTTTTTTGAATACATCATAGGCTGCTTTTTTCGGTTTGTATTCTCCTGGACAATTGATGTTCACAACGTCTCCAAGTGCCAACCCAACCGGATGAGCCCATTCATATGGTGCATTTGTAAAAAGAGAAAGTTCCCACCCTTTGTATGTCAAATCGTATATTTTCTTTGCATCACTTTGGAATTCATCTGTGTAAATAACCTCGTGTAGGTGTTCGATGAGGTATTTATCGTATACCCTTCTGTTAAAGTCTGAAGTGTCGATATTGAACACCTTGGACAGGCCCGCCCCCGTGTGTCCCGCCGTCAAATACAGTGCGTCATTTGTTTGTTCTGGGTCTTTACAACAAGGAAAGTGTGACTTGACATATTTCACACAGTTGTCTTTGACATGGTTCAAAAGAGACTTGTTGCGGATGAGTACACCGTCTATGTCAAGGATGAGATTCTTAGAGAGTGCCATACTAAGTAAAAGTTTGTTTTTTTTATGTATAAATAAAGAAGTCCGTAGTAAGTATGTTACAATGGCCCTCAATGTCAGCAAGCTCGTTCCTCATGCGGTTATTCCGTCGCGCAGTACTCCTGGTTCCGCCGGGGTTGACCTGTATTCAGCTGACAACTATGTTATTCTGCCCGGCCACCGAGTTGTTGTATCAACAGGTATTTCAGTCAAGCTCCCATCCGGAACCTATGGTCGCATTGCATCTCGCGCTGGACTGGCCGTGAAGCACGGTCTGAACATTCTGGCAGATGTGATTGACCCCGACTATAAGGATGAGGTCAAGGTGGTTGTTCAGAACACTGACCAACGCCAGGCTTTCATCATCCGCCCTGGTTACCGCATCGCCCAGTTGATTCTGGAGAATTACACCCCCGCCGAGGTTACCGAAAGTCCCGCGGATTCGACAGAAGTATAATAAATCCAAAAAATGGATACCTGCGGTCCTTTTGAGGTATATCCCCCCACGCAATTGGGCACTGTGGTATACGCTTGAACCAATCTATCATTTCTGCGTCGTTCCAAGTTTTCCTCGGAGGACTATTGTTTACGAGTTTTGCCCCAGTGGTTTCTCTCAAAATAAGATCCTTCGGCGAAATCTTTGGCTGTGTAAAATAACACCCCTCGCACATACGGACTGTTTTCGCTGGGCCTAAAATTTTTAGCCATCTGTCATTTGCCGATACATTTACATTTGTTACTGATGACCAAGCAAGCACTTGGAGATATTCAAACATTGAATCGACAATGACATGTGGGTCAAGGGGGCATCTACATATGTGACACCTCCCCTTGTAATTTAATTTCATTTACTTATTTACTGCTTCGCGACTTTAAGTTTATACGAAACTTGGGGATCAAGCCTGTGCCTCTGCCCAGAAAATGTTCACAATTGTATTTGTCACATTTGAGGACCCTGCATTTTGAACATAAATTACAATTGTGTCTGGTCCGTCGGGGAAGAAGTTGGGACCCCCGATGACTCCTCCGGTCAACTCCTTGAGTGCAGACAAATCAATCACGTTGGTTGCTCCAGCGGCTGAAATTGTTGAAAGGATACGCTCGCCTCCTGTGTAAGTTCCCTGATATGTAAAGTTGTTGCTGACCTGACAGAAACTTGGTTGACCTTGGTTGGCAATTGAATTCACAGCTGTCCAATTAATACCCGAAAACCCTTGAGGGTTCAAAATACCAGTCACATTAATTGTCTGATTTGCAGTCACCTCCATCTTTTGGAGCAAAAGCTGCGCACGATTCAAAAGGTCACGGTCGCCCATGTTCCCAATAATACCGTTGCTCACAGATGGTGCAAGACGCAACATAAACAGAGGTACAGCACTCTGAGTTGTTGTAATGTTTGATGAGTAAATGTTTGCATAATTGAAGTAGTACCCGCGATCTTGATCAAAAGACCCATCCATAAGGAAGGCTGAGCCCCAATGTGTCAAGCTGGGTGTTGTTGTGATGCTTGTAAGCAAGACGGTTGACCCTGTCGCGTGGCTGGTTGCAACGGATGCTGTAAATGTTCGAGGAACATCGTTTATAACATAATTGAATCCTACAGATCTTGTAATTCCGTTGAGTGCAAAGGATGCTTTTGATGAATAACTCAACAGTTCTGAATCGATGAGTACAGTTCCGAATGGCGGCCAATAAGTTGTATCATCGTTCAACAAGATGTTTGAAGTTGTTGTTGTAATTTGACCGTTTAGTGTGGATACAGCTGCATTCATTTCATTGATGAGCTCGTATCTGACTGGCAGATTACCAGTTCTCATGTACGCCTCATCATTCACATTGTTATTACGAATTCTGTGTGCGTACACCCAGTTACCATCCGACCCTCTCATCATAAAGTCCACAAATCCAGCTCCGTACCAGGTGTACTGGAGACCAATCATTTGCATCTTTGTGATGTCAACCTTGTATCCAGACGCCCCGAGCCCGTCGAGTGTATCTCTGTTGAAATTTGTCTGATTTGTTCTGGTATCAATCACTCGGACCGCCTTGACTGGCACGGTGGGCGCAATGAGGCCTCTGTATGGTGGATTAAAATTCAGAACACCCTGTGAAAGAATGGCTGTCACTGTGTGTGTCATGCCACGAAGGATAAACTTGTCACCAACCCGGAGTTGATCTTGGAAACGAGTTGTAGGCAAGACAAATGTTACATTTCCAGTTTTGTTTCCAAAAGGAATTGAAACTGACATGGGTGCAAACCCTATAGTAAAAGCAGTAGAAGAATCAACAGATACGATATAAGCTGTATCGATGTATCCGGGATAAAACCCTGATATCACATGCATCGCCTTGTAGAGACCTGCGGTTGAGCTGACTGTCACTTGCGTCGACACATCTCCGGTGTTGACAGTTGACGGAAAGGTGATTGCCTGTGTTCCGTAGGTCACTGTGCTAATAAGACTGTCTGTGTATGTATTTCCAACCAGAGTTTGCCCGTTTGGCACAGTTATCACAGTTCCCGCCAGCTGGAATGTGCAAGAGCGCTTGACAGCCCACAGAGTCTGCCCGTCCCACTCCCAAAACAGACCATTCTGATCATCGAAACAACCGGCGCGAGCACAAGCTCCCTGCCATCCAGAAATAATAAAACGAGGCTGATTCAGAAAATTAGGAAGAACAGAACCAAGTGTCGTCTGCGCAACAACATTCACAGATTTCGAATCATTCACACTATTTACTACATATGTACCATTGTATCCTGTCGTGGCTACACCTCGAAGCTGGATTGTCGCCCCCACTTGGGCTCCGTGGTACACATCTGTTTGAATTGTAATATTGCTTCCTACGGTTGTCCCGCTAGAATACACACGGGAAACATCGTTATTGGGGCAGAAGAGTGTACCCGAAGACCACAACAGACCCTTTCCAGACTGGTATCTAAAAACTTTTTTGGATTGACGAGCCACCATGGCTCCGTGTGAAGAAACGAGTGGGGTCAGTAAGACACCCCCATCAAAGGGGCGGTGAGTCACAGTGGAATATGGCTGAACAAAAATAGAGCCGCTTGCCGGGTTTGTGGTTCCGGCGGCTGCAATTGTAGAACTAAATATAAAAGAGTTGGATTGTGGAACAGATTCCACAAAGAAATTCCCATTGACACCAACAACACCTGTCCCGGTCCAGTTATTTGAACACAGAGGGGTACCAGGAATCATCCCGTGCGTGTTTGAAGTATAAACCGTGACCAGGTTGGAGTTTTGGGAAATTTGGGTCACTGAAATTTTGCAATTTCCTCCGTTGAACACATTTCCTTTGCGAATTGTTGTTGATGGGGTGACCATTTGGCCCTGTGTGATTGCACCTTTGGAATAGTAAGTGAATGTGTTTGAAGGGAGGGACAGGAATGCTCCCGGGCTTGAATAGTTTGCGGTGACTAAGAAAAAGCCCTCGGCGCGATCTGCTGTGCGCTGGTAGTTGGACACGCCGTTTACTGTAATCACCGAGCCAACCGGGGGGAGTGCAGATGATGTCCCCACATAAATGTTGGAAACTGCGTACCCATCGGAAACGACATCGGTAATAACCAAATCAGTTCCAGGAATTTCATAAAAACTAGGAGTCTTGCGAATCTCCTGATGTGTTTGCCATTTCGTTGGCTGAATTCCGTACTCGAAATCTGCGTCAATCAAAGACTGACCAAGTGAAACTCGCTGCCGTTCAATAGCATCCGTGCCAAAGTCATAGGGACGGGTCTGTTGTATCGGAGCATTTTTTGACGTGGTGGTAAATGTACCATCAATCGTCCGACTCATATTACTAATAGATGCGAAAATAATACTCACGTATCGGATTCAAGCTCGAGCGTCATCGACCAATCAATACCGTTGTTACTGAGTGGATTCCCAAATCGGTCCCTCACCTGGATGTTCAACCTATCTATTCTATAGTCTGGATCGAAAATCTCAATCGACTGCTTAAAGTAACTGTCACACAAGTAGTTCTGAACACCACCCTTCTGAACAGTAATTGGAATCTTAAATGTACAAGCAAAAGGCTCCATGCACGAGTTTCTCAAATTCTCAATATAAATACAGATGTAATTGTCGAAATCGATGTTGTAAGATTTTGCTGCGACAATGATGACACCTACTTG
>Ga0164296_1004007_pt1 | contig 13571 bp, 13 predicted proteins | sample GEODES057metaG_FD_113533 | JGI IMG/M metagenome (GOLD analysis project Ga0164296, IMG submission 113533) | Dystrophic lake water microbial communities from Trout Bog Lake, Wisconsin, USA - GEODES057 metaG | ecosystem: Environmental > Aquatic > Freshwater > Lake | place: USA: Trout Bog Lake...
AAGAGTTGTATCCCAACGTACAAGTCACCATTGGTCCAGTCATCGATAACGGCTTTTATTATGACTTCTCCTACAAAGAAGGATCATTTACGCCGGAAGATCTTTTAAAGATCGAAAAGCGCATGACTGAACTGGCTAAAAAAGATGAAGTCATCACCAGAAAAGTAGTAACCAGAGTTGAAGCCGTTGCTCACTTCAAAGGCTTGGGTGAGAACTACAAAGCAGAACTGATTGAAGCCATTCCGGCTGATCAAGATGTCTCTCTCTACACAGAAGGTAACTTTACTGATTTATGCCGCGGACCACACGTCCCGAGTACTGGCAAGCTCAAAGTCTTTAAATTGACTAAAGTTGCGGGTGCTTACTGGCGTGGCAATAGCAATAACGAAATGTTGCAACGGATTTACGGTACTGCTTGGGCGAAAAAAGAAGACCAAGAAGCTTACTTACATATGTTGGAAGAAGCCGAAAAGCGTGACCACCGTAAATTAGGTCGTCAACTAGACTTATTCCATTTCCAGGAAGAAGCTCCAGGCTTAATCTTCTGGCATCCAAAAGGCTGGACCATTTGGCAGCAGGTTGAGCAGTATATGCGCAGAGTCTACCAAGATCACGGCTACCAAGAAGTCAAAGCACCACAAATTTTAGATCGCGCTCTTTGGGAAAAGTCAGGCCACTGGGAGAACTACAAAGAAAATATGTTCACCACGGAGTCTGAAAACCGCACTTACGCCTTAAAACCCATGAACTGCCCAGGCCATGTCTTGATTTTCAACTCAGGCTTACATAGTTATCGTGATTTACCGCTGCGCTTTGGTGAGTTTGGTCAGTGTGTGCGTAATGAACCCTCTGGTGCTTTGCACGGTTTAATGCGCGTGCGTGGTTTTACGCAGGATGATGGTCATATTTTCTGTACCGAAGACCAAATTCAGTCTGAAGTGGCTGCTTTTGATCAAGTTGTGCGCAGTGTTTATAAAGAGTTTGGTTTTACAGAAGTAGCTGTTAAGTTAGCTCTGCGTCCAGAAAAGCGGGTAGGAGAGGACGCCATTTGGGATAAAGCAGAAAATGCCCTGCGTTCAGCCATTAGCTTATCCGGCTCGAGCTGGGAAGAATTACCCGGCGAAGGTGCGTTTTATGGTCCAAAAATTGAATACCATTTAAAGGATTCAATTGGTCGTTCTTGGCAGTGCGGCACCATGCAGGTCGATTTCTCGATGCCTACTCGCTTAGGTGCTGAGTATGTAGCTGAAGATAACACCCGCAAAATACCAGTGATGTTACACCGTGCGATTGTGGGATCTCTTGAGCGTTTTATCGGTATTTTGATCGAAAACCACGCTGGTGCGATGCCAACTTGGCTTTCTCCAACGCAGGTGGTGGTCATGAATATTTCTGATAATTCTGCGGAATATGCCAAAAAAGTGACTCAAATTCTCAAAAAACAAGGATTTAGAGTCCATTGTGATTTGCGTAATGAGAAAATAACGTATAAAATACGAGACCATGCTCTTCAAAAACATCCTTATCTAGTTGTAGTGGGTGATAAAGAGCAGGAGAACAACTTAGTTGCTGTTCGTGCTAGAGGTGGAATCGATTTAGGCGTGATGTCAATCGAAGCTTTTGAGAAGAAGCTCTTTGAAGATGTTCATCACCAGGCTCAACATTCAGAGAATGCTTGAGAATAAAAAACTAAAGAGTTATTTCCATAGGTCCAATAGACTGGGCATGAAGAGGTTTTGTCTAAGTTATTGATTATAAAAATAGAAAGAGGTAAGTAATATCGCTACAGATAAATTACACCGCATCAACAGGGAAATAACGAGTCCTGAGATTCGACTGATTGGTATGGAAGGGCAAGCATTAGGAGTTTTTAAGATTTTTGATGCGCAAAAGTTGGCTGAAGAACAAGAAACGGATCTTGTTGAAATTGCCCCGAATGCACAACCGCCTGTATGTAAGCTGATGGACTATGGCAAGTTTAAGTATCAAGAAGCCAAAAAAGCACATGAAGCGAAGTTAAAGCAAAAAGTCATTCAGGTCAAAGAAGTGAAGTTTAGACCTGGTACGGATGACGGCGATTACGGTGTGAAGTTGCGAATGTTGATCCGCTTTTTAGAAGATGGCGACAAAACGAAGATAACACTTCGTTTTAGAGGACGCGAAATGGCTCACCAAGAAATTGGGATGAGAATGTTGGAAAGATTAAAGTTGGATTTAGTGGAACACGGCACAGTTGAGCAGTTCCCTAAAATGGAAGGAAGACAAATGGTGATGGTCTTAACTCCAACGAAGAAGAAATAAATCGCAGTAAAGCTGTGTAGTAAAGCTGGTTATTGAAGCTAGTGAAGTAAAGATTAAGAAGTAAAAATGTAGTACCAAAAAGATTGCAGTATTTAGATGATACGAGTCATCTGAATCGGCAACATTGAGCTAAAACTCAATATAAGTGTGGCTGGGTTTTAAAAGTGTAATAGTAAAAAATTACCACCTGAGCGATACAAATTAGTGAAAGGGAGCATTTCATGCCCAAGATGAAGAGTAAAAGCAGTGCGAAGAAGCGCTTTGTGGTTCGCGGAAGCGGATCGATCAAGCGTGGTCAAGCCTTCAAGCGCCATATCCTAACGAAGAAAACTACTAAGACGAAGCGCCAATTACGTGGTTCAGCAGAAGTTCACGAGACAAACGTGAAAGCTGTCCGTGCAATGTTGCCTTACGCTTAAATTTATCGAAATTAGGAGAATCAAATGCCAAGAGTAAAACGTGGGGTCACAGCACGTGCCCGTCATAAAAAAGTAACCGACGCAGCTAAAGGCTACCGTGGTCGTCGTAAAAACGTATTCCGTATTGCTAAGCAAGCAGTTATGCGCGCTGGCCAATATGCCTACCGCGATCGTCGTAACAAAAAGCGTGTGTTTAGAGCACTGTGGATTGCGCGTATTAATGCTGCAGCCCGTCAGTATGATCTAACATATAGCGTCTTCATCAATGGTTTGAAGAAAGCCTCCATCGAAATGGACCGTAAAGTTCTTTCCGATATGGCGATCAATGACAAGCCTGCCTTTGCTGCTCTCGTAGCAAAGATTAAGACTGTCTTAACCGTTCAAGCGTAATCCCGCCTGTTATGGTTGATTTAGATCAACTAGTCGCACAGGCCAAGCAGAGTTTTACCGAAGCGGTGGACTCTGCTGCGCTCGAGGATATCAAAGCCAAATATTTGGGTAAGTCCGGTGCACTCACCGAACTACTCAAAGGTTTAGGCAAGATGGACCCGGATACGCGTAAAACCGAGGGTGCCAAGATTAATGCTGCCAAAGTCGCCATCGAGACGGCTTTGCAAGACAAAAGAAATGTAATCGCTGAGGCGATTTTGCAATTACGCCTTTCCCAAGAATCCATTGATGTGTCCTTACCTGGTCGTGGTCAACACGTCGGTAGTTTGCATCCGGTGATGAGAACCTGGGAGCGCGTTGAAGAAATATTTCATTCAATCGGTTTTGAAGTGGCCCAAGGCCCTGAAATCGAAAATGATTGGTATAACTTTACCGCTTTAAATAGTCCTGAAAATCATCCTGCACGTTCCATGCAAGATACCTTCTATGTAGAAGGCAGTGACAAGAACGGTAAACAGTTACTACTCAGAACTCATACAAGTCCAATGCAAATTCGTTTTGCGAGCCATACGGTCGCAAGACATTTAGCTGCGCATGGTAATTTAGATACGCTGCCCGATATTAAAGTCATTGCCCCTGGTAGAACCTACCGTGTGGACAGTGATGCAACGCATTCCCCGATGTTTCATCAAGTAGAAGGTCTTTGGATTGGTCGTGAAGTTTCCTTTGCGGCGCTCAAAGGGATTTACACGAATTTCTTAAAAGCCTTTTTCGAAGATGATGCACTCCAGTTGCGTTTCAGACCTTCTTATTTCCCCTTCACCGAGCCTTCTGCTGAAATCGATATGGCCTTTCCGTCCGGCAAACTTGCTGGTCGTTGGTTAGAGATTTCTGGTTCTGGGCAAGTTCATCCCCAAGTGATTAAAAACATGGGCCTCGATCCTGAAGTCTTTATCGGCTTTGCTTTTGGTTCTGGACTCGAGCGCTTAACCATGTTGCGCTATGGGGTGGATGACCTGCGACTTTTCTTTGAAAACGATACTCGATTTTTAGCGCAGTTCCCTGCTTAAATAAATACCGGAGTACTTCTATGCAATTTTCAGAATCATGGCTACGCCAATTTGTTAATCCACCGATTAACACTGAGGAACTGAGCCATTTATTAACCATGGCTGGACTTGAGGTAGAAGAAACACGCGCCGTAGCGCCGCCTTTTAGTTCGATCGTGATTGCTGAGATTTTAGAAGCCACTCAACATCCAGATGCAGACCGCTTGAGAGTGTGTAAAGTTTCTGTTGGTGCACTGTCCCCTGAACCACTACAAATCGTCTGTGGCGCACCGAATGCCCGTCCTGGTATCAAGATTCCGTGTGCGATGGTTGGTGCATTGCTACCACCAAGTGAGGAGGGTGGTAAGCCCTTTGCGATTAAAATTGGCAAACTACGCGGCGTTGAGAGTTACGGCATGTTGTGTTCCGGTCGTGAACTCGGTCTTGGTGATGATCATGCAGGAATTTTAGAATTGCCAGCAGATGCACCACTTGGTCAAAGTATTCGTGAGTATTTGAATCTTGACGATACGATTTTTACGATTAAGCTGACACCAAATAAAGCTGACTGTTTATCAGTCTTAGGGATTGCGCGTGAAGTATCTGCCTTAACTGGCGCTCCGCTTGAAACGCTTGCGATTGTGCCGATTAAAGAAACTTGTAATGACACCGTAAAGGTAAAAGTAGAAGACGCGGATTTATGTGGTCGTTTTGCTGGGCGTGTGATCAAGGGTGTGAATGCTAAAGCAACTACTCCAAGTTGGATGGTACGTCGTTTAGAGAGTGCTGGTCAAAGAAGTATTTCAGCACTAGTGGATATTTCGAATTACGTCATGTTAGAAGTAGGTCAGCCTACCCACGTGTTTGATTTACACAAAATCACTGGTGATATTACTGTGCGTTGGGGCAAACCTGAGGAGAGCGTCAAATTACTCAATGGTCAAACGATTCAACTGAAAGATGTGAGTTTGCCAGTGGGTGTTGTAGCTGATGCTGCTGGGATTGAGAGTCTGGCTGGTGTGATGGGTGGTGACGCGAGTGCTGTGACCTTAGACACAACCGATATCTATTTAGAATCTGCTTTTTGGTGGCCATCTGCGATTCAAGGTCGTGCTCGAGCTTTGAACTTTTCGACTGATGCAGCCTATCGGTTTGAGCGTGGGGTAGATCCGAGCTCAACCGTTAAATATTTAAATTATCTAACGCAGTTGATTTTACAAATCTGTGGTGGTGCAGCAGGCCCTGTGTCGGATCAAGTTTTATCTTTACCGAAACGCCCACCAGTGGAGCTGCGTGTAGCGAGAGTGGCGAAGATTGTGGGTGTGGAAATCACGGCCCAGCAAATCGCTGAGTACTTTGATCGCTTAGGTTTTGCCTATGCCAGAAAACAGCCAGGAACTCCTCAAGAAATCTTTGTCGTAGAACCACCAGCTTATCGTTTTGATTTGTCAATCGAAGAAGATTTGATTGAAGAGATTACGCGTATTTACGGTTTTGAGAATATTCCGGAGATTGCACCACAAGCTGCCTTAGTAGTCAAAGCGACCAATGAAAAACAACGCTCGATCCACAGCTTTAGACATGCCTTAGCGGCAGCAGGTTATCAAGAGGTAGTGAACTACGGCTTTATTGATCAAACTTCTGAATCACAATTTGCGGGTAATGAATCAGCAGTAAAAGTGTTAAATCCGATTGCTGAACAGTTTGCTGTGATGCGTAGTAACTTGTTAGGGTCTCTCTTAAATAATCTGAAAACCAATGTGAGTCGCAAAGCGTCTCGTGTGCGTTTGTTTGAAGTAGGGCGTGTGTTTAGTAAAGATGCACAGGTAAAAGATTCTGAAACGACTACGATTGGTAATCGTCAGACCTTGATGATGGGGGCGATTGCTTATGGTAGTTTGTTTAGTGAGCAGTGGGGTCAAAAAGGGGTTAATGCGAGACCCGTTGATTTCTTTGACGTGAAAGCTGATCTTGAGAACTTGTTAGCACCATTAACAATTAGGACGGTTGCTTTGACGGATCATCCAGCTTTTCATCCGGGACGCGCGGCTAGTATTGAAGTCCAAACCATCGTTAATAACCAAGCGACTTGGCAAAAAGTAGGCGTGATGGGTGAGCTACATCCTAAATGGCAGCAATTGTTGGAGCTATCTTCTGCGCCGGTGATGTTTGAGGTGGAATTGGCAGCAGTGTCAGAACTGAGTCTGCCAAGTACTTCTGAGTTGAGTCGTTTCCCGGCGGTGAAACGGGATTTAGCGATTGTCTTGAAATCGAATGTTCCGGCTGGTGAAGTCTTATCTGCCTTACAAGTAGCAGCGCCGAAGCTCGTGACAGAGATTGTTTTATTTGATGATTTCAGGCCAAGTCAAGAGCGACCGGGCGGGATGAACCTGGATGAAAAGAGCTTAGCCTTTAGACTGACCTTAGAGAATTTAGAACAAACCATGCAAGATCAAGAGGTTGAAGGGGTCATTTCAGGGATATTAGAGAAAGTTCTTGTTCAATTTTCTGCGAGATTGCGGTAATATTTAATTTCTTACAAGAAAACATATAGAGAAAACCATGGAAAACACATCAACCACTATTACGAAAATAGAGCTTTCCGAAGCGATTTTTGATCATGTCGGCCTTAACAAGCGTGAGGCGAAGGAAATGATTGACTCTTTTTTTGAGATCATTGCGACGAATTTAGAGCGGGGCGTGGATGTGAAAATTTCCGGTTTTGGTAATTTTCAGTTGAGAAATAAAACTGCCAGACCAGGCCGAAATCCGAAAACAGGTGAGTCTATTCCGATTAGTGCTAGAAGAGTTGTAACCTTTCATGCTAGCCAAAAATTGAAGGATGCAATTGACTCTAATGAACCAAGCAAGTGAAATTCCTGTAAAAGACTTAAAGTCAGTTTTACAGCAATCGCTTCCTCCGATACCAGCAAAACGATATTTTACGATTGGTGAAGTGGGAGACTTGTGTGCGGTTAAACCCCATGTACTGCGTTACTGGGAACAAGAATTTAATCAGTTAAAGCCACAAAAGCGGCGTGGCAATCGTCGCTATTATCAACATCATGAGGTGGTATTGATTCGTCGTATTCGTGATCTTCTCTACAACGAAGGATTTACGATCCATGGGGCGAAGAATCGACTCCAAGAGTTAGAGAGTCAGTGGCAAATCAGATCAGAGCTTGAGGCAGTTTTAAGCATTCTGAGTAGCAATTCTGAGAAGAAGAAAGTCACAAACTGATATAATCAATTTTCAGTCGGGGCGTAGCGCAGCCTGGTAGCGTACTTGCATGGGGTGCAAGGGGTCGAGTGTTCGAATCACTCCGTCCCGACCAATAAATATAAATTTTCCTGATTATGATTTAGAACTAGCTATCATAATATGGCCGGCATAAACACCTTTTATTTAAATAATATATGACTAAAAAAGTTTTAAAAGTTGCTGAACTGTTTGCCGGTGTTGGTGGTTTTAGATTGGGGCTTGAAAGTGTTGTAACTGAAACCGACAAAAGTGCATTTAAAGTAGTTTGGAGTAACCAATGGGAACCAGCCACAAAGACACAACATGCCTCAATAGTCTATGAAAAAAATTTTACAGATGGTTTTCATTCAAATGAGGATATTTTTGAGGTTGTAAAAACTCCTGAAAAATTTCAATCTTTGCAAAAAGCTAACCCTGATGTTGTCGTGGGTGGTTTTCCCTGCCAAGACTACTCTGTTGCAAAACCATTGAATAGGTCTGAAGGTTTAGTTGGTGCAAAAGGTGTTCTTTGGTGGTCAATTTATGGGCTTTTAGAAAATAGAATCGATGACGAAAAGCCTGTCAAATACCTAATCTTAGAAAACGTTGATAGATTATTAAAGTCTCCAACTGCAAAAAGGGGAAGAGACTTTGCAGTAATGCTGTCAAGTTTACATAAACTTGGTTATGCAGTTGAGTGGAGAATTGTGAATGCAGCAGATTACGGATTTCCTCAACGTAGAAGAAGAATTTTTATCGTGGCATACCATCAATCAACCCGACTTTATAAAAAATTAGAGTCGGCTCAAAAGTACCAAAGAATTGACGAATGGATTTTTGAGGATGGAGTTCTTGCAAAGGGATTGCCTCTTGAGATAGGTGAAACTTTAATACCTTCTGCAGAGGGAAAGTTGTCAAATGATCCTCATGAGGTTACCGAAACTTATATTCCCCAAGGAAAGGGCGTTTCGAGATTTGAAAACTCGGGTGTTATGGTTGAAGGTTTTTTTTGGACAAGAAAAGTAGAAGCTAAAAAACTCTTAAATTATGAGATGTTTACAGGTGAGAAAACCCCAATCACCCTTGGAAAAGTAATATCGAAAACTCAAAGCGTTCCTGAAGAGTATTTTATTGATGAAGAATCAATTGAAAAATGGAAGTTTTTTAAAGGTGCAAAAAGTGTTGAAAGAACAAAGAAAAATGGGATTGTTTACACCTTTGACGAGGGTGGAATGGTTTTTCCTGATAGTCTAGATAAGCCCTCTAGAACAATTATTACTGGTGAAGGTGGGGCAAGTCCTTCACGGTTTAAACATGTTGTTGAACATGAGGGGCGCCTCCGTAGATTAATGCCAGAAGAGTTAGAGGAACTTAATGGGTTTCCTAGGGGATTTACAAAGCATGATTCTATTCCTGATGTGAAAAGAGCATTTTTCATGGGGAATGCTTTAGTTGTAGGTGTGGTTAGAACTATTGGTAAGGCTCTTTACAACGCTATTTAATTTTTTTCTGAATTACGTCGTATATATACTTTCGATTAATCCAAAAAGACTTTTTTTTCTGCATTGTTCCTTGAGGAGTGATTATTAAATCAGACGCATCTCTTGCATGGGGTCTTATGTGTCCAACAGGGTGTTGAGTGCTAGATAGGAATTCATCATATTTATTTTCCAAGACCTTATTTTTAGTATCCAACCATAATTCGTGCATCTGATTGATGTCGTCTTGTGACATAGTCCAAAAAAATGCTGTTAAGAAAGTTGGGTTCTTTTCAAGGCCATTTTTTTTATAGACATAAAATAAAAACCTTCTAGAAATATTGTCGTATAACTTACTTTCTTCCCAATCATCCTCATGTACAAGCTCAACCCATTTAATTGTAGGAAATGACATTGCCTCCTTAAGCGTATTATTTTTTTCTAAGGCAACTGTTTTAATCGTAATACCTGCTTTATTGAATTGATCAAACTCTTCAAAAGGGATATTAGATGAGTCTTCCGAAAGCTTACTAAGAATTAGTTTATTAATCAATTTACTAACTCTAGAAAAGTAGTCTTTTGCATTAATTAGAGATTGATAATTAATATTGAAGTGATTACATATATCACTACATGAATTACCTTCAAATTTTGAAAGTTCTTCAATCACTGACTCTTCTAGTGATTTACCATCGATTGTCTTTAATTTACCTATTTTTGCTTTAATTATTGGAGGTCTATATGTAAAGAGTTCGTTTAAATAAGCACTTTTTAAACTAAAGGCTCTTCTTTTTACCCTTAACCCACCTGGGGCATCAACTAAATCATTCGAGTCTTTACCGGATGTATTTGCACTTAAATAATAAGTTACTCCTTCAGTAATTTCGTTTGCTTTATTGTTAACAACAAGTTTTTTTATCGTATCCCAATCTCTTGCGAATTGAGCTATGTCCTCATCTGGAAATTTTAATAACCCTGCAAAATCACAAATGTTATCCATCCTATCCTCACCTTGTTTGTAGAGAAACAAGATAAGTAAGATTTTTTCAAGTTTTTTCCAAAGTGGACTATCAAAAAGATTTTCATAATTAAAGCTTGAATCAAAACTAATACTACTAATTTTTAATCTTTCTTTAAATGTTTTTTTGTTTTCACTAGATATAAGAAGTTGCGCTGACTTAATTTCGATTCCTGATTCAATTATGTCAGGCTCTGAATCAGAATTATTCTTTATACTAAAATAAAGTTCTTCGAGTAATAATCCAAAAGCTCCTTTATTGTTTTTTGCATGATGGTCGGTAATAAAATTTTTTTCTTCCAAAACCTCATTTAGACTTTTTCTAATAAGTCTCTGAGCATGACAAATTACACTGGCTTCATCATAGGGATTGTAGTCGAGCTCATTTAAGGGTTTTAAATAATTTGATTTCACATAATTATTATAATTATCAAATCTTTTTTATAAAAATGAAAAAACAAATCGACTTTATTACCCGAATAGCAACCTTAATCAAATTAGATTATTTTTGCGTTCATTTATTGAGGGTGATATTACAGTATTAAGCTATATCAAAATTTCAGAATTTAAATGATAAGGTTTAGATGGCAATAATGTTCAAATATACACCACAACCCCAACATTATTTCGACCTTGTTTTTTGTGAATAATTTTAAATTTTTTAGGTTTTTTTAAAGCGATAAACAGTATTGGGACTGTTAACACATTTCTTAAGGGATTTAAGTAGGTTTTTATTTTTTCAAATTCACCTACAGAATTATCAAATCCACCAGCAATTTTCATTTCTTCACTTGCACAAATCACAATACCTATTTTTGTTTGTATTGCTTTTTTTACATGATTTAATTCACTTGCAATTACGGGTTTCAGCAAATTCCAAGCAATTGCTTCCCCATGATTAAATGCAACTTCGATAGAGATATCGTTACTAGCAAAATCGAGTCGCCATGTTTTATTATTTCTCGGGTTATACAACGGGTCTTGAAAAATTTTGGATTCAGCATGCCATCCATTTGCTTTTAGTTTTAGTTTTAATACTTTATTTATTGTTTCACTAATGCTCTTTGCTTTTCTGTTAGCATTTTGAAAGTGCTGAATAATCTCATCATCACTTATTGATTGAATTGTATTTAGTAAGTTGTCAAATATAGGTTTAAATTGCGGTTCATTTAGGATTGTTTCAGCATGTCTAAATGAATAAGTTTCAAAATCCATAAATTACTCCTTTTGTGTATTTTTAACACATTTTTTACATTTATGATTTACTTAGGGTTGTATCTATACTTGCCAAGGTTTGGAAGGTGACTATATTGGGGTGATTATTGGTGACGATTTGCTCGTGCTTAATGGTGAAGTAATTACAAATTCTTGCGCAAGAGCGAAGACAGTCAAGTCAATGAGTGGCTATAAGAAACTCTTAAAAACTAATCCAGAACTCGCCAATCAGAAAGCTGACGGGATTATTCGAAATATCTATTGAACTTTGATGACGCGTGGATTGAAAGGGTGCTAAATCTTTTGTTCTGATTCTGAAACGCAGGCCTATTTCGAAGATCAACTTAATGCAAAGAATTAAAGCAAAGAAGACAACGACTTTTATTAAAGACTCAGTTCTCGTTATATTTCTTAGCGCTACCTTTAGCCTTATCAACGGGATATTTAAGATTGTTGGCTTCAATCTTGGCTGAAACTATTTCAGCTACATCTAAGCCACATTCATTGGCAAGTAAGAAGGCATAAGCCAAAACGTCAGCTAACTCTTCTTTGATTTTATCAATTGAGGCTTGTTCAGAGGATTTCCAAAGAAAGGCTTCAAGCAGTTCCGCTGATTCAATAGATAGTGCAACTGCTAGATCCTTCGGATTATGAAATTGCCTCCAATCACGGGCATCTCTAAAGGCGATGAGTTTTTGAGTTAATTCAGCAATGTCAGACATAAGTTAATGCTACTACAGTTTAAGCACAAGGTTAAGCAGTTCTGGCTGGCAACCAATAACCTAAAGACTCAATTAACTGAATATTTTTTGAAATTGATTCATAAAATGCCTAATTTTTTAATTCAGGCTTCTTATGAGGTAACTCTATACCTCAGGCCATATCAGCGTGGCGCTAAAAATTATGTTGCAATAAATCCTCTAGATACGATTAGTAATCGAAAGATTTACTTGCTTTTTACTTACTTAATAGGAGTTTAGATACTATACTTAGTGTTAACGGTGCACTTTAATACTAGATATAGTGTTTGATTCTGGATTTATTTTGGTGCCTGCAAAAAGAAAAACTGGTCGGAATTGGCGTTCCGACCAGTTTGGTGTCGACTCCCTAGTGAGATGCCAACTGTTTTGCTAAAAAGCAATCATAGTTTAACAGTATCTTGTTGCCAAAAAACCTAGGCTAAAAATTTTGTTAGAGAGGATTTTGTATGGGTATAAAACCTGGACAAAATACTGGTAAAAAAGGTGGCATATTTCAGCAGGTAAGTCCTTCAGGCAAGCCTGTGTCAAATTATGTCACCGTTCCTGATAACAGGCCATTACCCCCAACCACTAAGGCGGGACATGTATGGGTGCCAGTAGCAATAACACCAAATAATAAGCGTTAAAGGTGGTGAGGGAGCTTGACTCCCTCATTTTACTTGGATTGTAAATGTAAAAAACAAGGTAAAAAATAATGGAAAAATATAATAATCTGAGTGGTGAATCGAACATCACCTCCTACTCGATTGATGAAAATTCAATCACGATATTATTTAATAATGGTTGGTTTTATCTTTATTCAACTATGAAAGTAGGTTTAGCAAATATGGATCAGATGAAAACATTAGCAATAAAAGGTTTTGGACTCAATAGTTTCATTAATAAAAATGTTAGAGAACTTTTCGATAAAAAATGGAGATGAGGCTTACTAGAATCTCTAATGGTAATGAGTTTTTTAGTCAATTTGGTAGTGTCAGTCAAAGGATAACTCTTATGTAGTTTTTTACTTTGAATTTATCAGTATGAATCTTTAAGGTGTTCTTTTCATCAAAAAATACTCTTGCGGCAAAGCTGTTCCATATTCTTGCAGTAACTTCCAATGGGTAACAATATCCGGATGAGTGGCATTATTCAAAATAGTTTGAGATTGGATCAACTGACTACGATAGCGTGAGTAATTCTTGACAGACTTCAATGCGGATACGAGCTCAAGAGTAGGAGGAACCATTAGCCCCTCAAAATGCGGCGTACTCTGCGCCAAAATGAGTCCTGAGGGGTCAAAGTCAACAAATGCAAACACCGGCAGTGCTAAGCCATTTAATAAGGCAATTACGTAATCTTGACGATAGACTGGACTTCCTCTAAAGACCACCAAAGGATTTGTACCTGCACTGGAAAGATCAAAAGTAACTTCATGGATTTTATCGAATGCCTCCCAGTTTTCTACTAGTAAGACAGATGTGTGATCGCAATTTTCTACTAACCATCGCCAATCGATATCAAGATTTGAACTAATTGGTAAAGATATTTTCTCTTCACCGAAACACAACAAATTTTCAGGTAAGACTTTTACAGCGACTCTACCTTGTCTGACCGATGCATTTGTCATTTTTTCATTATGGCTAAACTCCAAACTATCAGTTCGACTTAATTCTTGCCACTGTCCAAGCTGGGTTGTTTCAACATCGATTCCTTCAGT
>Ga0164296_1004009_pt1 | contig 13559 bp, 13 predicted proteins | sample GEODES057metaG_FD_113533 | JGI IMG/M metagenome (GOLD analysis project Ga0164296, IMG submission 113533) | Dystrophic lake water microbial communities from Trout Bog Lake, Wisconsin, USA - GEODES057 metaG | ecosystem: Environmental > Aquatic > Freshwater > Lake | place: USA: Trout Bog Lake...
CAAATGGGCGATGGAGTTAACCGTGACGCCAGCCGTGATGGCATTTGTGTTAATCCTTATGGACATATGGTTCGGAACCCTGACGCAATCAATCACGGTATGAAAGAATTTGCACGTCGTGGCAACACATCAGACTCCAGCGTTGATCGTATGGAACGTGTTGGACCTAGTGCCACTAGAGATGGACTAAAACAAACCATTGCCGACGCTGCCGAAGGCCGCCCAGTTGGCAAGCACTCTGGTGTCCGGCGTTGGCCCAATCCTGATGCAATCAATGTAGGAATGAAATAATCATGGCCAGTAATGCATATATTCCATTACCACAAAATGCCAGTAAGACAGTGACTGCATCAACAACCAGCAGTCAGTTTTATCTGGATCTCGGTTCTACCAGCAACAGTGTAAACAATGTTCTGGTTACTAATTTAGATGCAATCAATCCTGTATATGTGAATTGGGCCGCATCAGGTTCAGTCACTGCCAGCAATGTTGGTTTTCCTGTGATCCCATTCTATCCCACTGTGATCACAATGAATCCAGTTAACAGTTTTGACAGCAACATCACCGTAGCGGTTGTTTCGGTTGCTGGCACACCCACCGTAGTATTCACGCCAGTAGCATAAGGAGCACACAATGGCCACAAAGAAACCCGCACACATGGCAGCAATGAAAAAGGCTGCCGCACATCACGAAAAGGCAGCACATCATCACGCCGAAGCACACAAGTGGATACAGAGTGCAATCAAGCATCCAGGTGCCTTACACAAAGAATTAGGTGTCAAAGCCGGTGAAAAGATTCCAGCAAAGAAGTTGGCTGCCGCTGCCAAGAAGCCAGGCGTAGAAGGCCGTCGTGCCCGTCTTGCTGAAACTCTTAAAGGATTTAAGAAATGAAAGAACGAGTATTAAAACGAGCCGCTAAGGATATTGATGTCACAGATGAACACTACCTTGGTCGCCACTCAGGCAATCCACATTCGGTTCGGAATGTCAATGTGCCCATGGGTCCTAGAGTAGGAACTGAAGGTGCACACAAGGCCAAGCGTGGCAACTTCTTGGATGCCAAGGCTGAACGCCAACCATTGGCTGATAGTGTTATGTCAGCGTTCTCAAAGCGTGAATCGGAAATGGATCGGAATGGTGGCGAACACGAATTCCCCCGTGAAGGATCCATTGATGAGAACAGCCAAGTCCGGCGTTTTGCCGCACGCAAAAGCAAATACCGAGATTAATCTACCCGAAGATTACTGTTGGGAGTCCAGTCTGACTTCCAGATTTTATTTTAAGGAAATGATATGAAAAAACCCACAACCGCTAGTCCCTGGGGCACCGATGAAACTACCGAGACTACACCCAACACTCCCCCAACGGAAACTAAAGCAACGAAGACACCTGATCCTAAGCCTGTTGCGTCGACTGTAGCATCAGAACCGCTTTACGACCTAGAAGGCTTGATGACCGACTTTCCCACTGCTAGAGAGTTGGAAAAGTTTGTGTTTGATCAAACCGGCATTGTGCTAAACCTTAAAGGTCGTAGCAACAAATTCAAATATCAGACAGCAATGGATGTGCTGAATGGACAAAAGCCCGATGAATACTTGTTGGGCAAAGAGAATCCCTACTTGGACAAGAATGATCTAATCCCTGTAGATGAATTAAGAAAAGACTTTCCCACACCATCAGAAGTTGTTGGCGTGCCCCTGGTCACCTTGTTCCAAACTCCCAACTTCCCACACCCAGATCCCGACTGGAAAGCATCTGGACAAAAGTGTGATGTGGTGTTTAAAAAATACATCAATGATGTTATAACATACGAAATCATTGGACCAGTGGCCGCAAGACCCGTGGGTGTGCGTGTCAACAAGTTTGGCAAGGAAGTGCCTGAGAAATACACCTGGGTTGATCCACGCACAGGAGAACAGGTTCTACGTCAAGCCAATGGACGCTTTACTCCCATAGGCACACGCTTGCGTGCATCAATGCAAAAGCAAAAGATCAACAAAACTGATTATTGGTCAGTGTGGATTGATCGAGACTTTGTGTTGAACGGTGGCGATAACTCCAGTGATGATCCTTGGGCGGCATAATGACTGACCCTATTGAACGTCAAACGCTGAGTCTCAAACAAACACAAGATGTCAAGATTATGCAGAAGGTCAATGCGGTCAACCGTGATGCCTTCTTGATCAAATATCCTGGACAAGTAGAACACTGTTTGCGTTTGGTTATGGAACGCCTACAGGCTGGTCTGGACAAACGTGAAGGTGTGGACATTGCCAATCCAGATACTTGGCGTATGAGCACTGAAGAAATTCAGGACTTGGCTCAGGCTGCACACTTATTAAATACAATTAGACAAACATTATAATATCGGCTACAAAGGAAACAAATGCGATATCAACTCTTACAAGGCGACAACAGGGAGGCCTTACGACAATTCCCTGACAACCATTTTGATTCAATCGTCACTGACCCACCTTATGGTATTGACTTCTTGGGCAAAGCCTGGGATGCCAATACTGGGGCATTGGCTACATATCAAGAATGTCTGCGTGTGCTTAAACCTGGAGGACACATCCTTGCGTTCAGTGCGGCAAGAACCTATCACCACCTGGCCGTCACACTGGAACAGGCTGGATTTGAAATCCGCGATCAGATCATGTGGATCTATTCAAGTGGCTTTCCTAAAAGTCAGGATGTTGGTCGCCAACTACATAAAAAAGTCAATGGCAAGCCAGATAAGCAACGCTTTGATCCTGCTATAATGATCAAAGAGGGCGATAAGTTTAGACATCCAACAAACAATAAACTCTATCGTGCCTTACCTGATATCAATGGTGATAGATTGGAAAAAAGCCACGAAGGTAAAAGTTATGGCACAATCTATGAAGAAGTTATTGAAGTTGACAATGCTTGGTCCGGTTGGGGCACTTGCCTTAAACCTGCACACGAACCTATTGCCCTGGCTCGCAAGCCCTTGAAAAGCACCATCAAGGCCAATGTGGTCAAATGGGGCACGGGGGCACTTAACATAGATGCCGCAAGAGTTCCATATGATGATGGGCAAGTTATTAAAGGGGGAGCATTAAAAGTTAAAATGGATGAAGCCAACAGCGAAGTTCTTAATAAAACTGCAATAGCAGATAATTCTTGGACAGGAGATCAACAAGGTCGCTTTCCTTCCAATGTCATAGGAGACATTGGAGACTATCAAAAGTATTTCTACTGCCCCAAAGTCAGCCGCCGGGAGCGACATATTGGGTTTGATTTTGATACAATGCCTACTATTGGCAATAACAATGGTAATCCTATGGCTCAACTTGCTGGCGATAAAAATAGTGCTCTAAAGAATGTAGAAAAAAATACTACTAATGTAGGCAACAACCATCCCACTGTCAAGCCCATAGAGTTGATGAAGTATCTCATACGCTTGGTCACACCCCCCGGTGGTCGTGTGCTGGATCCGTTTAACGGTTCAGGCTCAACAGGCTGTGCCGCAGTGGAGTTAGGCTATGATTACACCGGCATTGAATTGGATCCCAAATATATAGAGATTGCTGATCGTAGGATACAGGCCTGGTATCAGCACACTCATCCCAACTTGTTTGACGAGGTATTTACAGTTGATTGATCCTGGCGTATTAATCCGACATGCCATCCGGCAAGTGTGTGATGAACAAGGCCTGCGTCCCGACAACCTGCACCATATGCCCTACCCTGTGCGTAATCAGTTTGAAGAATTTGTTTTGGCTGTCAGTGATGACATGCGATACAATCAACTCAAATATTTTAGACCGTTTGCTCATCAATTAAAATTCTTTCGAACTGGTTCGGCAGAGCGTAGAGGCATCTTGGCTGCCAACAGGATTGGCAAGACAGTTTCAACCTGTTATGAAACTGCTTATCACCTAACTGGTCTGTATCCTGCATGGTGGCCCCCAGAAGCAAAAAGATTCGCCAAACCCATAACTGCCATGGTGGCTGGTGAGGGTTGGCAACAGGTAGCAATGGTGCTACAAAATGAATTGTTAGGAACACAAGATGTTAAGATCACTGAGTCAATTGGCACTGGTGCTATCCCTAGGGATTGCATTGTGTTTGGAACTATGCGTAACGATGGTGCTAATTGCCTGGGTTGTGAAGTCCGTCACGTGACGGGACAAAACAGTTACCTGGTGTTTGCCAACTACACACAAGAGGTTCGTCAGATGCAGGGTTTCAAACTTAATCTTGCAGTGTTTGATGAACAACCCCCAGATGATTTCTTTAGTGAGATTGTCACAAGAACTGCAACCACACAAGGACAAGTGCTATGTTCATTTACACCATTGAAAGGCCTGAACGGACTGGTGTCAAAGTTTTGGCATCAAGAAGAGGGATACGAACACATACGTGTATCCTGGGACGACGTTCCCGAATACGACCCCTGGGGCGAACCTTTCTTGTTAAAAACCACAAGGCTACAACTTGAACGCGATTACTTACCACACGAACGAGATGCTCGCCGCAATGGTGTTCCTGTTATGGGCAAAGGTGCTGTATTCCAAATCCGAACCTGGCCCACATATCGAACAGGTGATTATGATTTCCGCAACACTCACGGTCTACATCGTGTTATTGCATTGGATTTGGGACTTGTTAATGACAAAACAGTTATAAGTCTAATGTATTGGCATCCGGAAGATCAAGAAGCCTGGCTGCACACACAGATAGTTGTGAAAGGCACAGAAGAAGCCAATCCCATAAATTATATAAATCATCTTATGCGGCCCGAAGTATTTGGAACACCCATTGTGTTGCCAGCAGATGCCAACACAGCGGGACGCTACACAATGAATAGCCAAAGCATTAGACAACTGTTTGAACAGTATGAATTAAATGTGCATCCTGATGCCATTATGAATCCACCCGACGACCAGGGCCGACGCACAAACCACAAAAGTTTTGGTATCAATGTAATGCGACAAATGCTGGAATTAGGCACGCTACACGTAAATGAAAACTGTGTGGAGTTCCTACGTGAAGCACAAAACTACTATGTGGATCAACACGGACGCTTTAGCGATCCTGATGACTGCATAGATTCAGCACGTTATGCCCTAATTGCTTGCCTGCAAGGCATCTGCGAACCCTGGGATGATCGTAGTCCCCAAGCACGCTTTGCGGCTGCCAAACACAATATGCGTGCCCTACAAGCCGCTAAGAAAAATGCGGCAGATCGTCCTGTTTGGAAACGCAGTTGGAGTGCTGAGGGTGGGGTAATGTAGTGGCTAAATAATACATAAACAAATGGAAAACACACAATGTTAGATCTCCGCAATGTAGTCGTAAGCAACTTAAATGGTCATTCAGGTATGATGGCACGCTTTGTCAAAATGAAAAGTTTGCTGGACCAAAAATGTGCTGCCAACTTACGCTTGTTGGCCACAAAGAACAATATCAATCGTATCAGTGATTATCACTACTTGAATCTAGCAGTAACTGATTCAACTGATCCTGTAAATGGCTTGGACTATATTCACCCTGTGGTCAAACCTGTAGTAGATTATGCCACTGCTGTCATCACCAAAGGCATCGCACAAAACGGTGAAATCAATTTTGAATTCATTGCCGACAATGAAGCAGATGAAGCCGGTGCACGTCAAGCCACCGAAATGGTGCATAAGTTAATCAACCAAAACAATGATCCACACTTTATCCTACAACACTGGGTAATGGACGCTTGCCTGCACAAAAATGGCGAAATGATGATTGCACCCATGCGTGAAAGTTTTATGCGTTATGTGACCACAACTGGCACCCTGGATCAACTGCAGGCATTTGAACAACAGGCCGAAGAAGCCGGATTAAAAGTTCGCAGACAAAGCCGTCGCAAACAACACGTGGATACTGCACAAGTGATGAAAGAAACGCACGGCTTTGTTCAGAATCTACCAAGAGCACAGTTAGAAGAAAATCTCAATGCACGTATCAAACAGGCCCTGTTGGGCAGTCAAGGCAACTTTGATGAGGCTGCTGAAACTGAACCTGAATCAGTGGAAATGCGTGATGGTGAAGATCACATCAGTGACAGCATTGCACGCAATACCATTTATGAAGCCAAATACAAACTGACTGGCTACAATTTGAATATCAAATTCCGTCCCATTGCACAACATTATTGGATGTGCGATCCCACTGTTATTTCGATCAGTGAACAACCATTCTGCGGTTTTTACAAACCAATGAGCATACAGGAAGCCTATGAATTATATCCTGACATTGATCTCGAACAGTTCAAAGTATATGCCGAATATTCAAACGTGGGCAGTTACCAGGCTGGAAGTTTACTCAATAATCTTGCCCTGCACGCTCGTGATTCTGTTCCTATCAATGGCTTACCTGCTCAGGGCTACTCCGCCCAAGAACCCGAAGCCCGACAAGTGACCGTATTGACCGTTTACAACAGATATGATATAGACAATGATGGTGAGTTAGAATTGATTGAACTGATCTATTCGGGACAGTATGTTATCAGTGCAAGAGAAGTAGAGTTTATTCCAGTGGCCAATATGGTTCCCAAACCCTTGAGCCAAAACTTCTATGGTATGGCCATTGCTGAATCAGTGGTGCCCATGCAAGAGTATATGACAAGTGGCTATCGTGCAGAATTGCTGATGGGCTTGTTGCAATCAACTCCTAGAACTGGTGTTAAACCTGACCGTGTGGATTTTGAAGAAATACAAGATGGCGAAGCCGCAATCTTTATCCTGGATTCAAAGTTTAATCCTGCTACCGACATTTACCAAATGCCAGTGCCACAAGGCAATCCACAGTTCTTAGACAACACAATGCAGAGAATGCAACAGGATTCAATGGCTATGGTTGGTATGACTAGCCCACAGGATGTGTTTAATCCAGAGATTATGGATCCAGGCAATAGCGGTGCTAAGTTAAACTTGGCCCTATCACCAAACCAAATCATTCAGGACAACACTGTAAAGAATTGTGCTGAAGGTTTGAAAGATGCCATTTGGTTGATCTGGAGAACCCTAATTGCACACGGTGATGATTATGGTGTAAAGAAACTAGCACAAGAATTCCACCCCGAAGGCAAGGCCGAATTTATCGATTACGAAAACTTTGACAATATGAACTACAATGATCGCAAGACCATTCACATTGATCTTGCACTTGGGATGAAATCAGAAGAGAATTCACTGCAACGCCTACAGATCATCAAGCAGGCACAAACTGGCCTGGGTCAAGAAATCACTATGTATGCACAACAAAACGCTTTAACACCTGCTTCATTCAAGAAATTGCGTAAGCCTTATGAAGATATGTTGTATGTGTTGGGTGTTAAGAATGCCGATATCTATTTGCCCACTGAACGAGAAACAATGGAAATGATTGAACAAAGCAAACAAGCCGCACAACAAGCACAACAAGCACAACAACAGATCTTGCAACAAGCACATCAAGCAGACCTGGCCAACAAACAGGCCAAAACACAGTTGGATACCGTGCGTGCTCAGCAGATCTCTGCTGATACACAAGGCAACAGTGCCAAAATGCAGTTGGATGGTTTCAGTTTAGTAGGCGAACACAAGGCTCGGGCTTTTTAATCGCTAAATAAACTTGAATGGAACGGAAATGATTGAACAAGACATTGTAGATGCCTTCAGTAACAAGATGGCAATGAATATTAATGATATCAAAAAGTTATCAACGGCACAATTGGATCGTGTGAAACAAATTGGCAGCCAAGCAGAAAACATTTTGAAAAATAGAGATTTTATTTTATTTGTAAGACAGTTTCAGTTAGAAACAATGGATATGATGACCGAGATTAGGACACATACCGAACAAGATAATAGTGCACGAGTAGCATTTGCGAATCAACTCTCGGGCATTGATAGTTTTATTGCAGTGCTTAAACGTGCAAGGCAATTAAAAGACCGCGTGGTAACAATGCAGGAAACTCCTGCAACGCCCGACGCATAATTTAAAAAGGAGACACTATGGAAAACATAGTAGCCGACGCCCCTAATCTCCCAGTGGAGACGGTCCGTGTCGAAAATGTCAGTAGTGGTTTGGAGTCTATTGCTCAAAAAATGGCCGTAATGAAAGAACAAACATTGCGTAACCAAATGCGTAATACCGAATCCTCTGAAGCAGGGTCAAAAGCACCGGCAGGTGACGATGCTCCTGTGGCACCAGAAGGAGTCCGAGTCGGTGACGATAATGTTGCTGACAATGATACCGATTTAGTAGAGCCAGAAGTTGTTGAATCTGATGCACAGTATAGTGAAAGCCACGATGAAGCAGATGCCCCTGAACAGGTAAGCCCTGCAGATTCGAGTAGCGAAGAACTTATTGATTTTATTGATTTTGCAGAAGAGAACCCAAACGCCAAGTTTAAGTTCGTGCGAAATGGTAAAGAAATAGTTATCGACGCGAAGAAAGCCGCAGCCATATTGGGCCAAGGAGCAGCAATCAGTGAAGATGCAAGACAATTAAAGATTGAGAAGGCCGAATTCGATGAGTATAAATCAAAGAAGCAGGCTGAAACAGATGGTCTTTTATTGGCAATGGAATTTACTGTTCGTCCGCAGTTACAAAAGGCTTATGACGAAATTATAAAGACACAAGGTTATCAAACTACCTTTCAGCAACAGTTGGAAACCACATATGATCCTGCACAACGGGCTCGTATAGAAGCAAGTATGCAACAGAATGAAAAATACATTCAATCGCAGGCTGCCGTAATAAACCAACTCAAGCCAAACTTGGATCAGTTTTATAACTTGCGTAAGCAACAAGTTGATGAGATTCTCGATACCAATCGCAAGAATTTTACCGACAAGGAACTACGCAACAGTGCAATTTATAATGAAATCAGAGAAAAAGTATCCAAGGATTGGGCAGGAGCAAAGACGCAATTGGTGCCGGGTATTGACAATATCGACCTAATCTCCAGTGATGAGCACATCTTATCGCTAATCAGAGACGGTCTTAAATATCGAGACAGACCCCGAGCCAAGTCAGCAGGCGGAAGCATTGCTGCCTTGACCAATCGCAAAGGCGGAACTTCCATTAACTCCAATGCAAAAGATGAATTGTCCAGTCTTCAAGAAAAAGCCAAGGCGGGCGATCGCAATGCCCAAGAGAATCTTCTAGTTGCAAAAATGAACGCTATGCGTGCAGCCAGAAGTGGAAGAAGATAAGTCATTAAAACAAGGAGAATAAAATGACAACAGGTTACAATTCAACCACAGCGATCGGTAATGGCACAGGACTATACCAAACCGATATCGTTGTTAAAGATTTAGATTTAGATGTATCAAACCGTGTTAAGGATGATACCCCAGTATTAAACATGTGTATGGCCAAAAAGCGTAAAGTAGTTTCTACTTTACCTTTGTGGACCAATGACGTTTATCGTTTGCCACAAATCCAAGCACAACAAGAAGGTGCCGCAGTAAGTTCATCACAAGTTGAACAACAAAGCCGTGCCAACTTAGGCAACTATACACAAATTTTCAGCACAGTAGTTGGTGCTACAGGAACTGCTCGTGCAGTTGAACAATCTGGTGGTGATCCCCAAGCATATCAAGAAGTCAAGCAATTGATCGAATTGATGTTTGACGTGGAAGCACAGATTGTGCGTAATGACCAGATCGGAACAAAGTATTCAGGTCAATCTGGTTTGGCAACTGGTGTTGCAATTCCTACAGTTAACTACACTGGTTTAACAACTGGTAACGTGGTTCCTGCTGGAATGGCTGCCACACCTGGTAACGTTACAGTTGCCTCAGGTGGTTATGCCAACTCGTCAGGTTTTGCCAACGTGATAGCCGCTGGTGGTGGTGTGTTGACAACAAGTTCAGCATTAGGCCGTCGTATGGGTTCATTGAACGCATTCGCTGGAACACACAGTTTCAACCCCCTGGGCACTGCTTACACATTGTTCAACAGTGAGTCAAGCGACGTTATTACAGCCAGTGCTACCAGTTTCATCGTTGGTGGTAGTGCAGTTGGATCTACATTGACCAACAATGGTGAAGGTTTAGGAAGCAATTTCTATTCTTACACTGCACAGTTGCAACAATTTGCACCTAGCCTGTATAAGCAATTGGTCACAACTGCTGAGCAACGTTTCAATGCCAAAATCCGCACTATCGTTTGCCCAACAAGCCTACGCACACACTTGTCAGATACAATGCCTACCAGCCGTAGCATTAACCGTGTAAACAGTGAGCGTGGTGACACAATCGCTACATACGAGGGCGATTTTAACTACACTTATGAGATCTTTGATAGTTGGATCATGGATCAAGTTGGTGCTGGTAACCAAATCTACTTCTTGAACGAAGAAGTGTTGCAATGGGGTTCATTGCGTGATCTAGGACCTAACAATGAAGTTTTTAGTAATTCTGATGCTTCATTGGACCAGTTCATTCTTGAAGGAACTCTAATTGTTCGTAATCCTGCTGGCGTTGGCGTATTGCACGACATCGCAGTTGGTGGACAATCAGTTGCATTCGGATCTGGCGTCGGTGGTGCATCTGCACTCATCGGCGGTATCCGTGCCGCAACAAACGTTGTTCGCTTAAACGCTTGGGACAACAACAGTTTCTAATCTAAACCATTAGATCTTATTTGAAACAAGGGCCTTCGGGCCCTTTCTCTTTGACACTAAATACTAGATGAATAATGAATTTGCAAATTATACGGACAAAAGTTATCTGGACGATACGGATCCAGAATTCAATGAATCAGCATACCGTCAAGATGGCGGTGGTTTAGTAACTGCTGACAATGGCATTGCTGATCGATTGTTGCAAAACGACGCATTGTATCAACACATCAAATCAGGTGCGGAAACAGTGGGATGGAATGGTAGTCGCAATATCCGAACTACCACCCGGCGTGATGGCGATCAGTTCTTAATCCACAAAGAACAGTTTAATGTGGCCTATATTCAAGAACAATGTGCTGAATATCGCAAAAGAGCCGAAGCCGGGTATATGGATCCCTTGGCACCTGTTATGCCCGATGGCAAATTGGGCTACAAATGGATGGAACTGCCTGAAGTTATTGCACAAGATATCGGCAACCGATACTTTGGTGGTATGCCCTGGGCAGCCATCAAACGTGATCGCACACTAAAAGCACAATTTTACCGTGTGGTAGAAACAGAATACAATGCTTTTGTTTGTTATCCAGGTGGCAAATTACCTATACCGGTAGATGTGCCATATCCAACACCGGTAGGAGCAACTGCTTTCTTCCAAGGTGCCACTTTTGTAGGAAAAACCAATGAGTAATCTTTTACCGATCAGCACAGGCGATGATCTTGTGCAATTTGTGTTGAATTTCACCGGCAGCACCAATGCCACAGAAATCCAGCAGTGTGTGTATCTAACAGAAATGATGATGCGTAATATTGAATTACCAGCATTAAGAACCAACCCCTGGACCACCATTGGTGTTGCCAATCAATGGGGACAAGTTCCTATTCCGGCTGATATGAATAGACCCATTTTGTTCTTTAATCAAGGCAATGGTGGCAGTCCCGGATACAATGGAGCCGGTCCTTGGATTGTGTATGATCGCATTGGTGATCGAGACATTATTACAGAAATGTTAGATCAAAGTCAGTATTTGAGTCCATTGAACATTCCCGAAGTGTATCGTGGCAAGTTTTCGGAAGTGGGACAATACTATGAATTTCTTCCTGTGCTGACACAAGGTGCACAGATCAATATGTATTATTTTACCACTTGGCCCTTGTTGTTTACACCCGACAGTCAAGGCAACCCAGTTCAGACCAATGCAGTGTTGAGTTCGTGGCCTGAAGGTTATGTTTATGGCACACTGCACAACTATTATTACAAACGCAAAATGACTGAAGATGCTGACAAATGGTTGGCCAAATATCAATTGGCCTGGGATACTGTTGAAGATCAGAACAACAAAGGCAAATGGTCAGGTGGACACAACAAATTGACAAGTGTATTCCAACCACGCAGAGACAAGCGTTTTAGCACAAGATAAAGGATTGACAATATGTCCGGTTTATACGGGATCACAGGTAATACAAGCAACGTTGCAGTAAGCAACACACCAGGACTTTACATTGGTTCTGGCAATGTGCAGATATTGAATTCTGCAGGCACATTATTAAACTTATTGGCCAACAATGGTAATGTCAATTTCTCACTGACCAGTTCGGGCACACAAGTGCAGGCATTTGCTTCTGGTGTAGAATTGGCCGGAGTGTCAGAAATTGTTGCTGGCACCAACATCACAATAAGTCCTTCTGGTGGCACTGGCGTTGTTACAATCAATGCCTCAACTGGAACAACTTATAGCAATGCCAATGTGGCAGCCTACTTGGCCGCTGGAACTGATCCTACAATATTGGCGATTGATGCCAATGTGACCGCAGCCAATGCGGCTATCTCTGTGTTGCAATCAAATGCCGCAATACAAGAATCTGAAATCTCCGGCCTGCGTGCCAATATTACGGCAGCCAATGCAGTTATTGCCGCAGTTCAAACCAATTTATCCAGTTATGAAACTTATGCCAATGCACAAATAAGTGCCATCAATGCCAATGTGACCGCAGCCAATGCTGCCATTGTCACAGTGCAAGGCAATTTGACTGCATTTGAAACCTGGGCCAATGCACATTTTACCACTTCAATTTATAGCAATGCCAATGTGGCTGCTTATTTGCCTACTTATAGTGGAACAATGAGTGCCAATACCTACACCGGTGCTGGCACAGTCATGTTTATTGAAAACATTGGACAAACCATTGATGTGCAGGCTTCTGCTATTAACTTGTCAGGACAAGCACTTGCCAACACAACAACCACTGCATATGGTAATTTAAATATCACAGGCAACGTAAATTCGGATCGATATAACTTTGCCAATGGTGTAAGCATATTCTCATCTGTGACTTTGGCCAATATCTACAGTAGTGCTCCAGTGACCATTGCCAGCACAGTGGGTCCCATTACACTTGAAACACCAGGACAGATTGCTCTTGATGGACAAAGTATCACCATTGGCAATGCAGGATCTTCGGGTTCAACTTTGGTCAATGGGGGAGTATTTGATTTTGAATTGACCAATGCCAATGTCAATATCATTAACGGCGGATATTACAATGGTGCATCATACCTAGACACTGCGTTTAATGTTTACAATGCCGCTGGCTCTGCAATTGTTACCAAAATAGATGCCAATGGCATTGTAACTGCAGGCAACACAGTATCCACATATTTTGTAGGTGATGGTAGATATCTAACCAATACACCAACCACTTATGGCAACGCCAATGTCACTGCCTTGTTGAGCACTTATAATATTCCAGTTGCGGCCACAAGTTTGAGCAGTAATGGAGCAATCAGCACAAGTTATAATGGCACCAATGCTATCAGTGTGCCATATGGTGGATTATCAGTTGGCTTAAATGCAGTTGTTACAGGCAATGTTACTGGTGGCAATGTCGTCAGCGGCAATGCAGTGATTTCCAATACTGGTTTCTTTTGGAGCAATGGCAC
>Ga0164296_1004011_pt1 | contig 13558 bp, 9 predicted proteins | sample GEODES057metaG_FD_113533 | JGI IMG/M metagenome (GOLD analysis project Ga0164296, IMG submission 113533) | Dystrophic lake water microbial communities from Trout Bog Lake, Wisconsin, USA - GEODES057 metaG | ecosystem: Environmental > Aquatic > Freshwater > Lake | place: USA: Trout Bog Lake...
AGCTCGCCCATGGCGCTGATATTATTCAAATACTTGTCGCCATAATAAAAACCGGCGTTAGTGGATGCCGTGTGTTGTATAAAACAAGCTACCCCACCCCATTTGGTGGCCCAGGCGCTTCCTCCAAAATTGGTGCTGCCAGTGTACATCAGCTGAACTGTTGTCAACAACAGGTTGGGGTCATATTTTGCGGCTGTGATCGCATCGGGGTTGGTATTGACCGCCGTCAGATCCTTTTTACAAGAGTATATCGAAACAGTGATAAAACCTGCTATGATCAGATATATATATTTAAAGTTCATATCTATTATATTAAATATTAACGCCTGCTTTTTATAGTTTAATGTTAAGGTTCAAGCCAATTGTCCGGGAGTACGGTACCGCCGGAGCCTCCAAACCCTGGGTATAAATTGATGCCGAATACGTCGATTCCGGGTCGATATTAGGGGTATGCTTCACCAGTGTGTACACGTTGTGGCAAACAAAGCTGAGTCTTAAACCATGGATTTTATTGTTAAATAGCTTTTTAACCGCAAAGTCATAACCAAATATGATCTGCCTCAGCTTGATAAAACTGGCATCATACACAAACTGACCTTCATTTGCCGAGCCCCAATCATTATAATAGGCTGAAGCATATTGCTGATCGGTTCCGTAGGTAACATCGCGGCCGGCCAGGGTTGCCTTTGAAAGTCCCTGTTGATAGGCAACGAAATTGGTATTGGAAAACAGCTTGCCACCAAATTTTCCGTCGACCAGGAAAGACAGATTAAAGTGCCCCAATCTGAAGGAGTTGTTGATACCGCCTGTCCATGGATTAATAGCCGAACCAAAATCTTTTGGTTGCGCCAATGAAGGATCAGGAGCACCAAGCCCCGGATCGATTATAATGTTTCCTTTGCTGTCGCGGGCAGGGTCGAGCGCTATAATTTGCAGCGGCTCTTTGCCTACTATTTGCTGGGTATAAGCTGTGGCTCCCCAATCCTGGGCCTCGTTACCTAGCGTAATTTCCTGCTGACCACCCAGCGATACCACCTTACCCTTGGTATAGGAACCGTTGAAATTTACATCCCACGAAAAATTCTTACTCTTAACTGGTGTACCGCCTATTTGCAATTCAACACCGTTGTATTTTAATGTACCTACATTCAGCAAGGCTGAATTGTAGCCCGATGTATAGTCAATACTAACCGGCACAATATCATCTTTAACGGTTTTTTCATAAACGGCGAGGTCAACCCTTAACCTGCCCTTGAAAAAATCAAGTTCCAAACCACCTTCAATTTCGCTGCGTGAAGATGGACGCAGGGCGCTATTGGGTACCTGCCCGTTCCCGGCAACGCCTATCGGGAATATACCGTTGGTTACGTGCAGCGTTCCGGCGATTGAATAGGTTTGTAATGTTTGATAGGGATTATCAGCTGCACCACCTACATTGGCATAACTTAACCTTAATTTCCCCAGATCCAAACCAGGTATATGCCATAGTTCGGAAAAGACGAATGAACCACTGAAGGATGGATATAAATAGTTGATTTTGCCCGGTGCCAGGGTCGAATACCAGTCGTTACGACCGGTTGCTGTCAAATACAGATAATCCTTGTAGGAAACATCCGCACTGGCGTAAAGTGATTCAAATTCTTCGTTATTTAAAGCATATTGATCGGTCAGATTCTCCAGGTTACCGATATTGTACAAAAAAGGGATCGCAAAATTCTGTCCCGAAGCGGTTACAAATTCCTGTACCGATTTACGATAATTGGCTCCTAATAAAATATTGGCAGCAAAGTCTGAGCTCAATTTAAATTTCCTGCCCGTAGTAAGGTCGATATTGAGTTCGGTTTGCTTCACATTTTGTTCGCTCATATCTCCCGTTATCCCTGCTGCTATCAAATAGCCTGTCCCAATTGGCTCAATATTGGTATTCCGATCGTTCGAATAATCATCTGCTACTGCGAGACCGATGAAAGTGCCGTCGTCAAAGGTATATTTAGCATTGGCCGAACCGGTAAAACGGTTACGGTGTATCGCACCCTGAAATTTGTAAGCAGCAAAGTATGGGTTAGTGGTATAGGGGTCCGAGAATGGGTTTAACTCGTATCCATTAGCCAAAGTACCGTTTCCGTTGGCCCCTGCCAGAGTGGTGATATTGATATTTGGCGGAACGAACATCGGACCCCAGTTCAAATTCCCAACGGCGTCAGAAACGTTCGGTGCATTTTTGGTATATTCTGATACGTATTGCGACGACAGGTCGAGCGCCAGGTTCTTTCCAAATTTCAAATTGGTGGTTTGATTGAAGGTAAGGCGTTGCAGGCCGGCATTCGGCACATAGCTTTGATCGTTCAGGTTACTTACCGAAAAACGCGTGGCACCATCGTCACCAAAGCCTTTACTAAATGAAAAGGTGTTGGTTAAATTATTGCCCGGCCGGTAAAAACGCCCCAAATTACCTTTTGCAGCTTCCGAATAGGGCCTTTGAACCCCATCGAACTGGTAGGTCTGCGTTCCATCCAGCGGAGCACCCCAGCTCGACTCCATCGAACCTAAGGCATTGGCGGCACTAACCGGCTTAGCCCCATTGCTGCCCTGCCCGTATTGTGTCTGAAAATCAGTCTCATCTATTACATTTTCCCTCACATAGTTTGAATTTACTTCAACCCCCAGCCCTTCACCATTTTTACCTTTTTTGGTTGTGATCAGTACCACCCCATTTGAGCCGCGGTAGCCATAGAGGGCAGATGCAGCTGCGCCTTTCAAGATTGAAATACTTTCAATATCATCCGGATTGATATCACCGATACCGTCACCACCATCTTTTCCCCCGTAGCCGCCACCAACATCGGTGGTTGCATAGTTATTATTGACCAGGGGGATGCCATTCAACACGTATAGTGGCTGGTTATTACCCGTCATATTGGTAATACCGCGTATCACCACATTACTTGCCCCATTCGGCCCCGTCGCTACGCCGCTCACATTCACCCCGGCAACCCTTCCTTCCAAACTGTTCACAAAACTATTTTCACGTGCCTCGGTAATAGTACCACCCTTAACCTCAGTGACTGAATAACCTATTGCCCGCTTTTCTTTTGAAATGCCCAAAGCGGTCACAACCACTTCTTTTAATTGCTCTTTGGCCAATTCCAGCTTTATATCCAGCACGGTTTGGTTGCCAACTGCAACTTCGAGGGTTTTGTAGCCTATGTTCGTAAAAACCAGTATCGATTTACTGTTTGCAGCTATTGCAAAAGCCCCGGTACTGTTGGTTGATACTTTGGTTTTGGTGCCTTTTAAAGTAACCGTAACGCCGTTTAAAGGCACTTTGGTCTCGATATCTGTCACCGTACCGGAAACAAGTTTTGCCGCCGGATTTTGCGCCGATGCCAGGCTGACCGCGAATACAAGAAATATTGCTGTCAGGCAAATATTCTTAATAATCAGGAAGTCGTTTTTGAAGTAAATGTGTTTTTGCATACGATTAAATTAAAGCCGATATAAGGAGTAAAGCAGGTATTTATTTTTGATGCCAATAAGGTCTCTCAATTATAAAAAAGTTTCTTTGAACAATCCAATCAATTGCACTAATCAGGGGGTGATGTTGGGAGTCCCGGCGTCGTATCAATACTTAAATATTTGTATATCAACCACTAATAAAATCAAGGAATACCAATTCCGATCAAAGCATATTTATTCTTTTGATCGTCAAAGCTAAAAATATCGAAATTTTTATTAATTCAGCCGAATTGGGCCGGAATTTATTGAAGATACCCAATAAAAGTTCGTCCTAGTACTCAACCCGCACGTGATAAATACTCATCAGCATGCGCTTAAATATGGTTTTGATGGTTTCGATCTCTTTTAAAGTAATATCGCTGTCTTTCAGTTGATCCTGGTTCAACTTGTATTTTACAATGCGATCCACCAGGTCGCTGATCGATTTTTCATTGGGCTCCCGCAGCGAGCGTGAAGCCGCTTCTACCGAATCGGCCAGCATCAATACGCCCTGCTCCTTCGAAAATGGTATTGGTCCGGGGTATCGAAAAATGTTTTCGTTGACAAATTTTTCGGGGAAGTTCTTTAAAAACGACTGGAAGAAATAATCCACCCGGGTATTGCCATGGTGGGTACGGATAAAATCGGTCAGTATATCCGGCAGGTTTGCTTTCCTTGCCATTTCAATGCCTTTGCTTACGTGCCTGATAATGATCTGGGCGCTCTCTTCGTAAGGCAATTTATCATGCGGATTAAAACCCGAACTTTGATTCTCGATAAAATACAAGGGGTTCTCCAACTTGCCGATATCGTGGTACAAGGCACCGGCACGTACCAGCAAGGCGTTGCCACCGATACTAAAAATTGCGTTTTCAGCCAGGTTGGCTACCTGAAGTGAATGTTGGAAGGTGCCGGGGGCAGTAAAAGCCAGTTCGCGAAGCAATGGCGCATTGGTATTGGTCAATTCGATGAGCGTGATATCCGATGTGATACCGAATACCTTTTCGAAAGCATAAATGAGCGGGTAAGCCAGCAAAGTAAGCATTACACTTACTATAAAGGGTACAAAATCGGCCCAGTCGATACTGGTCAGACTTCCCTCGCGGATAAAAGAGATACCCAGGAAGGCCACAAAATAACTCGAGGTGATGATCAGCGCCGAGGTTAGGAACTGACCCCTACGCATCAGGTTTTTGATACTATAAATCGATACCATCCCCGCCGTAACCTCAAAATAAGCAAATTCAAAACTATTGGGCACAAAGAAACCTGCAACCATGATCACCAGCACGTGTATATTAAGTGCCAGGCGCGTATCAAACAGAATCCTTATGATGATAGGTACGATGCAATAGGGAATATAATAAAGATTGGGCAACTGCAGTTTGATAGCAAGTGATAATGAAGCCAGCATGGCCGTAACCACCAGCAGGATGAGCCCCACCAGGCGGTTATCCAGATAAATATCTTTGCGGAAAAGGTAAAGAAAAACGATCAGCAAACTGATAACGATAGATACCAGCAATAGCTGCCCCAGCAAAACCAAACGTGGATCGCCATTGACGCGGGCATTATCTTCAAAAGCTTTTTTGTACGATTCCAGTTTCTGAAACACCAGGTCATTAACGATCGACCCTTTAGCAACGATCACCTCCCCTTTCTGCACCATACCGCGGGTTTGCGACAAACCATCCAGCACTTCTTTTTCGAGGCGGTTAGTTAGCTTATCGTCATAACGGATATTGTTTTGCAAACGGTTCTGTATCAGATCGAGCACAAAACTCTGGTCAAGACTTTTATAGGCAGCAAGTTGCTGGCTGCAATAAGCCATCGCTTTTTCTTTAGTAAAAAGGTCGGCAGTATTTTTATCCGTGGCCACATTTTTATTGAGGATAGTGATCGGATAATTTTGTTGCGCCTGCTGGTATTTCGGATTAAGGCTCAATAAACCTTTGCTATAGATCTCCTTTAGCAGGTTCTCCCCTATTTGTAAGTAAAATTGCTTTTGCTTTTCATTGATACCCGCATTGTGCCATTTGATCTCGAAATCGTTCTTATACCCCTCTACCGCCTGGGCAGCCATATCTTCATCCAATTGATAAATGGGTGTGATACTCCGTCGGGCTGCCTGCTGATCACTTTCAATCTCCTGAGGTGTTTTTAGTATCGCGAAATTATAAGGCGAAATCAGGTCCTTTTGGGTCCAGATACGCCCCCGATCATATTCGTACCTGAATTTGGCTTGCTTGGGGAGAGTAAAAACTATGACCGCAATACTTGCAACGATCATCACATACTTCAGGTACAGAGCGTACTTTCGCAGAAATGCTTTTTGACGTGTTGAAGTGAGCTGGGCCATTAATTTCTATTCCGGAATCAAAAATAGTGTTTTTGCTTGATTACGTCCGCAACATTGATGATTTGGTATCCAAAGTACATCTTTATGCAATTGACCATCATTCGGACTAAAAATCGCTAATTTTGTGCTGTTTAGTTTACCAAAAGTGCGTAGCAGGTGAGGCATTGAGGGAGGAGGAAGGACGAAGGAGAATGGAGAAAGGAGAAAGGACAAAGGAGAAAGGAGAAAGGAGAAAGGACAAAGGACAAAGGAGAAAGGAGAAAGGAGAAAGGACAAAGGAGAAAGGACAAAGGAGAAAGGACAAAGGAGAAAGGACAAATGACCAATGACCAATGACCAATGACCAATGACCCAATGACGCGAAGCAAATGACCCAATGACCAATGACGCGCAGCAAATGACCAATAAAAAAACCATGAAAGAAGTATATATCATTTCGGCAACCCGCACGCCCATTGGCAGTTTTGGCGGTGCATTGAGTACGCTGTCGGCAACGCAACTTGGCGCAACGGCCATCCGTTCGGCCGTAACAAAGGCAGGCTTGAAACCCGAACAGGTTCAGGAAGTTTATATGGGCAATGTGTTGTCGGCTAATATTGGCCAGGCACCGGCAACGCAGGCAGCTATTTTTGCCGGACTGCCGCCAATGCCGGCTACAACCGTCAATAAAGTTTGTGCATCAGGTTTAAAGGCCATCATGCTGGGGGCTCAAAGTATCGCCCTAGGGCAGAACGATATCGTAGTGACAGGTGGTATGGAAAGCATGAGCAATGTGCCTTACTATTTAGACAAAGCACGCAACGGTTATCGTTTAGGCAACGGGCAGATCATCGACGGATTGGTTAAAGACGGACTATGGGATGTGTATAACGATTACCATATGGGCTCGGCTGCCGAGTTGTGTGCGGCAGAATGCCATATCAGTCGCGGGGATCAGGATGCATTTGCCATCGAATCATACAAAAGATCACAAAAAGCTCAGGCCGAAGGCAGGTTCAGCGATGAGATCACCCCGGTTGAGTTGAAGGATAAAAAAGGCGAAATAAGCTTATTTAGCCAGGATGAAGAACCTGCTGCCGTAAAATTTGATAAAATACCTACGTTAAAACCTGTATTTAAAAAAGATGGAACAGTAACAGCGGCCAATGCATCAACCTTGAATGATGGTGCCGCCGCGCTGGTACTGATGAGCAAAGAAAAGGCCGAAGAGCTGGGTATCAAACCTTTAGCACGGATCGTTTCTTATGCCGACGCTCAGCAGGCACCGGAATGGTTTACGACGGCACCGGCAAAGGCCATACCGCTTGCATTACAAAGGGCAGGTCTGAGTCTGGACCAAATAGACTATTTCGAGATCAATGAAGCATTTTCAGTGGTTGCTATCGCCAACAACCAGCAATTAAAGCTCGATCCGGCCAAAGTAAACATTAATGGCGGTGCCGTATCATTGGGTCACCCGCTGGGTGCTTCCGGCGCGCGCATCGTTGTAACCTTGCTGCATGTATTGCAACAAAACAGCGGCAAATATGGGGTGGCAGGTATTTGTAATGGCGGCGGTGGAGCTAGTGCAATGGTTATTGAGCTGCAGGGATAAATTTCACGCGATTTTTTTGTAATTTAGTAACATGATCATCGAAAACACAGGCAACGAAATTATCATCAGAATTTCTTCTGAGGTAGACCTGCTGGAAATTCAAAACTCGCTCGATTACATCAGGTATAAAGAATTAGCCGCTAATAGTACTGCTACCCAGGCAGATATTGACCGGCTTTCTGAATCGATCAACCAGGGCTGGTGGGATAAAAATAAATTCAAATATTTACCGGCGAACAAGTGAATATTGTTATTGACACTAATATTATTTTTAGTGCGATATTAAATTCCCGGGGCAAAATCGGAGAGTTATTAATTAATAAGCCGTTTGAAATTAATTATTTAGCACCAGATTTTCTTCTCTCAGAATTACAATTGCATTCATCTAAAATCAAGAAGATTTCGGGACTTAATATGGCACAATACGAAGCAATTAAAAAATACGTTATTCAGCATATCTCATTTATAGATTTGAATGGCATTTCACGTAAGTCATGGGAAATTGCCATTGACTTGATTGGAAAGACGGATGAAATGGATATCCCTTTTGTAGCTTTGGCCATACAATTGAACGCATTTTTATGGACCGGAGACAAAAAACTCATTAAAGAACTGGCGAAGAAGAATTTTGAATCGGTATTGTCGACAGATTTATTACATCTAAAATATTTTGGCTAAATGAGAAAACTGGTTTTTACTTTATTGTTTTTGCAACTATCCTTTCTGGCATTTGCCCAACACTCTGACGACAGCAAATACCTCAAAGCACTGGCTTTGTACCAGGATAGCCTGGTTGAAATGGGTAAAAAAGTGATCAATGACGATACCGAAATGGAGCGTCAGAATGCCAATATCGAGTTCATTAAAAAACTGGTGAAAGCACTCAAAGTACCGCAGTCGTTCAATTTTGGTTTCGATTCGGTAAAATCGATCCATATCATCAATGCACCTGATAACCGTTTCCGGATCTTCACCTGGTTTGTGCAGTATGACGATGGCAGTTACCGCTATTATGGTACGATACAAATGAATACCGGAGATAACCGGCTGGTGATGTTCCCGCTGACCGATTATACCCCCTTTATCAAAAATCCCGAAGATTCTGTTGGTTCATCAAAAAAATGGCTGGGGGCGCTCTATTACCAGATCATCCCGGTTTATACCGAAAAATACCCCTACTACGTGCTGTTAGGCTGGAAAGGGAATACGGTGAAGACCAATAAAAAAGTGATCGACGTGATCACCTTCAGGGATGATAAACCGGTTTTCGGGCACTCGGTCTTCGACGGCAACGGCAAGGTGCGCAAACGTGTGGTGTTTGAATATACCCGCCAGGCCTCGATGCTGCTCAAATATCTGCCGGAAGAACACCTCATCGTGTTTGACCACCTGGTACCTCCCGATAAAAAACAAAAAGGAAACTTTGAAGTTTACGGTCCCGATCTCAGCTACGATGGCTATCGTTTCAAAGACGGTCGCTGGGAATTTGTCGAAAACCTCGACATGCGCAACAAACCCGACAGTCACGACAACGAATTCATCGATCCCAAAAAGCAAGCAGAGATCGACAAAGCGGCTGGGAACTGACCGGAGGGGGTAGTCTGAAAGTTTGCATCGCGATAGTTCTTAACGCGCAATTCAATTAGCCCCTGTCCTTGCAAAGAACGAAGCAATCTCCCAACTTGCAAATCACCCCCCCGTCATTGCGAGGAACGAAGTAATCTCTTCACATGCAAATCAACGGAGCACCGCGCCCAAACCAGGAACCATCCCGCCGGTGCTAAACACCATCAGCAAATCCCACACCCGTCATTGCGAGGAACGAAGCAAACTCCCTACATGCAAATCATCGGAGCACCGCGCCCAAACCAGGAACCACCCCGCCAATGCAGGTTCAAACAATGCATTTAGCTCAACCAAATAATTTTTTCCATAACTTGCAATATGGTATTTCAGCAAGGTGGTTGTGTATACATTTTAACCAATCGCTATCATAATGTACTATACGTAGGTGTTACAGCTGATCTGATTGGTCGCATCTGGGATCACAAGCATAAAACCTATCCGAATAGCTTTACAGCTAAATACAACTGTGATAAGCTGGTTTACTACCTTTTTTATCCTCGCATCGAAGAAGCAATAGCTGCAGAAAAGGCTTTAAAGGGAAGCAGCCGCAAGACTAAACAGGAACTTGTCAATTCGCTAAATCCGGGTTGGTTGGAACTTTATCACGATCTGATTAAAGAGTAGCAGGATTAAGGTCCGATACAAACATTGTGCTGCTTTGATTAGCTTATCGGGAGATTGCTTCGTTCCTCGCAATGACGCTTTATTTTTTTTCTTTTTTGATTTCCAATTGAAGTCTTTAAACAGCAGGGGCGTTCCTTATAAAATAGCGGTTCTCCTTTGATTAGCTTATCGGGAGATTGCTTCGTTCCTCGCAATGACGCTTTAAAAATAATTTGCTTTATTAGGCAGTCATACAACCAGTTTAACCAATACAACCAATACAACCAATACAACCAATACAACCAATCCCCCGCACTAAAACTTTCCATTTCCAATAATAATAGTATTTTAGACAAGTTTTTGATATTGTAACTATGACCCAAACCCCCGCGGCTGCTGCAGCCCCTGTAAAACAAAAATCAAGATTCCCGAAAAGCGTGCCCTTTATTATCGGTAACGAAGCTGCCGAACGCTTCAGCTTTTATGGAATGCGTTCGATTTTAACCGTTTTTCTGGTAAAACAATTCTTTAACCCAAGCGGCAATGCAGCCTTCGCGCAGCAGGCTGATGCACATGCCAATAAACTAAATCACCTTTTTGTAATGGTGGCTTATGCGCTGCCCTTTGTTGGAGGTATGGTGGCCGACTGGTTTACCGGAAAGTACAAATTGATCTTGTATATATCTATGGTTTATTGCCTGGGGCATCTATTATTGTCGATGCTTGATACCTCGCTCACCGGCTTCGAGTTTGGATTATTTGTGGTGGCAATTGGTGCCGGCGGTATTAAATCATGCGTTTCCGCCAATGTGGGCGACCAGTTCGATGCCAGCAATCAGGATCTGCTTTCAAAGATCTATGGCTGGTTCTATTTTAGTATCAATGCAGGCTCGATGGCATCAACAGTGGCAATTCCCTGGACCTACAAAAATTTCGGACCACAATGGGCCTTTGGTGTACCGGGTATTCTGATGGGTATTGCCACTCTGATCTTCTTTTTAGGTCGGAAAAGATATGTTAAAGTTCCTCCGCAAGGCGTCAATCGCAATAACCTGGTTTTTATCACCTTTTATGCTTTGACGCACCTGAGTCAGAAGAAACCGGGAGAAACGATCCTTGATGTTGCTAAAGCCGCTTATGACCCTGAAAAAGTTGAAGGAATGAAAGCGGTATATCGGGTAATGGCCGTATTCTTTTTCGCCCTGGCATTCTGGGCAGTATGGGACCAATGCCTTTCGGAATGGACGCTTTATGCTGCTAAATCCGACCTGACCATTAGTCTTGGTTTTACCTCGTTCACCATGTACCCTGGCCAGGTATCTACCGTAAATACCATTTTCCTGATGTTATTTATTGTTATTTTCAACTACGGCATCTATCCCTGGTTTGAAAAGATCGGCTTAAAACCGACCCCGTTGCGCCGACTTGGTACCGGCCTGGCGCTAACTGCATTGTCGTTCGTTGTGATCGCATTCACCCACAATAGCATCGAACATGGCGGCACGCCGTCTATCTGGTGGCAAATTCTTGCTTTCATGATCCTTTCGGCTGCTGAAGTATTGGTTTCAATTACAGGTCTGGAATACGCTTACACCCACTCACCAAAATCAATGAAAAGCACGATGACGGGTATCTGGTTTTTGGTAGTATCATTCGGAAACCTGATAACCGCGCTGGTCAACGGATTTATTGAAAACGGTGGTTGGTGGGCACGCAACCTGAAAGGTGCCAATTACGAATGGTTTTTTGTGGCTTTCATTATGGTATTCTTTATCGTTTTCCTTTTTGTATCGCCTCGTTTGAAAGAACACAATTACATAGACAATCCGGAACCTGTTAAAAACCAGGTAATTGCCGATACGCACGAATTGTAATTGATCTGTTACGGCTTTTTATGCGATAACACTTTCACGCAAAAATTGAATACACTATTTTTGCCTGTTTAACATTTGACCCAATATAAATCTCTGGAGTGCCCGACAGCATCGTAATTATACCAACCTACAACGAAATTGAGAATATCGAAAGGATCATCCGGAAGGTATTTTCATTACGTCATGAATTTCACGTACTCGTTATTGACGATGGATCGCCCGATGGAACGCCGATCATCGTAAAAGAGCTGCAACAGGAGTTTGCCGGAAAACTATTTATGGAAGAACGTGCCGGCAAACAGGGTTTAGGCACCGCCTACATTCATGGTTTTCGCTGGGCCATTGCACATCAATACGACTATATTTTTGAGATGGATGCCGATTTTTCGCACAATCCCGAAGATCTGCGCAAACTGCGTGACGCTTGTGTTGAAGGTGCAGATGCTGCTATCGGTTCACGGTACATTAAAGGCGTTAACGTAGTTAACTGGCCTATGAGCCGGGTATTGATGAGTTATTTTGCATCGGTTTACGTACGCTTCATCACCGGCATTGATATCCGCGACTGGACCGCAGGCTTTATGTGCTATAAACGCAAGGTTTTGGAAACCGTAGAACTGGACAAAGTAAAATTTGTAGGCTATGCCTTCCAGATCGAAATGAAATATACCACCATCAAGCATGGTTATAAAATAACCGAGGTCCCCATCATCTTCACCGACCGTACGGAAGGCTCTTCCAAAATGTCGGGCAGTATTTTCCGCGAAGCCGTATTCGGCGTCATTCAAATGAGGATCAATTCGATTTTCAGGAAATATCCTGAGGGGTAGGTGATTGGTTGATTGGTTAACTGGTGATTGGTTAATTTGTGATTGGTTAACTGGTGATTGGTTAACTGGTGATTGGTTATTTGTCATTAATCATTTGTCGTTTGTCATTAGTCATTTGTCGTTTGTCATTGGGCATTGGGCATTGGGCATTGGGCATTTAGAATTTTGGTTTCAAATTCCATTCAATTATTTGCTTTCCATCAACCATCCCGATAACTATCGGCACAACCATCCCGATAGCTATCGGGACAACAAATACAACCACTACAACCACCCCCCCTAAAGCACCCGTTACAAAAACACCCAACACCCTGCCCACCAATCAGTTATCACCCAACCAAAACTTAACCGGAAACAGAAAGCCCTAAAACAGCCTGTTTGTAAAAAAACGGCTCTCAGCATCAAGGCTTTATGAAAACGAAAAGATGCCGATGCCATTAGTACCTAACCCGCTGTAAATGAAGCAATAGGGCCTTGCTGATTTTCAGACCGTTCATCTTTGTTTTAACACAGCTATAAATGACTCATTTCCAGTGATTTCAAATTTCCGGTAAAGCAAAGCCGAATGAACACCTAAGCCACTGACGGGCAATTGCTTATAAAAATCACGAAAAATAACCGTTCATCAGGAGGTCGTTTTTGCAGGATAAATAGCTCAGGAACAGGCATTTTTTAGGCATAAAATGGTATTTTTTTCGATTTTTTATGAACGATGAATGTTGACTGATAGTCATTCTGATCATTTCCCAAACAAACGAATTAAAATCTTTCGGACTTTCGGACTTCCGGACTTTCGGACTAGCCCAACAAATCACTAAATTAGCGGCCAATGAACGAGAACCTCGATCCTAACCCCGAACGCCTCTCATCTACCGAAAGAGATATTGAAAAAGTACTCAGGCCCCAGGTATTTGAGGACTTTACCGGTCAGCATAAGATACTGGCCAACCTTAGGGTATTTGTACAGGCGGCACGCCAGCGTGGTGAAGCATTGGACCACGTGCTGCTTCATGGCCCGCCGGGATTAGGAAAAACAACGCTTTCGCATATCATCGCCAACGAAATGGGCGTGGGCATCAAGATCACTTCGGGCCCTGTACTGGACAAACCTGGCGATCTTGCCGGACTACTAACTAACCTGGAGCCCGGCGATATCCTGTTCATCGACGAGATACAC
>Ga0164296_1004013_pt1 | contig 13557 bp, 11 predicted proteins | sample GEODES057metaG_FD_113533 | JGI IMG/M metagenome (GOLD analysis project Ga0164296, IMG submission 113533) | Dystrophic lake water microbial communities from Trout Bog Lake, Wisconsin, USA - GEODES057 metaG | ecosystem: Environmental > Aquatic > Freshwater > Lake | place: USA: Trout Bog Lake...
AACACTTTTGTACTTTAGAGCGTGAGCACATCAGGGCGCTATTTAAGAACTTTTGCGCTCAAAGGCCCGTTGGCTCTAAGTTTGCACACCGAGCAACAGACTATATCGCGCACTCAAGTCCCTCTATGAAATGGGTGAACCCGCCGGTGACTTATATGCTGCACGCAGCAATGCCCGTATTACTCAGGGCTAACTTAACTCTGCCAGGCATGCGCGCAGGCGATCCTGATCGAGTTGGGTTGGAGACTTATCCTGCAATGTTGGCAAGAGAGATCATTGGTAATCACAGTTATAAGAGTGATGACAAGCTAAAACAAAATTTGGAACGTTACCAAGCAAGACAGGCCATTATTAACGCGCTTAGCTCAGGGCACTATTCGCTTGGCTTTAAATTAAAGGCTGGTCAGGCGCTGATAAGACAAATGCTTGAAGATGCAAGTGGCGATTCACTCGATGCTACTTTGTGCGCGGTCCAAGCGGCCTGGGGGGCCCAGCAATTTCATCAAGGCGATAGGGTGTATGGTCTTGATCCTTTAATGGATCCGCTAGAAGGTTGGATATTGACGTGTTGAGTCGTTGAAAAATCAAGAAAAAATTCAGCACGATTGAGGCTCTCAATGAAGATTCTCAATTCGCAGTTTTCTCGCTCACAGTGTCCTGAGCACGCTCACAGCATACAGTGCACAAGGGGTTGCGTTTAAAGCCAATTTCCGTCCATTTAAACCGCAAAGCGTTGAACATAACGAGACGACCTATTAGCGACTCACCCGTGCTTGTCAACATCTTTAAAGCCTCATTCGCCTGTGCTGTACCGATGATGCCGACAAGAGGCGCAAATACTCCCATCGTCGAGCAGCTCGACTCCTCTGGCTCCTCATGGGGTGGGAAGAGACAAGCGTAGCAAGGAGAATCTGCGCGCCCAGTATCAAAAGTACTGAGTTGCCCGTCCATTTTCAGGGCTGACCCACTAATCAGTGGGATTTGTCTATGCGCGCAGGCAGCGTTAACGGCGTGCCTGGTTTTAAAGTTATCAGAGCAATCGAGCACAATATCTACTGTGTGTGTAGAGTTTCGTTTGAAGGCTGCAGCTGTATTTTGAGGGTCGCTCGGTTGTGAGGATTGCGCAAGGGGGTGGAGCAATCGCTCGAGTAGCTCCCGCGTTGCACGGCCCTCGATAGCATCTACGACCACACTGGGATTGATAGCCAAGATTGCGCTTGCAAGTGAGCTTACCTTTGACTGATTGATGCGATCCGTTGTGTGCGCAATTTGGCGTTGTAAGTTCGTGAGGTCCACGGTGTCATCATCGATTAGGGTGATTCGCCCAACCCCTGATGACGCTAAGTACAGTGCTGCTGCGCAACCCAGTCCTCCAGCACCGACGATAACTGTGTGACTCAAGAGGAGTTTTTCTTGCCCCTCTATCCCAAGCTCGTGGAGTAAGATGTGGCGCGAGTAGCGCAACAACTCATCATCATTCAACTTGGGGTTACTCATTTTTCTCAGCAGGACGCTCAGTTTGCGTTTTGCTGACAACAACAGCTTGACCCTTTAAGCGGTTCAAGGCTTGTTGAAGTTGAAAGTCTTGAGCGGATCCGTACTCGGGGGGGCGGCGCTCGGCGGCAGGTTTCTTGGACTCTTCCTCGAGCTTTTGAATAGCCAATTCACGTGCTTTGTCACGCAAAGGATCCTTCACCTCATTGCCTTGACCGCTGTTAAGGTGTTTGTCTAGGTCTGCCTCACGAGTGCGCAGCACAGCGTAGGGGCTACCTTCTAGCGTCTCATCTACGAGCACGTCGGGTACTATGCCTTTAGCCTGAATGGAGCGACCGCTTGGCGTGTAATAGCGAGCGGTTGTGATTTTGAGTGCAGTGTCAGGACCTAGTGGGCGAACCGTTTGGACCGATCCTTTGCCAAAGGTTTGACTGCCCATGATGATCGCGCGTTTATGATCTTGCAGTGCACCTGCAACAATCTCACTTGCAGAGGCAGAGCCTTCGTTGACCAGGACAATCATTTTTAATTTCTTAAATGCGCCGTGAGTGCTCTCAGTGAGTTGAGAGATAGGGTCATCGTTGGCGCGGCGCTGATAGAACTCTGGTGACGCTTTGAAGGTAAATTTGCTGTCTGCAATTTGACCATTGGTTGAAACAATCGTTACGTTGTCTGGCAAGAATGCAGTAGATATAGCCACAGCAGAGTCCAATAGACCCCCTGGATCGTTGCGCAGATCTAGCACAACACCTTTCAAGTTGGGATCTTGTTTGTAGATGGCAATTAATTTTTGTGAGAAATCATCAACCGTTCTTTCTTGGAACTGGCTCAGTCGCACCCAAACAAATCCAGGCTCCACTTCTTTAGCCTTAACGCTGACGGTTTTAATCTCTTCTCGAATGATGGTGACCGGAAACGAGCGGCTCTCATCTTTTCTGAATATCGTTAAAACCACTTTCGTGTTGGGCTCGCCGCGCATGCGCGATACGGCTTCATTCAGTGTTAAGCCTTTGACAGCAGTGTCATCAATTTTGGTGATGAGGTCGTTGGTTTTCATGCCTCCGCGATCGGCGGGAGATCCCTCGATGGGAGAGACAACTTTGACCAAGCCGTCTTCCATCGTAATCTCGATACCAACACCTACAAATTTACCCGTTGTTCCTTCTCTGAACTCTTTGTAGCTTTTCTTATCAAAATACTGAGAATGAGGATCAAGGCTTGAGACCATACCGGAGATGGCGTCGGTGATTAATTTTTTCTCATCAACCGGCTCGACATAATCGGATTTGATCATGCTAAAGACAGCTGCGAGTTGTTGAAGTTCCTCCAGGGGCAAAGGCGTCATGTTGGCGCGAGCAACGGTTTGCAAAGAAATCGTAGTTAAAGCCCCAGCAAGAACTCCAACACTTAACCAACCGACTATTTTGAATTTTTGACCCATGATGCCTCAGTAATAATGCGAGGAAATAAATAATGCCCAAGTGCCAGATTTTACTCTAACGCTTGTTTTAGTTGGAGAAATTTAACCCTAAAGTCGTATAGATTTAAGTTTATCCAGGCGCACCTGAGCTTAACTTTCTAAATAATAGTGCTTTAAAGGCTTTAAATCTTCACTAAGCTCATAGACGAGAGGCGTGCCGTTTGGGATATTTAAGCCAACGATATCTTGCTCGGACACGTTATCTAGGTATTTGATTAAGGCTCGGATCGAATTGCCGTGAGCCACGATGACAGGTTTTTTGCCCGCTTTGAGTGCGGGTGCTATCGATTCGTTCCAAAGGGGCAGTACCCTGGCGACAGTGTCCTTGAGGCATTCTGTGAGCGGGAAATCTTCAGGCTTTAACCGAGCGTATCTGGGGTCTTCGCGTTCAGTTTTGGCGATTTCTGGACTCATGGGGGGAGGGGGAACATCGTAACTCCTTCTCCAAGCCAGGACCTGCGCGTCACCGTATTTGGCGGCGGTCTCCGCCTTGTTAAGCCCTTGCAGTCCCCCGTAGTGGCGCTCATTAAGGCGCCATGAGTTCACAACTGGTAACCAGGGACGATCGGCGCCGTCAAGCACCTCCCAAAGCGTATGAACTGCACGTTTAAGGACGCTCGTGTATGCAATGTCGAATTCAAACTGGTGTTTTTTGAGAAGCTCTCCAGCTGTTTGAGCCTGAGTCACGCCTTTAGGCGTTAAATCAACGTCTACCCATCCGGTAAAGCGGATTTCAAGATTCCAGGTCGATTCGCCGTGACGGATGAGTACCAACTTATGCATAGTGTTCTTGGGTTGAGGGTTTGAAAGGTTGAGGAAAGACGGATGTATTTAACCATCCATAAGAAAGTTTGTGACAATTATTTTAAAATAAACGAGAATGCGATAGTTTAATCAAAGGATTTCAAGTGAAATTTATCATCGACAACTGGATGCTCTTTAGCATTGCGCTTCTTTCAGGTTTTTTGCTATTGTTACCTATTATCCAAACCGGGATGACGCAGGGTATATCTACTGCTGAAGCGGTTTTGATGATGAACCGCGAAAAAGCGGTGGTGATTGATCTGAGTGAACCAGCTGAGTTTGAGCTTGGCCATCCGGTGGGTGCTATCAATCTGAGCCTCAACGCACTGGAGACCGAGTTGAATAAGCATGTCACAGATAAATCTCGACCGCTCATTTTCTTTTGCCAAACGGGGGGTGTCTCCGTTAAGGGCGTTGTGGCTGCTCAAAAACTTGGTTTTACCAAGGTGTTCCTCCTCGGCGGCGGCCTAAAGAGCTGGAAAGAAGCAAATTTACCGCTTCAAAAAGCTTGATCAATCTTCCATTTTTTACACCCAAAAAACACTTAGCCTATGCCCTCCGTCAAAATGTACACAACCGCAGTTTGCCCCTATTGCATTAGGGCCAAGCAGTTTTTGAAATCCAAGGGAGTCGATCTAATTGAGGAGATCCGGATCGACCTTCACCCGGATCAACGGGACCACATGATGGCGGTCACTGGGCGCAGAACCGTGCCCCAAATCTTCATTGGTGAGCACCATGTGGGCGGTTGTGATGATTTAATCGCTCTAGACAGTCAAGGTGGACTTGCGCCGCTACTCCAGGCCAGTTGATCTCTAACTTGTAGCCCAAGTGAGATTGGAATTTTGGGTGCTTAGTCTGAGATAATATGTGCTATTTACTTTTGGCGTGATGCCATTTGCAACAACCCGCTTTGGAATGCCTCTAAAGCGGGTTTTTAATGAATTATCAGGAACTTTATATGTCCGAATCTGATCAAGCAACACCAGTCTTTGCAATTCAACGCGTTTACTTAAAAGACTTGTCTTTGGAGCAGCCTAATTCTCCTGGTATTTTTACGGCTCAAGACACCCCCTCAGTCGATATCAAGTTAGGTCTTGGCGCTGAGCATATCGTCCCCGGCATCATGGAGGTTACTGTGACGGCGACCATAACCGCGACAGTTCAAGATAAGACGCTTTATTTGGTAGAGGCCAAACAAGCCGCTATTTTTGAGATCCGTAACATTCCCGAAGAGCACATCGATCCCATCATCGGCATACAGTGCCCACAGATTATTTATCCCTACCTTCGCGCCAATGTGGCGGATGTCATCCAGCGTGCAGGCTTTGCACCCGTGCACCTGACTGAAATTAATTTCCAAAGCATGTACGAGCAACAGCGTGCTCATTCACAGTCTGAGATAACTCAATAAAAGAAGCGAGATCTTTTAAATGAAGATCGCAGTACTTGGAGCAGGCGCGTGGGGGACTGCACTGGCCTTGCAAGCAAGTGCAAGGCACAGTGTGACCTTATGGGCCAGAAGTACTGAGCACGCTGCAGATATGCAGGCCATGAGGATTAACAATAAATACCTCTGTGGCTACGCCTTTCCTGAGTCTTTGAGAGTCTCCTGCGAGCCATTGGCGGCATGGCTAGGTGAGTTTGATCTCATCATTATTGCGACACCTATGTCTGCATTGAGATGGATGCTCACACAATTATCAAATTTATTGATTCAAGTACCAGTTGTTTGGCTTTGCAAGGGCTTTGAGGCTCCACAGGCATTAAGCGAGTCCGGCGCTGGTGAGCGCCCGACAGCGCAGGTCCACCAAGGTCTCTTAGCGCATGAGATTTTGGCAAGCATAGCCCCCAATTTGACGGCAGGTGTTTTGAGTGGGCCAAGCTTTGCGCAAGAAGTTGCCAGCTCCCAGCCCACCGCTTTGGTTGCCGCAAGCTCGAACCCTCAGGTTCGCCGCGTATTGGTTGATGCGTTTCACACCGATAAGTTGCGGATTTACTCTAGTGATGATTTGATTGGAGTAGAGGTAGGCGGGGCTGTTAAAAACGTATTGGCAATTGCCACAGGTCTGTGTGATGGTTTGGAGTTAGGGTTAAACGCACGCGCTGCGCTGATCACCCGCGGTTTGTCCGAAATGACTGCCCTGGGTGTGGCACTGGGCGCAAAGTCCCATACCTTTATGGGACTCAGTGGGTTGGGGGACTTGGTCTTGACAACGACGGGGGACTTGTCTCGAAATAGGAGGGTTGGACTGTGCTTAGCCAAAGGCATGAGCTTGCAAGAGACTCTAGACTCCCTCGGACACGTTGCAGAGGGGGTTTACTCCGCACTCACGGTCACTCAAAGGGCCGCGCAAGTGGGCGTTGAAATGCCTATTTCAAGTGCTGTTGTCGGCTTGCTCCAGGGGAGCTTAAAGGTGTCGCAAGTCGTAGCTCATTTGATGGGTAGAAGCGCTAAAGACGAGGCCTTGGATATGAATTTACATTCGAATGTACATTCCAAAAAATCTACCACCTAAGCGCTGGTGATTTAAAAACTGGCTGGGTGAGCTTCTTAAGTAAACTAGGACGTTGAGAAGGTCAAGCGAACATAAATAGGTGCATAGACCTCGGCTTGTGTGATCTCAATTAATGTTTCTTTGGCTAGTTCCAAAAGGGCAACAAAAGTAACCACCACAGTAGAGACGCCCTTGCTGGCATCAAATAGGTCTTCAAACTGAACAAAGCGCTGGCCTTGAAGTTTTTTAATGACCAAACTCATATGCTCACGAACTGATAGCTCTTCGCGTGCAATTTTGTGATGCTGAACTAATTTGGCCCGTTTAAGAATGTCCGCCCAGGCCTGTTGTAACTCAGTGATTTCTACGTGAGGGAAGCGGGGTTGTAGGGACTGTTCAATGAAGATGTGCGCCTTCAAGAAATCACGTCCATACTGAGGAATTTGGGTCAACTGGGCAGCCCCCAGTTTAATTTGTTCGTACTCTAGGAGTCTTCGCACCAGCTCAGCTCTTGGATCCTCCGCCTCTTCGCCTTCAGCAACTTTCTTAGGGGGTAAAAGCATTCTGGACTTGATCTCAATGATCATGGCCGCCATGAGCAAGTATTCTGCGGCCAGTTCTAAATTGGAGTTTCTGATTTCCTCGATATAACTAAGATACTGGCGCGTTAAAGCAGCCATAGGAATGTCTAGGATATTGAAGTTTTGTTTGCGAATTAAGTAAAGCAACAAATCTAGGGGACCTTGGAAGGCCTCTAGAAAAATCTCAAGCGCGTCCGGAGGAATATATAAATCTTGGGGAAGCGAGAAAAGCGGCTCACCGTACAGGCGTGCAACTGCAACATGGTCGATCACTTCAACCATGCCTGAGGCGCTCATCGCTTGCTCAGAGGAGGGGGGGAGGACAGTCGTGCTCACGAACCGTTTTGGTAGACGTAGGGCTTTTGTGGTACCCGTGCAGCAGAGAACTCCTTAAGAGAATCACGATCGATTTTGTGATCCCACAAAAGCGCACGGCCCTGGCGCTGCTCGGACTCGAGCTCGGGGCGGGAGGCTTTTAGCTTTTGGATAAATTGCGTTGTATCTGACTGATAGTCAGCGCGTCTAAAAAAGGGCATATTAATTTACTCTGTGCTTGACGTTCCTATTCTACAGGGAAGGAGGATTTGTACCGTTAAAAGTTAATCGCAGAGAGACGTAAAGATGCCGCAAAGAGCCGCAAAGAGCCGCAAAAAGCCCCTCAGTGTGTGATTTTCTGGATTCTGAGGCTTTTTTTATTAATTTTGATCAAGCTCGTCGCTCAAAGCGGTCGCTATGTCAGCGTAGAAGTTGTGACTCTCAAGCTTAGTGAGCAAACTCGCGCGCTGCATCATTCCAAGGGGTTGGTGCATGAGTCCACAAAAGACCAGACGTACGCCTTTTTTCTCACACGCCCGTATCAAACTCAAGAGCACATCGGTACCAGATGTATCGAGGTAAATTAAATTTTTGAAGTCAAGAATTAGAGTTTTTTCAGGCAAATGGGCTTCTAAATTCTCGATCAGCTGCACTGCTCCAAAAAACAAGGCCCCGTACAAGCGGTGTGCTTGTAACTGGGGCGAGTTGTGAAATAGCTCGGAGCGTGTGAGACTGGAGATGCGGTAGATGAAAGTGATACAAGCCCCGATGAGTCCAAACTCCACGGCACTGGCCAAGTCAATCAAAATGGTGAGCAAAAATACCGTCATTAATATAAGTCGGTACGGTAGTCGAAATTCTCTTAGGTGAATAAATTCTTTCCATTCGCCCATGTTCCAAGCCACAAACATCAAAATGGCTGACAAAGCGCACAACGGAATATGAAAGGCGAGTGGAGCTGCGATTAACACAATTGCAAGCAGAGTGAGGCAATGCACGATGCCAGCAACGGGACTGACAGCCCCGTTTTTCGCATTTGTCACTGTTCGCGCGATGGTGCCAGTTGCGGGCATACCGCCAAAGAGAGGTGCTACAAAGTTGGCAATCCCTTGAGCCATCAATTCTTGGTTGGGGTTGTGATGATCATCAACCAAGTTGTCAGCAATGCGGGCGCATAAAAGCGATTCAATGGCCCCCAAGAGGGCGAGTGTGATTGCAGGGCGCAACAGTTGTTGCCATTGATCAAGTCCAAGCGTAGGCCAACTAAAGTTTGGTAGCGCATTGGGGATGCCTCCAAAGCGAGTACCTATCGTTTGAACGGGTAGGTCCGTCAGAAAAACCAAGGTGGTCGTGCCAACGAGAACAATAATGGAGCCCGGTATTTTTTGTAATTTATTTAGCGCCTCACTGAGTGGGCTTTGCTTTGAGGCGTACTGTAAGAGCCAGCGCGGCAGCCACCACTGCCAGATGAATAAAAAAATGAGTGAACACATCGCAAGCGCGAGAGCACAGGTGTTCAGCGTATCCAAGGCTGCGCCAAGGGTTTGAATCAAGCCAATGAAATCGGCTGGCATTTTTGCAATATTCAGCCCCAAAAAATCTTTAATTTGAGAAAGCATGATGAGCACTGCGATGGCGTTGGTAAAACCAATCACCACCGCAACGGGTATGAAGCGAATGAGGGTGCCCAGTTTTAACAAACCCATCACAAACAGCAGCACCCCTGACATGATGGATGCGATGATCAGGCCCTGAACACCGCTTTGTTGGACGATCCCGTAGACGATCACAATGAAGGCTCCTGCAGGACCGCCAATTTGTACTTTGCTTCCTCCCAAAACAGATATCAAGAGTCCCGCAATGATGGAGGTGAAAATTCCTACTTGCGGTGGGAGCCCCGAGGCAATGGCAAACGCCATTGCAAGAGGGAGTGCTACAACCCCAACGGTCAGACCTGCCCCAATATCGCTCCATAAATCCTTAGAGCTATAGTTGTCTAAAGACTCGAGTAATTTTGGGTGAAAACTAAAACTGAGCATTCTGTACCTCGAGAAATTGATGGAAGGCTCTGCTAATACTTTTTATGCGTCTGTTTCTTCTTACTCGCAAGGCCATTGAATTTTTTCTGCAATGGCCTTGATGATTAATGAATACGCATACCGGGTTTTGCACCGTTCCAGGGGTGAAGAATATAAATACCGGGTTCTGATTTTTCATCCGCGTGGCTGGCGGCGAGCACCATACCTTCACTCACGCCGAACTTCATTTTGCGAGGTGCCAAATTGGCAACCATGACGGTGAGCTTGCCCACTAAATCTTCAGGCTTGTAAACGCTTGCAATCCCACTGAAGACTTGCCTTGTTCGGCCCTCGCCTACGTCAAGCATGAGACGAAGGAGTTTTGTTGAGCCTTCCACGGTTTCGCAAGAAACAATTTGTGCAATACGAAGGTCGATTTTTGAGAACTCTTCGATCCCAATAGTCGCCGCTATTGGCTCGCCCCCTGGTGATGGGAGATTTTCTGCGCCCTCTAGGGTCTGATTGGAAGGTACAACCGGTGCGCTCGCTGGTTTAGATTTTTGAGATTTCTCCGTTGGTGTTGATTTGCTCTCCAAAGTCTCTGGGAGTTCAAATAATTTATCCAACATTTTTTCATCTACTCGTTGTATGAGGTGTTTGTAATCATTGATGACGTGGGCCGGGCCAAGGCGTGTGTTTACATCTGCAAAAACCAGGGGAGGACACTTTAAAAAGGTCTCGACCTGAGCGCAAAGTGCAGGTAATACGGGTTTCAAATAAATGCTTAAGTATCTAAAGGCCTCTAGACAAGTGGTGCACACTGCATGCAATTCGGCAATGGCGCCCTCTTTTTTTGCCAACTCCCAGGGCTTGTTTTGATCTACAAACTCGTTGACTTGATCTGCAAGCGCCATGATATCTCTCAGGGCTTTGGCAAATTCGCGTTCTTCGTAAAGACGGCTAATGGAGGGAGCGGCGGCTTGTAACTGTTGAAGGAGTTGTTCTCCGTTTGGCATTACAGGCCCGAGTTGAGCGTTGAATTGTTTGTGTATGAAGTTGGCTGCTCGAGAGGCTATATTGATGTATTTACCGACCAAGTCAGAATTCACCCGCAGCATGAAGTCTTGTGGATTAAAGTCCACGTCCTCCACCCGTGCGCTCAGTTTGGCAGCTAAGTAGTAGCGCAACCACTCCGGATTCATACCCAGCGAGAGATACTTGAGAGGATCAATTCCTGTACCTCGGCTTTTGCTCATCTTCTCGCCACTGACGGTGATGAACCCGTGCACAAAGATGCTGGAGGGGGTCTTACGCCCACTAAAGTGCAGCATGGCTGGCCAAAAGAGCGTGTGAAAGTAAGTGATATCTTTACCAATGAAATGGTATTGCTCAACACTTGGATCAGCAAGGAAGGACTCAAAAGCAACTGCCCCTGGAACGCTTTGTTGGGTTTCTTCTTTGTCTAAGTAATTTTTAAGTGCAGCTAAATATCCGATGGGTGCATCAAGCCATACATAAAAGTATTTGCCAGGAGCGTTTGGAATTTCAATTCCAAAGTAGGGCGCGTCCCTACTAATGTCCCAATCTCCAAGCCCACTTTTGCCAGACTCATCTTTGACGAACCACTCTTTAATTTTATTTAAAACTTCAGGCTGTAAGCGCGTGCGTCCATCTGCATTCAGGTCTTGGGTCCACGCGTTCAGAAAACTCACACACCTGGGATCAGAGAGTTTGAAGAAATAGTGATCAGATTTTTTAAGTATTGGCGTAGAGCCAGAGAGCGCGGAGTAGGGGTTTTTAACTTCTGTTGGGCTGTAAACCGCTCCGCATGATTCACAACTATCGCCGTACTGATCTTTGGCGCCGCACGAAGGGCATTCGCCTTTGATGAAACGATCGGGTAAGAACATGCCCTTTTCAGGATCAAAAAACTGTTCTATCTCACGCACCTCTATCAATCCAGCCTCTTGGAGCTGGAGGTAAATTTGTTTGGCAAGTGCGTGGTTTTCTGCCCCGTCTGTTGAGTGCCAATTGTCAAAACTGATGTGAAAACCGTCCAGGTAGGGTTTGCGACCGCTTGAAATATCGGCGACAAATTGCTGGGGTGTGATGCCCGCTTTTTCTGCTGCGATCATGATAGGCGCGCCGTGTGCGTCATCCGCGCATACAAAGTGAACCAGATTGCCCTGCATTCTTTGAAAGCGCACCCAAATATCGGCTTGGATGTATTCCATGATGTGGCCAATGTGGAATTTCCCGTTGGCATAGGGCAGGGCTGTGGTTACAAAAAGGCGACGCATGGACATAACTCTACTTTGAATGAGGTGAGTGATTTTATTCTTTTGTTGGCGCGTTTTGATAATTTAAACCCTTTAGCTGAGCACGGATGAAGCTATTTGGGTAGACTGTGTCAGTTTTAAAAAGAAATTGGGAGTACTTTGAGATGGCATTGACACAAGAGCAGTTACTTGACGCTTTAAAAGAGGTTCGCGATCCCTACCTAGGGCGCGATTTTGTGAGCTCGAAGTCAATCAAAAATATTTCAATCACCCCGACCATCCTGTCCTTTGATGTGGAGCTGGGTTACCCCGCGAAGAGTTTGTGGGAATCAATGCGCGCGAGCTTGATCAAAGCAATTCAGCAATTACCACAGTCTCGTGGTCTTGAAATAAGAGTCCAATTTTTGACCAACGTCGTTGCCCACGCCGCCCAGGGCGGGGTACAACTGTTGCCGCAGGTGAAAAATATTATCGGAGTAGCATCCGGTAAAGGCGGTGTGGGCAAGAGCACCACTGCGGCCAATTTGGCATTAGCGCTGCAAGCCGAAGGGGCCAGTGTTGGGTTGTTGGACGCAGATATCTACGGTCCTAGTCAACCCATGATGATGGGGCTCAGTGGCAGGCCAGAGAGCACGGACGGCAAAACCATGAGCCCTTTGATCAGTCACGGCGTTCAGGTCATGTCGATTGGTTTTTTGGTCAGTCCCAATGAAGCGATGGTTTGGCGAGGCCCAATGGCCACTCAAGCACTGGAGCAATTGCTTAGGCAAACGAATTGGCATTCCTTGGATTATTTAATCATCGACCTGCCACCGGGCACGGGAGATATTCAACTCACTCTTAGTCAGAGGGTGCCCATGACGGGCTCGGTCATCGTCACCACACCTCAAGATATCGCACTCATTGATGCTCGAAAAGGGATCAGGATGTTCGAAAAAGTAGGCGTACCGATTCTGGGTGTGCTGGAGAACATGGCGGTACATATTTGCTCCAATTGTGGACACGCTGAACACATCTTTGGCGAGGGAGGGGGTAAATCGATGGCGGCAGAATTGGGTGTTGATTATTTGGGCTCGCTTCCTCTGGACATCAACATACGTTTGCAAGCTGATCAGGGTCTTCCAACCGTTGCTGCAGATCCAAAGAGTCCAATCACTGAGATGTATAAAGATATTGCCAGACGTGTCGCTGCTAGGGTGTCGGACAAAGCCAAGGACTTTTCTTCTAAATTTCCAACCATCAAAATATCAAAAGCGACTTAATTGGATAGCTTACTTAACTGACTTAAAAGGTCTGTATAGGGGTAAGCGCTTTTGTTTAAGTAGGTATGAATTAAAAGGGCACTGAAGACCAAAAATGGTCCAAAGGGTATATAGTCCCCGGCCTTCATGCGACCTTTTAATCTTAATATGAGTGCGCCTAAGATTCCTGAAACACAGGCTAAAAGTATCAGTGCGATTAAAGGAATTGGACCCATCCAAGCACCTAGCGCGCCGACCAACTTGAGGTCCCCGTCACCCATACCTAAATGCCCCCGGAGGATGTAATAAGACCGGCTGACGGTCCATAAAACCAAGTACCCTAAAACGGCTCCCCACAAAGAAACTGTAAGGGGAACGCTCGATAGTCCCAGCGCGCTTGCGATGAGCCCTCCCCAAAGCAGCGGCTGAGTGATTGCATCTGGAAGTAGTTGGGTTTGCCAATCAATAAACGCCAAGCACAAAAGGGCTGACCCGTAGAGAGCAAAAACCAAGCTGGTTGCGCACAGGCCGTTTTGTATATAGCAAAGTGACCACCAAAGTGCGCAAAGCAACTCGATTGCAAAACTCCAAAACCCAATCGGCTTTTTGCAATATGCGCAAAATCCTTTTAGAAACACATAACTGATGAGCGGAATGTTGTGATGAAGGCGCAGCGGATTTTTGCACTCTGCGCAATGCGAGCGTGGGTAAGCAAGCGTTAGTTTCTCTGTTGTATTTTGACCCTCTAGCTCCTTTGCATGCTCACTTTGACCCATCATCACGGGAAGCCGTTGGGTCACAACACCGATGAAGCTGCCCGTCACGCCGCCTATTACAAAAGCAAAGA
>Ga0164296_1004014_pt1 | contig 13554 bp, 5 predicted proteins | sample GEODES057metaG_FD_113533 | JGI IMG/M metagenome (GOLD analysis project Ga0164296, IMG submission 113533) | Dystrophic lake water microbial communities from Trout Bog Lake, Wisconsin, USA - GEODES057 metaG | ecosystem: Environmental > Aquatic > Freshwater > Lake | place: USA: Trout Bog Lake...
CAATGAAGGTGTTCAACTTTCGCACAACCAAAACCACCTGGCTATTTGGTTTCGCGGGGTCGACCTGAGTAATCCTAATGCGATCAGTTTCCGATATAAGCTCCGGGGGCTTGACAGCGCCTATTCAGCACCGGTGACGAATGATGTGGTCGATTATCCTTCGTTGCCGCCGGGTAATTATACTTTTGAGGTGAAAGCATTCAGCGCCGCCGGCACACCGTCAGAAAATACAGCAAGCTTTTCATTTTCTATCACACCTCCATTTTACCAAACTACTCCCTTCCGTCTGGCTGCAATACTTTGTTTTATCCTTCTTGGTTTTATCATTCAAAACTACCTGTATTGGCGCAAAATAAAACGACAAAAAATCATCGAAACCACCAAACGCGCTGAAAGCCTTAGGATAAGGCAGCAAACTGCAGAGGATTTTCATGACGAATTGGGAAATAAACTCACGCGAATTACGGTCCTTTCCGAAATACTGGGTACCAAAATGACCCCAGATCAGGCCGATCAGAAGAATTTGCTGGAACAGATTAGACTAAATGCATCTTCACTGTATAACGGAACCAAAGACATACTGTGGGCCCTTGATCCCAAAAGCGACAACCTGTACGAAATACTAAACCATATTAAAGATTTCGGCAACGAATTATTTCTGGATACAGCCGTAGAATTTGAATTTCAGGAGCTCGACGATTCGCTCAACGCGGTAAAATTGCCATTAGAGTACAGTCGCAATATCCCAATGATATTTAAAGAATTGCTCAACAATGTATTAAAACATGCTCAGGCAACGAGAGTAACTTTAAAGCTCGATCATGTTGAAAAAACGGAAATCGAATTAACATTGAGTGATAACGGATGTGGCTATTTGCAAAACGGATCATTTAAGGGGCAGGGTATCAAAAATATCATTACCAGAACCCGGCGGATCGGAGGCAATATTGATATCAAATCCGACCTGGGCAAAGGCACTTTTGTAACACTAAAACTGAGCCTTGCAGGGGGAATAAAAGTTTAAATTTGGCATTATGGGAAAAGACATCAGGATCGTAGTTATCGAAGACGATCAGATCATTCGCGAAGGCTATTCAATTCTGATCGGACAAACAGAAGGCTACACGGTTGTCAATGCTTATGATTCTTTCGATAATGCGGCAAAAAGCATTTGCGAGGATAACCCAGACGTAATTCTCCTTGATATTGAGCTGCCCGGCACCAACGGTATTGAAGCTATACCTCGTCTGAAACGCATGCTTCCCCATGCTTATATCCTGATCCTTACCGTATACGAATCTGAGAAAAATATTTTTGAAGCATTAGCGAATGGCGCTTCGGGCTATCTTACAAAAAATACACCGGCTGCCCGAATTGTTGATTCTATAAGAGAGGTAAAAGACGGTGGCGGCCCCATGAGTGTAAACATAGCACGCATGGTCATCAAATCTTTTCAACGCAACCAGGAGTCACCCTTATCAAAACGAGAAACACAGATATTGGAACAGATAGCAGATGGCAAAAGCCGCAGTCAAATTGCCCGGGATCTATTCATCGACCTCGAAACTGTACGCAGCCACATCAAAAACATTTACCTCAAGCTCGATGTAAATTCGAGAGCGGATGCTATCAAAGCCGCAAAAGATAACAGGTTAATTTGATTAACCTGCTGCCTATACCCGAAACAAGGCTTTCTGTTTTATTTTCAAAATCCCCCCAATAGGGTGATTGGCCGCCACACACCGCTCAGTATCTTTATAATCAGCAGCATACAACATCGCAGCATGATGAATGAGACCAGGATATTGAGCAACAACAACCGGCTTTTCAGCGGTAGATTACAGGCAGCGGGACCTCAGATCGCACAGCGTTTTTCCCTCCGTTTTGTGTTTGGTGGAACTGAGCTTTGTAAAATTGGACGTCGCTTCTTAGGTATCCAAAATGATACCTTCATGGTTTTGAATGCCGGTACAAATTTTATAAGTACTTTGGATGAAGGCGCCCGCATCCTTGTAATTGAGTTTGACGCAGATTATTTGAACTGTTTTCTTTCAATTCATCAAGAGTCTGAAACCATATTCGTTGACGAGACATCTTTGATACCATCATTGGCTGAAACAATCTACCCATTTAAAATGGAAGTGAAAAATGCTGTTTTACGTCTTAAAGCGTATTTAGACGAAGGTGGCGATAATGAAGATCAATTGAACGAATACGTCGAACGTTGCCTCGCCGCTTATTACAATGTGTACAGGGACGAGATATTGGAAAAAGCCAAAAACCTGAATTTCCTGCATTATAGCACACGTTTGGAAATACTAAGGCGACTAAATCTTGCTAAAGAATACCTTTATGCTAACTCAAGCAGTAACCTTAGTCTTGAGGGCATCGCCGATCATGCCTGTTTATCAGTCAACCACTTGCTACGCACTTTTAAGTTAGCATATAATGAGTCGCCGCACCAGTATCTTATCCAACTGAGGTTGCAACGAGCACAGTTGCTACTGACAAAAACAGAATATCCTATTTATACCATTGTCAATATGGTCGGTTTCAAATGTACCAGCTCGTTTATCAGACTATTTCGCACCCGTTATAAAACCACGCCGCTTAAATACAGAAACGTTCTGGCTGCCTGAAATTTCAAGCTTCAAATTTTACTTTTCTTCGATTGTGTAATTCGGCATTCTTCCTATATTTGCGCCCACGCCAAAGAGGCTTAATGCACGGCGGTTGGCGCATGGCTAAAAAACCATTATTGTGTACCGACTACCAAATGCCTTTCAAAAGGCCCGTTCGTCTAGGGGTTAGGACGCAAGATTTTCATTCTTGAAACAGGGGTTCGATTCCCCTACGGGCTACTGAACATCAAAAAAGCCTTCAGCAATATTGCTGAAGGCTTTTTTGTTTGGATGATTTTGAGGGTGATACATTCTAGTAACCTTTTATCCATCGACATCCTGATCGATGTCCTTTTTGATGTGGCAATTTGATAATTTACTCATTTGCTGCTTTTCTCATTCTCCGGCATTTAATTCCCCATTTCACCCTCTCAATTTGGGTGGCACTTTCGGCTTCAAGTTCCAGAAAATGGAATTTTATGCCATAAATTGTAATGCCAACTCTGAAGCAACTATTTGCTTAAAAAGAAAATAGTTGAAAAAATCCGCTTTCTATTGTCAATTAAGCCTTTTCTGATAATTGCGCTATCAAAACAGGTGGCTTTGGTTGATTTGGCAGGCTTTTTGAAATTGTCTGTAGCCGAACCGGTTGATTACCAGTGAAATCAATGGCCAAATATTTGTCTGCTAAATGGTGAGGTATTTTGTTAATGTTTTGCCTAAAATAATGAAAGTGTGTGTGGTCTGCGAAGGCCCGATAGGATTAAAATTAAAGTTGAATGACCATGTTAAACCTTAAACATCTAAAAGAACAAGCGAAACCAGCGTCTTTTGAAACATTGAGCCTGTACAATTCGTATAGAACCTGTTTTCCTACGGAGAAACGAATGCTAAACAACTATTTTATGGGCAGGTTAACAACCTCTGTTCAATACTTATGCTCTGTCTTTTGCCCCTGGTTATTCACTAATACCAACGGAAACAAACAATCTCGTTTAAAAAGTCCCTCAGATTTAAAATTAGAAAACGTTGAAAATCAATTGCTTGGAATTTGCTATTTAAAGCAAATTCATGATTCGGTCAATGTTCTTGCTAAAATTTCAGTACATCCAATTAGCCAGCAATTCCGGTCGGACGCCGTAAAGCAAGGCAATGTTTTCACTTCTGATCAATATTGAGTATGAAAGGTGCGCTATTCCTATATCACAAGTTTGCAAAGCCGATAACCCTGTTATTCGCGTTTGTTGCTCTTTTTTTATGTTGCTCCACAACCGCTTACGCCATCCACGTGTCGGGTGCCACCTATGGCGGACAAACCGGAACAGCTACCTTTGGAACTGTCAGTTCGGTAACCTATACTATTACGCTTGGAGAAACTGGTGCAGCAGCTCCTGTCGCAGACGGTATTACGTTGGCATGGACTACCACACCTGCCGGTGCAACCTGGAATTTTACTTCTGCTACCGAGGTCCCTATCACAGGCGGAACAACTTTAACGCCGACTTTTTTACCAAGCGGCACCAATAACTCTACTATTACATTTACTGTAACAACGTCCGCTACGACGCCTGCGGGCACCTACCCATTTACAATTAAAATTAAAGATAACAACACCGGGGGAGGAGGTACTTTCACAAGTGCGACAATTAACCTGGTTATCGGTGCTGCCGTAGCCCCTACAATTAGTTATGTGGGTTCGCCTTATACTTATTATACAGGTCTGGGTATTTCCAGTTTAACTCCAACGGTTACAGGAAGCCCTACTAGCTATTCGATATCACCTGCTTTGCCAACTGGTTTGTCTTTCAGTACTACTACAGGTGTTATTTCAGGTACACCATCTGCTGTAACCGCGGCCGCTAATTATACCATCACTGCTACAAATGGCGGTGGTAATGGAACTACAACTATCAATATCAAAGTATTAGCATCCACTTTCAGCTACACAGGTACTCCTTTCACCTATTACGCTGGTACAGCAATCGCTACTGCGTCTCCAACCGTGGTCGGTGGTACGCCTTCCAGCTACTCCGTGAGCCCTGTTTTGCCCACTGGATTGACACTAAATACAACCAATGGTCAAATCACAGGAACTCCAACATCTGCCGTTGCATTAGGAAGTTATACCATAACGGCCAACTATTCTTCCGGCCCTGCTGCTACAACTTCAGTTAATATTACGGTTCTGTCCCCTACCATTAGTTATACAGGTTCACCATATACCTACACAACAGGTATTGCTATTTCAAGTTTGACACCGGCAGTAACCGGAACCCCGAGTAGTTATTCTATCAGCACACCGCTACCTACCGGTCTTTCTTTCAATACATCTACCGGAGTAATATCTGGTACACCGACTGCGATATCTGCCTCTACAGCATATACTATAACTGCCAATTACGCAAGCGGAATTACCGCTACTACTGCTATTAATATTACGGTAAATCCTCCGGCACCAGTAATCAGCTATACCGGCTCGCCTTTTACCTATACAACTGGTATTGCTATTTCCAATCTTACACCAGCAAATACAGGCGGTGCCGCAACAAGCTGGTCTATTAGCCCTGCGTTACCTGCAGGTTTATCATTTGATACAACTACAGGTATTATTTCGGGCACACCTACGGCAACTTCGACTCAAACAACTTATACTGTTACAGCAACCAACGCCGGCGGTTCTGGCATAACGACCATTAAAATCACTGTCAATCCACCTGTACCGGTTATCAGCTATAGTCCATCAACAAATGTTTATGTCGAACTTACTGCTATTTCGGCGTTATCCCCAACTAATACTGGTGGTGCCGTAGCGACCTGGTCGATCAGCCCCGGCTTGCCATTAGGGTTAAGTTTTAGTACAACGACAGGTGTGATCTCTGGTACTCCATTGGCTGTATCGGCCATGACGACCTATACCGTTACCGCCACGAATGCTGGTGGCAGCGCAACTACCACGGTAAAACTGGAAGTGGATCTGCTTGCTCCGACGATCGTTTATACACCAGCCACGAATACTTATACCGTTGCGCAGGCAATAGCAACCTGGACACCTACGGTTTTAACCGGTACACCAACCAGTTATAGTATCAGTCCGGGACTACCAGCAGGCTTGTCATTTAACACCAGTACTGGTGCTATCACTGGCACACCTACTGCTACGTCGCCTACGACCACCTACACTGTTACTGCAAGCAATGCAGGCGGCAGCGGCTCAACAAGTATAACCATTACTTGTAATAACCCGGCTCCGCCAGTGATCAGCTATACACCTGCAGCTAATATCTATACTACCGGAGTTGCGATCAGCACCTGGACCCCATCGAACACCGGTGGTGCAGTTGTGAGCTACAGTATCAGCCCCACTTTGCCAGCAGGTTTGTCATTTAACACAAGCACCGGTGCTATTACTGGTACGCCAACTGTGATAACTACGATTACTTCGTACACGGTTACCGCCACCAATGCAGGCGGCACCGGCAGCACATCTATCAATATTACTGTTAATCCACCAGCGCCTGTTATCAGCTATACTCCTTCATCTAATACATACGTAGCAGGTATAGCCATCGCTACCTGGACACCAAATAACACGGGAGGTGCAGCAGTTACCTGGTCGGTCAGCCCTGCATTGCCAACCGGTTTAACGTTTAATACTTCTACCGGCGCAATTACCGGCACACCTACAGTTATCACGGCCTCGGCCAGTTATACTGTAACCGCCACCAATGCCGGCGGTAGCGGAACTACTTCGATAACCATCGTGGTGAATCCACCTGCACCGATCATCAGTTATACACCCGTTTCTAATACCTATGTTGTAGGTACTGCAATCACAACATGGTCGCCGACCAATACCGGAGGTGCTGCAACCACCTGGTCAGTTAGCCCATCGTTACCTGCCGGATTAACATTAAATACAACAACAGGCGTTATTACGGGCACGCCAACCGCGGTTGCTGCTACCGCTACTTACACTGTAACTGCAACCAACGTAACTGGCAGCGGCACAGCAACAATTACGATCACCGTAAATGATATCGCTCCTGTTATTAGCTACACCCCATCGACCAATGTTTACACAGTTGGAGTAGCCATTACGCCTTTAACGCCGACCAATACGGGTGGCGCCGGCACGAGCTGGTCTATTGGCCCAAGCTTACCTGCAGGACTTTCTTTTAATTCATCAACCGGAGTTATCACTGGTACACCGACAGGCACTTCACCAGTAACAACTTATAGTATTTCGGCCGACAATAGCGGAGGTACCAGTACAGCTTATATTACCCTGAGCTGTGTAAACCCTACTCCGCCGGTAATTAGTTATACACCATCCAGCAATACCTATATAACCGGGACAGCAATCACTACCTGGTCTCCGGTTAATACCGGTGGTGCAGCCAGCAGCTGGACTATTAGCCCAGGTCTGCCTGCCGGATTAAGCTTTGATGCTACAACAGGTAACATTACCGGTACACCAACAGCAATTTCTGCTACAGCCAGTTATACTGTAACAGCCACTAACACGGCAGGAAGCGGTACAACGAGTATATCTATAACAGTAAACCCAACCGCTCCGGCAATTAGTTATTCGCCGGCATCAAATACTTATTCTGTTGGTGCTACAATAACAACATGGTCGCCAACCAATACAGGTGGTCCGGTTACAACCTGGTCTATCAGTCCTGGTTTACCTTCAGGTTTATCATTTGATCCTGCTACAGGTAATATTACAGGCACACCTACTGCAACCCAGGCTTCAACATCCTATACCGTTACTGCAACCAATGCAACCGGTAGCAGTACTGCTTCGATCACCATCTCAATTAATAGTAATGGTCCGGTGATCAGTTATTCGCCTAACACATTAAGTTATTCAGTAGGTACCACCATCACACCGGCAACGCCAACGAATACTGGCGGTGCCTCATCAAGCTGGTCGATAACAGCCGGCGGTTCGTTTCCTGCGGGCCTATCGCTGAACGCTTCGACGGGTGTCATTTCGGGCACCCCAACAGCTGTGTTTGCAACAACAACTTTTACAATACAGGCTACAAATTCATCAGGAAGCTCGACTTGTACAGTAATCATCACTGTAAGTCCTCATGCACCTATCATCAGCTATTCTCCCTCTACGGTAGCACTGACGCTCAATGCGCCAATGACCACCATGACGCCCAATAATACAGGTGGTGCTGTTACGGGTTATTCATACTCATCTACTGGTGTTTCTTTAACAGGTGCTACGCTCAGCGGGCCAAGTTTGATGTGGATCGACGCTTCCGGCAATATCTATGTCGCCAATTATAACAATGGTACCGTTAGCCGTTGGAACTCAGCCCATACTTACCTGGGTACTTACACCACTGGAAAAACAATAAGCAACGCCGAGGGTATCGTATTTGATTCGGCAGGTAACTGTTACGTAGAAGATACCGGCGCTGGCGCTATTTATAAATATGGCCCGACAGGTGCTTATCTGGGAACTATTGTAAGCGGATTAAGCCACCCTTTGGGTATCAGTATCGACCCATCAAATAACCTCTACATAGCGACCTATAATTATTCTTCGCCGTATACCAGTTCTGTAACCAAGTACAGCACTGCAGGTGTCTTACTACAAACGATATCGAACGCCAACATGGATGAATCGGATGGTGTAGCTGTTGACGGAGCCGGTAATATCTACGTATTGAACCGCGCACTTGATGCAACTGGTACCAACAAGGGTTATGTAACTAAATACAACTCAGCCGGCGTTTACCAGGGTATTTTCAGTACCGGTTACCAGGATCCACTGGCTATTGCCTGCGACCCTGCTGGCGACGTTTTCGTAGCCGACTCGCACAATAACCAGGTGAAGATATACAGTTCTTCGGGCGTATTATTAAATACCATTCCCGGTTTTAACGACGTGGAAGGTTTCGTTGCTGACGGCAATGGTAACTTGTACGTATCAGATTTTACTAATAATACGGTTAAAGAATATGCAGCCTTAGGCGGATATTATATCAGCGCGCCATTGCCTGCAGGTTTAAGCTTCAATACTTCAACTGGTCAGATCACCGGCACCCCAACGGTAACTTTTGCGCCAACTACTTATACCATCACCGCATATAATATTACAGGTAGCGGAACAACTACGGTTACGCTGTCATGTATTCAATCTAATGATTGGATAGGGACGACCAGTACTGATTGGAACGTGTCGACAAACTGGCTTAGCAACCACGTTCCAATAGCAGGCGAAACGGCCTATATCGGTGTAAACAGGGCATTTACAAATTTCCCAACTGTTCTGACCGCAGACGGAGCTCTTACGGTAGGCACAGTGCAAATTGGTAACCTGGGTGGGCAGGCTGCGGGTATTGCGGTTCAAACCGGTGCTTCTTTGACCATTACTACGCTTACAGTACAAAGCGATGCAAGTTCAAGCAATGCTTATACACAAACCCTATCGGGTGCAGGTACCATTAATGTGGGTAGCCTCAATATCATCTCAAATACGGCTAATGCTTATGCTTATACCAGTATTTTGTCATCGTCTATCAGTAATTTGAATGTGTCGGGCAACATTGCACTGACTTCATCAAAGCCAGGTTCATACACTGAAAATTCAACCTTTAATGTTACCGGTGGTACAACCACACTTACGGGTTATTTCCAAACTACCAATACTGCAGGCACAACTTCAACCATTGCAGTTACCGGGGGCACTTTGTCTTTAGCTAATGCTACAGCCTTATCCGGCTTATCTGCTACAGGTACCAACTCGGTAACTTTCAATAATACCGGGGCTACTATACAATATTCGGGAGCGGCACAAACGGTTTATACCACTAATGCTATTACCGGACTAGCATCGGGTGTCAGCTATTATAGTATTGCTTTCTCAGGCACAGGTATCAAAACTGTGTCATCGGGTAACCTTAATATCACCGGAAACTTTACCAATACACTGGCAAATGATGCAGGCGATTATGTAAACCTAAGCAGCCCGACGGTTAACTTTAATGGTACAACACAAACTATTGCAGCCGGCGGTGGCAACGGAACCACATTCTACAACGTTGTATTTAGCGGTATCGGTACAAAAACGATAGCCAGTGGTATGATGAACGTGGCTGATATAGGAACACTAACCATGAGCGGCACTAACGCGGCTACCATATTGGCTGCAAACGGTAACCTGACGCTCAATTCAGACGCATCAGGTTCGGCTTCGGTATTAGCCATGTCCGGACCAAGCATTACGGGCAATGTAAACGTTCAGCGTTATGTTACCGGTGGAGCAGGCTACCGGGGCTACCGTTTAACTTCATCGCCGGTATACACAGCGAATGTAAGCGGTAACAATGTAACCAGTATCAATTATATTCAAAACAGTGTGTACCTTACCGGTGCTGCCGGTGGTGGATTTGATAAAACCGGAAATCCTACTATCTACCTTTTCCGCGAGGATCAAACGCCTTCAAATACTACTTTCATCAGCGGTAACTTCTGGGGAGTATCTGCCATCAACAATACACCGGCTTATAACTATGGTGTCACAGGTCAATCTTCTTCAGGCACCTTTAATATACCTGCTGGTGTTGGCTATCTTTGGTTTTTCAGGGGCAACCGGGCATCGGCGGCGCTAGCCACCGAAACGTCCACTACTTATACTACTCCGGTAGCAGCTACTTTGACGGCAACTGGTACGCTAAATCAAAACCATGTGGTCGTTTCTGAATGGTATACACCTGCTTCAACAGCGCTCAACTATACGGGTTCAGGTACAGGCACTAATTTTACCGTGCGCGGCTTTAATATGGTGGGTAATCCTTATGCCTGTTCTATCGACTGGGAGCAATTGAATAACGGCAGCACAACTACCGGTATTTATGAAAATAACTTAAGTACGACAGTTTACGAACTTAACCCTGCGACACAAAATTACGACACTTACCAAAAAGGTGGCGTATACACTAACCACGGTCGCCGGTACCTGATGAGTGGCGAAGGATTCTTTGTGTTGGCTACAAGTAGTACCAACCCACAGCTAATGTTCAACGAATCGGCAAAAACTTCTGCACAATTAACCGGGCTTAATCTGTTTATGAGTACGCCATCGCAAATTGCCGCATTGGGGGTTCCGAATGTTGAGCCACATATCCGATTGCAGATGGCAATGGACACTATAAACAAAGACGATACCTATATCGGTTTCCCGGAAGGTGCCAGTGCGAACTACTCTTCTATCGAAGATGCACCTTATAAATTAGGAAATGGTAAACTTGGACTGGCAAGCTTCTCAAACGATCATGTTCGGTTGGCGATCAATAAAATGTCATTGCCGGGGGCAACGCAAACCATTATTCCTTTGAATATTTCTGCACGGGCAGCTGGTATCTACCACCTCAATCTTACCGAAATGCAAGCCGTTCCGAAGATCTATAAGATTTGGTTGAAAGATAAGTTCATGAAAGACTCGCTTGATATGCGCAGCGATTCTTCATACGCATTCAATATAACTTCGGATACTGCAAGCCAGGGCGCAAATCGTTTCGAATTAGTGTTAAGGCAAGATCCGGCTCTGGCCGTACAATTGCTTCAGTTTGAAGGAGTAAAAACATCTCAGGGTTCTAAGTTGACCTGGTTCACTGAAAATGAACAAAATTATACGCACTTCACGCTGCAACGCAGTACAGATGGCGGAAAAACCTTTAACGTGGTTGGTGGTGTACCATCAAATGGCGTTGGTACTTACAATTTGTGGGATACTGCACCACTTACTTCGAATCAATACAGGTTACAAATACAGGATCTGAATGGAACGATCACCTACTCCAATATCGTGACGCTGATGTATGCTAACCCGAACTCGTTGATCAATAATATCTCGTTGTATCCAAATCCTTCCAAAGGGCAGATCAACCTGGCTATTACGCCGCCATACGGTACAAGTTCGACTACAAACGGCAACTCGCCGGGCGGTACTATTGGTAGTAACCTGGCAGCACAGCCGAATGCCAATAGCACATCGTATAACATCAAGATCGTCAATGCTACAGGTATTATTGTTAAGACGGCTACCACTACCCAAACTAACTGGCAGAATGATGTGAGCAACCTGTTACCTGGCACCTATGTTCTGCAGGTAGTGGACAATAATGATAAACTGGTAGGTGAACGCAGTTTTGTGAAATTGTAAAAAGAGAAATACCGAAAAAAATAGAACAGCCTTGCAAGTTTTTTGCAGGGCTGTTTTGTTTGGTGTCCCTTTGAGATCAGAAATGGGAAAGTGTTTTTTTTGAATCCCAAATTAAACGTGCTTGAAGCCACAGCATTATTAAAAATCAAACCAGGCACTTGCTCTAACACCGAATTTAGAGATACCGGGATTTGATAGATAGGTGAAGCGTTCGATAAAATCGACACGGAATATCTTTAAAATATTGCCGATACCTACTCCGCCTTCAACATAAGGTTTGTTGCCGAGTGTAAAGGTTTGCGGCATGCCATTCTGGTTGAGCGGGAACTGCAATAAATTGGAATGGCTGACAGGATTATTCTCGTCGCGCAAGCCACCATAAAGCACCTTGAATGAAATTATTTCGCGCCATTTGAGCTTTTTGATGAGGGGTAGTTTGTTTAATAGGAAACCATTCAGGTCGTAATCTACTTTTACATCAGCATAGTGATCGCTTACAAATTCAAGGAAGTTCATCAGGTTATAAGAGTCCAGGTCGAAAGCGTAGGTCTGGTTGGCCTGGTGAATATCCAACAAAGGGAAAGGCACCTGCCCGAAAAGGTAGCTTCCTTCCACGGTAACATCTGCATAGCCAATCTGCGAAAGATAAAAGCGTTTATCAATCCGACCTTTAAGATTCTGGTAATTGTATTGCCCGCCTAATAATCCTTTTATATCCTGCTGGTAGGTAAGACTAATAATTGGGTATTTGTTGGGGATATCGATCCGGTAGAGTTTACCCTGAAAAATCTGCTCATGTGGGGCATAACGCAAGCCTACCGCAAATTCCGAGGTGGTAATATTTGGAACGTTATTTGGTTGACTATTAATTGTGTTACTGAAGTTTAAAGATCCGGCTGGTGTTTGCTCCCAACTTTTAAACTCCAATGAATAGGAAAAATGATTTTCCAGTTCGTGTACATAATCAACTTTATAGTACTGGTTATATAAGAATTTATTATTTACGCCACGGGTAAAAGAATTGTAGATCTGGTCGGGCTGTTCAAAAGCGAGTTCTTCGCCTGGTATTTTTATATCATACTGGGTAGATACTTTGATATAATCGTTCGGGAATTTATAGATCGAATGGTGATTTAACGAATAGGCAGCACTGAGCAGGTATTTGAATTTCCTGTCGCCGGTGCCATAGGCACCGTAGGCGTCGAGGTAATAGCGGGTGCTGAAAGTATCGGTTGTGCGCAAAGCAAACTTGACACGCGAGCGTTCAACCGGATTATAGCTGTAAAAAGTGCCAAAAGGACCGATCTCGACAGGGCCGTCTTGTATAAAACCAACTGCAAACAGGTTAATGGCCGCCATCATGTGTTTGAATGAAGGGATGGTTTGCAGGCTGTCTATGTTTTTGTAGGCATTAGATTCAATAGTAGTCAAAGTATCCCGTCCGCGGCTTTTTACCCAAAAGGCTTCATTGCGGTTCATGGCACCAGGCACTATAACCAGGTCGGGGCCTGCATACGTGCTGTCGGCCCTTGGGGTATTGATCAGAAAATGATCGTACGCGATGGTCCGCTCGCCAAAGATTCCTTTGTCACCTTTTTTTGAAATACCGAAACTGGCCTTCATATTGCTTTTGGCCAGGTGATACCTTCCATCGGTATTTTGTTCATAATCCAGGTCGATCTGCATATCCTTTACCCAGTTAAGGTTGATATTTTTGTTGATCGATAGTCTGGCTTTTTGAAC
>Ga0164296_1004015_pt1 | contig 13551 bp, 4 predicted proteins | sample GEODES057metaG_FD_113533 | JGI IMG/M metagenome (GOLD analysis project Ga0164296, IMG submission 113533) | Dystrophic lake water microbial communities from Trout Bog Lake, Wisconsin, USA - GEODES057 metaG | ecosystem: Environmental > Aquatic > Freshwater > Lake | place: USA: Trout Bog Lake...
CCGTGCGTACCAACGACTATCGCCAGAAGCAAGAAACTGTATTACTATCGAAAACGAAGAAAACTCATGGGGGTTAGATGACTGTCTTACTATTACTGATTTGGTGCCTATCGTGCTTGATATACACCACCATTGGATTCGTGAAGGGGAATATATTGACGCCAAAGATGACCGTGTTAAGAGGGTTGTTGATAGCTGGCGTGGTGTGCGGCCTACTTGTCACTATTCAGTTAGTCGTGAGGATTATCTTATCGACCACGACCAGTCTACCTCACCTGTTCATGCCCAACTCCTTTTAGAAGGCTACAAAAAGCAAAAGCTCAGAGCACATTCCGACTTTTACTGGAACACAGCAACGAATGAATGGGCATTGAGCTTTTTAAGTACGCACGATATTATGTGCGAAAGCAAGGGTAAGAATCTAGCCAGTTTTGCTCTTTACGAGCAAGCTAAAGAACTTACTCTGATTTAGATTTACGAGGAGCACGTGGCTTTTTAACAGCTAGTGCTTTTTCAACTTTCGGAGCACGTGGTTTACGTGGCTTCTTAGCAGGCTTGCTTTCTACAACTGCTTCCGTTGCCGCTGGCTCTTCAGCTTGAACTGGCACCATAACTGCTGGCGCTGGTTTAATATCCTCATAATTCACCGATGGTGTTTCAACTTTATAAGGTGCTTGTGGCTCTGCAGGCTTAACTCCAAATAGACGTTTGATATGTTTTAACATAGTATTTTATCCTCCGTCTTATTTATATCGATAAATATTACACTATGTATAATTTTATCCGTCATATTACTCTAAATGAAGGCCACACGCCTAAAACTCTAGAGCAATTTCCTTTACCCTACAAACATGATGAACTAGAGCCTAGTATTAGCGAAGATACTATAGATTATCATTACGGAAAATTATATAAGGCCTACGTTGATAGGTACAATAAAGGAGAAGGTGATCCTGATTTTAACGAAGCAGGTGCTTTCCTCCACGATTTACTATTTAGACAATATCAAAAACCTTCAAATTCTAACGATCCAGAACACATTGCTTTGAACTTTATAAACAAACATTTTACAAGTTTTGATAAATTTAAAAATGATTTTGAAAAAGTAGCTATGAAAGTACAAGGATCTGGTTGGGTATACTTGGCTCGTGATGGTAGCATTAAGGTTATAAAAAATCACGAAATTAAAATGGACATTATCCTACTGGTAGATTGGTGGGAGCATGCCTGGGCACTAGATTATCAAGCAGATAAGAAAAAATATCTAGCTAATCAATGGAAAATTATTAGTTGGAACTTAGTTAGTTCTAGAATTGGTCGAGTGTCTTAAGACTACTTACTGGCATGTCCCATACTTTTCTGCTTTCAACACCTTTACTTTGAGCAAACTTTTTAGCATCGCAATCTCCACATACATGATAAAAATTATTGTTTAACCTTTTAGGGTCCATATTACCTTTATCACGCTTAAAGATACCTTGACAACTATCACATCTAAATATTAACACACATTTTTTGCGGCTATAAGTGTGATGTGTGCCGTACTTACTAGTACGCACATGCTGAGTTTGCTGATATTCTTGTCCTATATACATAATTGTATTTACATTAAGGTTATAAAATGCCTTTGATAAATACTCAATCGAGGGCTCAGAGTGTGATTACAATTACAGAATCAGCAAAAACAAAGATCAAAGATATCCTTTACGAAGAAGGAAACCCTAATTTAGCACTACGCACATTTGTCCAAGGCGGTGGATGCGCAGGTTTCAGCTATGGATTTACTTTAGATGAAGTAGCAAACGAAGACGATTTTGAAATTCCATTAGACGAATTTAAACTACTTGTCGATTCAATGAGTATGCAGTATCTAACTGGTGCAACAATAGATTATACAGAAGAGCTAATGGGTAGTAATTTTACTATAAAGAATCCTAATGCAACAACAACATGCGGCTGCGGTAGCAGTTTCGGAGTTTAATAATGACACAACAAATAATTGATATTGGTATACAAGGTAATGACGGTACTGGCGATAGTATACGTGAATCGTTTAATAAAGTTAACGGTAATTTTACTGAACTTTATGCAATTTTTGGTGCGGGTGGCAGTATTAAATTTGGAAACCTAGCAGACGCTCCTGGTACCAGTAGTTTTCAAATTGTCAGCTCAAGCAGTAATGGCACTCTAGCTACATTAAATTTTAGTAATCCTAATCCTGGATTAGGTTTACCTTTTAGTATTGGACAGAATATTGTTGTTTCAGGTGTTGTTCCTGGAGGTTATAACGGAACTTATACAGTTACTAATGCTACTTCAACTAGTGTAACATACGCTAATACTACAACTGCGGCTATTACTACTACTGGTAAAATTGCAGGAACTCCTTATAGTTCTAACCAAGTTATTATGGCCAGCACCACTGGTAATGCGTTAACTGCTAGAGATATTGTTGGCGGTAACGGTATTACTATCGATGCATCTGATAATGCTCAGTTGATTATTAACTCAAATAGTGGCGGATTAATTACTGATCCACAGCCTACATTGGGCACTCATATGAATGCGGATCAGTTTATTATTGGTAACTTAGCTGATCCTGATCCAAGTTTGGTAAATCAATTCAATGCTGTTTTTGCTAGCAAAGGATTTACAACGACTATCGGTCAAATGGCTGTAACTGTTAACTATGCTAACAATCATTACCTACAAGTTACCAATGGACAAGTAGTTGGACCATTGCGTGTACGTGCAATGCCAAGCGTAGCACAAACAAATGATCCTGATTACAACTCAACATTATCCGGAAATTATGTAGCTACAGAAGCTGTTCAACGCCAACATGCTGTATTGCGTGACGGCGACACAATGACCGGTGCATTAACACTAAGCGATCATCCAGGAAGCATGAAAGGATTTGGAACTCCTAACGGTGCGGACGACTTGCAAGCGGCTACTAAATTCTATGTAGATAATAACACACATTATAGTAACGTAAATCTATATGTTAGTACCGGCGGAGATGATACACAACGTAATACTCCTCCTGGACGTGAAGGTCGTGCGCCAGTTTATGCTTATAAGACAGTTGGCGCGGCTGCATTACAAGCTCAAAATTTAATTAATTTAGCATTCACTGAACCTGGACCATATCGTCAGACTATTGCTTATACTATTGGACCTAGTCAATATACTAGTAGCGTTACTAGTGTTAGCTTCACTGGCGGCAATAGTGGTGTTCAGGGTTACTTAGATGCGGCAAGTTTATTAGAATCAAACAAATCTTTCATACAAAATGAAACACTTGCTTACCTAAATCAAAAATATGTAAATCAATTTACATTTGATAAAACTCGTTATACTAATATTATGCAAAATATTGTTAACGGTGTTGCATATGACTTGGTATTAGGTACAAACTTTAACTCAACTACGCAAGCAAGTATTTTGTTTGATGCTTATAATAGTGATGTTAGTAGCAACCTAACAACTATCCTTGCGGCTATTAATAACACACAAAGTCAAATTTCTAACTTTGCTTATTCAAGTACTAATTTACAAAATTATATTGGCACAGTTGTTAACGCCTTATGCTATGATTTAGAATTTGGTAGTAACTATCAAAGTATTATTGCCGGTCTTGCATTTCAATATGCTAACACTGGTTTAGAAACAACTCCAACAGTTATTAATACTTCGGTGACTGCAACAACAGGTAGTGCTGTTGGTACTAGTTGTAGCATTTCAGGAACTACATTAGTTGTTGGTGGAAATGTTACTGGTATATTCACTGTTGGAATGACAATTACTGGTCCAGGCATCACAGCAGGTACTACTATTACAGCTCTAGGTACTGGTACTGGTGGTGCAGGATCTTATACAATTAATACCAGCTATGGCGGTACATTAAGTTCTATCAAAGTAACTGGTACAAGTAACTGGATTACTGTTGGTACTACACAAACAATGGCGGTAGGAGAAGCTATTGTATTCAATGGAACTAGTTTTGGTAACTTGATTGCTGGAAACACTTACTATATTACTAGTATTGTTGACGGTACGCATATCACAGTTAGTACAAGTTACGGCGGAGACAATTATTCTTTAGCTACTGCCACCGGCAGTATGATTGCTAAAACTTCTGCACCAAGTGAAATTGCAAGTGCATTGTCAAACTTAGCAACACTAATCACTGCATTACCAGCAGTATCATCGAGTAGTGCTGTTGTTAGTTCAGTTAACACAATTATTAACACAATCAGTAATATTATTGTCACTGGTACTATACCTACTCCAGTATTTCCTCCAGTAGTTGCTGGAACAAACTCTGGCAAAACAAGTGCTGTTGATTTATTATTAAATAACGTCAATTTTATTCAAGCAGAAATTGTTGCTTACTTGTTAGCCAACTATCCTACATTGACTTATAATAAGATCACATGTGAACGCGATGTAAAATATATTGTATGGGCATTATGTTATGATTTAACATATGGCGGTAACAGTCAAAGTATTTACGCAGGTTTACAATATTGGATTAATAACATTTATCAAATTGCCAGTTACGAACAAACTGCTACAGTTTCAGCTATCGGTTATATCGGTGTTATTGCTCAAAATATTGTTCAGAACCAAACACCAGTTAAACTATACCAAACTGGAGTTATTCAATATGCTAACACTACATTAAGTGGTGGTAGTGTAGCAACAAGTTCTATCAACACAAACATTGCTACAATTCAGAGTATTGTAAACAGTAGTTCTGAGCCAAACCCTACAGTAACATATCCCACTACATCTGCGGTACCAAGTACATTGACTACTGCAACTAGTGCCATTTTATCAACATTAGCTACTTTCGAATCAAATACTGTCAGTTATGTTAATACAAATTTCCCTATTATTAATAGTAGTGTTCAACAAACTGCTATTTCTACTTTGTTTAGCGTAATTACAAACTTATTAAAGAATGGTATCAGTAGTCGTACAACACCAACTTATGCAACTAGCGGATTCAGTGCTAGTATTGTACAAGCACAATCTGCTATATTAAACAACATTAGTTTTATTACATCTGAAACAAATGCATGGATCACACAACAATATCCAACTACATCATACAGTACTACAAGTAGCACAAGAGATTTAACTTATATATTAGAAGCCGTTGTCTATGATATGACATATGGCGGAAATGCCGCTACTACGCAGGCAGCTAATTTGTATTATGCAAATAGCGTGTCTCAACTAACAACTGGATTGCCAGCAGTTTGTGCGGCTGCGTTAGGTTATGCGCTGAACGTAACACAATCGGTTGTATCGAATAGTGTTGTAACTCCAAGTTCTAATAATTATATTACTACAACCGGTGCTAGCGGTAATGGAACTACTGTAACATTAACTTTTGCAACTCAAACTACTGCACCATATTCTGTAGGTCAAACTATTACAGTTCAAGGAATGACTCCTTCTACATACAATAGTTCAAACGGCAATAGTTATGTTGTTACAGCATGTACAACTTCTAGTGTAAGTTTCCTTAGTACTGCAACAGGTAGTCAAACTGTTGCTGGAAAGATTACCACACAAGTTTTAAATTCAAGCTGGACACAAAGTTACGCTCAAAGTAGTGTAGTTAATAATTTATTCAATATTGTTACTGGTGTAATTACCTCAAGTACATTAGCAACTCCAACTTACCCAACTATCACAAGCTACGATAGCGGACTACAAGCATCATTTAATATTATTGAAAATAATGCTTATACTATTTCTACTAATGTTGTTTCTTATCTAAGTACAGCATTTGCAGGTGGATTTAGTTATAACGAAGCAACTTGTTACAGAGATATCGGATATATCATTGATGGCCAAGTAATTGATTTATTAACTGACGGAACTTATCAAAGCATTACTGCTGGTAAGAGCTATTACAAAAATGTAAGTGCAAAAGCTATTGCAATTGGAAGCCAATATACAGAAACTGTTGACGGCATTCAATTTGCTCAACAACTTGCAATTCAAGTATTAAATCAAACTACTCAAACACGTTATCAAACCTTAGTTTCACAAGTAACTGATAATACTAAAAATGCTACTGTAGGCACAAATATTGCTATTGGTTCATATGTAAGCAATACTACAACAACATTAACATTGTCTGGTATAACTGGAACTATTGTTCCAGGAATGGTTATTACTGGAACTGGGTGGACTAACACTACACCGGTTACCGTAACTAGCGTTGTTAGTGCTAGTGTTATAACTATTAGTGCGGCTCCTGCTGGAACACCTAGCGGCACTGTAACAATGACTGCAACACCAGTCACAACACTTAACGCCAATATGAATACTATTATTAGTATTATCAATGGCGGTGTTGGTGCGGCTCCTACTCCAAGTTTTGGTAGCGGTTATTATACTGTTACATTTAGTAACGGTGGTAATGGTTATGTCGATCAAGGTCAAGCTGGAGACAATCACATTATTCCAGGTAAGATACTGGTAGGAGATACAAGCAATAGTTATGGACAGATTATAAGTTATACCCCAGGTGTAAGTTCAATTAATGATACAATTACATTGAACATGACTCGTCCTGGATTCTTTGCTTATATTCCAACTACTGCTACTGCAAGTTCTAACAGTACTACATTGACTGTTACTTCAACTAGCTACACTACACCATTTAATAGCACTTCGACTATTGTTGTTGGTTTAGGTGTTACAGGAACTAATATTCCATTAGGTGCAACTGTAACAGCTATTACTGGAAATAGTGTAACTATCAGTAGCCCAACACTAGGTTCTATTACTAGCGGTAATGTAGTCTTTGGTGAATTACTTGACTTCGGTGAACAAGTAGCAGATCAGAATATTACAATTTTTGTTGAAAGCGGAATCTATTATGAAGATTATCCAATTAAATTGGCCGCTAACGTAACTATCCGAGGCGATGACTTCCGTCGTACAATTATTCGTCCATTGAATCGTATTAGTCAATCACCATGGCGTAATACCTTCTTCTATCGAGATGCGGTTATTGATGGTTTACAAATTGGTTTGATTAACTTCTCTGGAACAGATTATGCGGCAGCAACTGGTTCTGGTTTATCAATTAACGGTACTACTGGCAATATTACTGCTACATTAACTACTGGCCAAGCAAGTCCAACTTGGATTGGAAAAGTTATCTGCGATGCAACTAGTGAAACTGGAACTGCTGGTAAAGCTGTTGTAGTTACAGTTAGTGGTAACGTAATGAATTGTACAGTTATCTATCCGTTTGCCGCAGTTAAAACTTATAGCTCAGGTACATGGCACATGTATGATACTGTTAATTACGGACGCCATTATTTGACTAATCCGTCATTGCCAGAAAGTCCTTCTAACCCTGCATTAAACAACAAGAATATGGACGTATTCTTATGTAACGATGCTATCCGTGTTAAATTAATTACATGTCAAGGACATGGCGGATTTATGATGGTACTTGACCCAGAAGGTCAAATTAAAACTAAATCTCCATATGCTCAAGAATCTGCTAGTTTTGCTGGTAGTATTAATCGTCAGCATTTTGCTGGAGGTCAGTTAATTGACGGATTTGCTGGACGACTATTTGGTACTATTACTAATGTAACTAACAATGGATATACTATCACTGTAACAGGTTCTACCAATAGTGGTTTAGATGTACGTGCTCCACAAACTCCTTGTGCATTCTATGTGCAAGGTAATCGTTATCAAATTAACAATATACTAAGTTATAATAGCACAACTGCTACAGCAGTATTAGGATTAGATACTAGCACACCTTTCTATCCAAGTGCTGTTTATAGCAACACAATATTGAATACAAATATTTCAAGTGTAGTCGATGCGGTCAGCTATGACATGGCGTTTGGTAGTAACTATCAAAGTGTAAAAACTGGTATCACATTCTTACAACCATCTAATGCTGTTGTTGGCTTAAGTGAATCAATTATTACACAAAGTTTTAGTTATATTGGTACACAAATTAGTGCATTAGGTAATGTTGATAGTGCTGGAAAAACTGCTGTTAACAATAATGTAAATATTATTAATAATATTATTAACAACGGAATTTATGGAAATAGTACCGCTGGTATTCCTACCTTAGTATTCCCTAACCCTGCCAATGTAACAACAAACGTTGCTAATGCTAAATTATTGTTACAAGCTAACAGATCATTTATTCAAGCTGAAGTTGCTTCAAGATTAGCGGCTAACTATAACGTAGCTGGATATGCTGGTTATAACGCATTGACATTGTCTAATAATATTGGTTTTGCAATCGATGCCATAACATACGATTTATTATATGGCGGAACAAGTAGTGTATATGATGTAGCACAATGGGTGTATACTGCTTCTTTAAGCACACTATATGTTGCCGCGTTCGGATATCTAAGTACTGTTGCTGGTCAAGTTGTTCAGAAAACTGCTGTAACAAGAAGTAATGGTAATACACAAACTCAAGTAACTACTGGATATACTGCGGCTACGAGCGCACAAGCTACTACGATTTCTACATTAGTTGCTGTGTTTACTGACTACTTGTCAAATAGTGGTTCATTTACTACTTCAACAAGAACTTTACCAACAGTTTCGAGTACAACAACTACCAGTTCATTATCAACTGATTGGACAAATATTGAAGCTGTAAAAACTACCTTACAATCTAGTACAGTTACCTATGCCAACAACGGTGCAGGCATTGCTATCAACATTGAAATGGGTGGTAACAAGTCAATGTTGGCCAACGACTTTACACAAATTAACGACCTGGGTTATGGTATTTTGTGTACCAATGCTGGTTTAACAGAACAAGTTTCAACATTTACCTATTACTGTTATACAGCCTATTGGGCATTGAACGGTGGACAGATTCGTTCTGTTGCTGGTTCAAACTCAAACGGTGTTTATGGTCTACGTGGTACAGGATCAGACGTTACTGAATTACCTAACGCTGTTAACCTTGCCTATAACATGGTACAAAGTGCTCGTATTTACAAACAAGGTTCTTATGCGGCTACACAAACTCCAACTGCTACTCAGCAGGCTCTAACTGTTTACATTACTAACTGGGAATATTTACCAGCTGGTACAAGTGAATTAGAAATTGATCATACTTTAGCTGGTGGTGGAATTGCACGTTATGAAATCAGTACTGTTTCTCATACTCCAGTTAACGTTAATGGACAAAACGTTCTTAGTTTAACATTAAGTACCAGCGGTGATAATCAAACTAGTGCTAGCGGTTTACAATATCCATTATATGATGGACAAGTTGTTACAATCCGCGTATTAAGTAATATTAAATTCTATAACATTAGTAACGTAAAACCAGTTCGTCCAAGTACTGCGTTACAATATAGTAATAACTTAGCTAGCATCTATCGTATTATTGCGTACAACTTAACAGAAGCAACTGGTGAAACACTACCAGCGCACCAATCATTACTACAAATGGATAGTAGTTTTAGCTATTACAAATTTGTTGTTGATGTGTCAAACATGTTCAACGCGGATCCAACAAATTATGTAACATCAGGAACTATTGCATTAAGTCCATCAAGTAGTGTTGGTACAACACTTTATGTTGTTACATCTAGTTTAACTAACGGTGCTCCTAGTGTAGGACAATACGTTGGTGGTTATGGTATTGCAAATACTACTGTAACTAATGTCAGCACTAGTGGTGCTAATACCGTAATAACATTAAGTCAAGCAACTCTTATTGCACCGATTGGAACTGTATGGTTCTCTACTGCAACTATGGGTGGAACTGCTGGCGATAATAAGATTGCAGTATTAACAGTTAGTGATGCTGCCACAATTAGTCAATTAAATTCTGGAACTTATGTATTTGGCTGGAATGGTCGTACACATCGTGTTATAAGTTATGTAGTTCCACAAACCATTGCAACTGGTTCGTTTGTTAGCGGTAGTACATCAAGCTATACACTTGTTGTACAAAACGTAACAGGAACTATTCAAGTTGGACAACCAGTTACCGGTAACGGATTTAATGGCACACAAACAGTTAGTGCAGTAACAACTACTGTACTAAATGGAACATCTACCATACAAGCTACAGTTACATTGAGTGCTTATCCAACATCTACACCTAGTAGTACTATTACATTTGGCGGAGCCAATGTAAACGGATATTTACAAATAGATCCAAACCCAGTTGTTAACATCAGTGCTGTTGGCACTAGTGTTAATGCAATGACTTATCAAAGTAACGTACTCGAAACTGGTAGTTCTACAAGTAAAATTGTAACTTATAACATACCTTATAATGCATTATACACATATCCTCCAGTGGATAGTACTATAACTATAACAGGTAATTCTAATCCTAAATACAATACTGCTGTTCAAGTAACTGGATTTACAAATACTAGTCAGCTAACTGTTTCATCAACTAGTAGCTTGCAAGCTGGTATGGTTGTTACTACCAGTACAAGTGGTGCTTTTGTTGAATCTTCTGGTACAACACCTTCTGGTACAACTATTATTCAAAGTATTGATAGTGCAACACAATTTACAGTTGCTCCAGCAATTTGGGCTCCAGCGGGAACTACCCTTAATGCTATTCTTGTAGCAACTGTAGCTAGCATTACAATTACAAACGCAGGTAGCGGATATACTAGTGCTCCGACAATTATCTTTAGCGGTGGTGGAGCACAAAGTCAAGCTCTTGCTACTTGTACTATTGTTAACGGAAGTATCAGTACTGTAACACTAGTAAGTCCTGGTTATGGTTATACAAGTACTCCAACTATTACACTAAGTGGTAATTCAGGTAGTGCGTTTAATACTACTGCAACTACTAATTTAATTACTCTTAATTCAAGTGCTAATTTACAAGTTAACCAAATTATTGTATTTGGTGGGACAACATTTGGTGGAATTGTATCTGGTACACAATATTATATTGCTACCATTAACGGTAACCAAATTACAATTAGTGCAAGTACTGGTGGCGTAGGTATTATTATATTAACTACTGCAACTGGTGCCGGTATGACTTGGTATACTCCTGGTAATGCCGTATTAACACCAGTATTGACCAGTAGCCCAACTGCTGTAACAACTGTTATTTCTGGTTCGGACAATTTACAATTAAGTGTATTGTACCCAACTGATCCAGGAACAAGTGGTAATGCAACTGCTACTACAAATGCAACTGCTACATTAAGTACAAGTACAATTAACAGTAGCGGTGTATTAACAGTAGGCACAGTAACTGGAACGATTGCGGCTGGTATGGTATTAACTGGCGGACCAAACACAGGTTCTGGTATTGCACAACTTAACTCATATGCTACCACTGCCGCTAGTGGAAATGGTACTACAGCAACATTAACATTTGCTACACAAACATTTGTACCATATGCAGTAGGACAAACTATTTTTGTTTCAGGTGTGACACCAACAGGTTATAACGGAACTTATATAGTAACCGGAGCAACAACCAGTACAGTAAGTTATGCAAACACAACTACTGGAAGTCAAACTATTGCAGGTACTGTTGCAAGTAACGTCTACACTTATATTACTGCTAATATTAGCGGTAGTGGAGCTGGATCTACTTGGCAAACTACTACAAGTCAGGGAACAAACTTTGTTGTAGCTTCAAGTAGTATTACTGGTACAAATAATCTTGTAACATTAAGTTCTAATTCAAATGTAACTGTGGGTAATGCAATTACTTTTGCTGGAACTGCATTTGGTAATATTAGTGTATCTACTATTAGTGCTGGTAGTTTTATAGTAGGACAATCTTATACTATTGCTAGCATAGGAACTGCTACGTCGACTACTACAACTACAAACTTTACTTTAATTGGTGCTCCTAACAATAACCCTGGTACTGTGTTTACAGCAACAGGAATTGGTAGTGGTAGTGGTACTGCGTTAGTAACTTACTTTATTACAGAAGTAATTGGTAGTACAGTAGCTATCAGTGCTACTAAAGGCGGAAGTAACGTAACATTATCTACAGCAAGCGGTGCTAGTTTAACTTATTATACTCCAGCGTTTGCATATGGAACAAGTTATACTGCAACAACATTTGGAAGTGTAAGTGGTTCTGGACCATATCTAGTTACTTTAAATATCCCAACAACTACTGCACCGACTACTAGTGTTTATTATTATGTAAGCGGTAATAGTAATTCATTGTATAACGGTTATTGGCAAGCTACTGCTAGTACAACAACCAGTATTACATTAAGCTATCCTTATAATCCTGGTACATATGGTACTGGTTCAATTACTACTATTACACGAGAAGCTACAAATGCTACAAGTACAAGTTTAGGTATTAGTAAACCATTTAATCCTTCTTATAGTACTACATTACGCATTGGTTATCCAGCTACAGGCGGAGCACAAATTACAGTTCGTATTAGTACTTGCCGTGCTACAGGACATGACTTCTTAGACATTGGTACTGGCGGATTTATTACTACTAACTATCCAAACCAAATTTATGGTAATGCGGCAATTGCGGCTAACGATAGTAACGATGTTGTAGAAGAAACTACTGGTCGTGTATTCCACGTATCAACTGACCAAAACGGTATTTTCCGTGTAGGTCGTTTCTTCAAAGTTGACCAAGGTACTGGTACTGTTACATTCTCCGCTAGTATTGCGTTGAGTAACTTAGACGGTTTAGGATTTAAACGTGGTGTTGTTGTAAGTGAATTCTCAACAGATCCTTACATGACAGAAAATGCCGCTGACGTTGTTCCTGTACAATCAGCTATTCGTAGTTTTATGGACTACAGATTAGGTTTAGACTACGGTGGCAGTCCAGTTCCTACAAGCGAATTAATTGGCCCAGGTTTCTTACCGCTTAACGGTGTGTTAAGTATGAAAGGTAACTTGAATATGGCAAGTTATCAAATTGGTAACTTAACAATGCCAGTTAGTAACGTCACACAATATGACGCCGCTAATAGAGGATACGTTGATGCCAATGCGGTTGCATTGAATAATTTATTCAAATTAAACGACGTTGCAATAGGTGCTACTGCTACTTACGTAAGTTTCAGTAGTGTTGGTAATGTCGTAACAGTGTCTGGTGTGTTTGGTACAATTTTACCAGGAATGGTAATAAGCGGTACTGGATTTGTTAGCGGACAAACTGTTGTAAGTGTAAGCATTACAGCTGGTGCTACTACTGCTATTGGTGGAACTGGAACTGTTACATTAAGTGGATCATATGATTCTGCTCCAAACGGTACATTGACATTTAAAAACGAAGCTAACGGAAACTTCCTTGTTTACGATACTACATATAGTCAGTGGACAAACGTTGCTCCACCAACTGGAACTTCTAATAGCAATCAAGTTGCTATCAGCTACACACATGGAACACCGGGATATTTAACAGCAACTATTCAGTCAAATGTTATTGTTAATAGCATGGTAAGTTCAAGTGCGGCTATTGCACAAAGTAAACTATCAATGCAAGGAGCCAGTGTATTACCGAGTGCGCCCGGATCGTTTACG
>Ga0164296_1004017_pt1 | contig 13550 bp, 9 predicted proteins | sample GEODES057metaG_FD_113533 | JGI IMG/M metagenome (GOLD analysis project Ga0164296, IMG submission 113533) | Dystrophic lake water microbial communities from Trout Bog Lake, Wisconsin, USA - GEODES057 metaG | ecosystem: Environmental > Aquatic > Freshwater > Lake | place: USA: Trout Bog Lake...
AGGGTAGGCGAAGCAACCCGGAGGGTAGGCGAAGCAACCCGGAGGGTAGGCGAAGCAACCCGGAGGGTAGGCGAAGCAACCCGGAGGGTAGGCGAAGCAACCCGGAGGGTAGGCGAAGCAACCGAAGCAACCCGGAGGGAATGGGACGAAGCATGCGCATTGCTCGGCATCGAGGTCGACTTCTCCAAACCGGATGTATATGACACGGACATGGATCGCGAGACGTTGCGTCGCCATTACCGCAAGCAGAGTTTGCGCCTGCATCCTGACAAGAACCCGGCCCCCGACGCCGCCGAACAGTTTCAGCGTATGCGCGATGCGTACTTGTGGCTCGACAGCATGATTGCGTTTGGTAAGCGTCACGATCACGACGAGGTAAACGACTCGGCCGCGGCTGGCAGCAACGGTCTGAGCGCCGCCTTGGCCAAGAGAATATGGTCGTGGCTCGCCGAGGTCTGTGAAACGAAACTGCATGACCAGCTGGTCCGTTGGATCGACCGGTTCGACAAGGACACGCTGGTCCGGGTGCACGAACTGTTGTCCATTGCCGTGGCTTCGAACGTGGTTTCGAGTCCCAATATCCACTCCGTCTTGATTCATATACGCACATTGTTGGCGTCGACTCTGCACGCCAAAACGAAAGAATCGCAAGACACACAGGACGTGCACGTGGTGCTGCGTCCCACCTTGACGGACCTCCTCCAAGACCACGTATATCGCCTACGCCTGCCGTTCACGCACAGCGACGACGACCGCGTGTTCCTGGTGCCCCTCTGGGTCGACGAAGTGGTGTACGACTTGGGTGACGGCCGGGATCTGATTGTCACCTGTGTGCCCGACCTGCCGGAGCACGTCACCCTCGACGAACACCAAAATGTTCACATTGTCCACACGGTGCGTATAGGAGATGTGTGGGGACAAACGCACCTGGACGTTTTGGGCGACCTGGGTTGCTTTGCTTGCCTGCGAAGCAGAGAACTTTCGGAAAGCAAGGGCAGAGAACCTTCGGTCGGTTGGGTGCGGGTGGATCAGCTGCGACTGTCTCCCACGCCCCAGACGGTGTTGGTATCGAATCACGGCGTCCCGATCGCGGCGTCGGGCGGTAAAAAGAGCAGCGGGGCTGAAGTGTACAAGGTCGGTCGACGCGGGTCCGTCTACGCCCACATCGTGTTGATATTATGATCGATTCCAAAATGCCAAATACACGCCTCGGCTGCACCATAGATGTGCCAACGCGTGCGCCGCGACATGTTGAGACGACCCCCAAGCGTGGGTCTCTCCCATGCTCGAATGATGGGACGAGACGCGGTGCGAGATGTAGAAACAGACAAACATGAACACCATGGTCACAAAAAACTCGGACAGGTTTTCGGGGCCACAGCGCAGCAATTGCCCGCAAAGCGGGCTACCTAAGAAAAGCTTGTAACCGATGACAGAGACCACGGTGGCGCGGGCCAGGGCAGCGTCGATGCGGTGGACGACCGTGTTTCGCGAGACGGCAGGATCCCACCAAAACAGGATGGCGACCGCCGTTTGTGATACCAGCATGATCTGAAAGACTGGCGGAACGTGGACACCGTCCATCGCGAACGGCAACACGAATCCGATGCTGGTCAGGACACACACGGTCGGCGGTTTCCATATATTGCACATTTGGGTATGGTAATGTAATGAGGTATTGATAAGTATATTTTTAGGTGTTTTGCTGCCACATGATAGTTCCGTCGAGATATGTCAACGTGTGTCCCTGTGACCACATCGACGGTGGCCCGTGTTTCGCCAATAGCGCCATGATTTGTACCAAGATGGACATAGTGAGGGGTTTTGTCAATACCATATCTGCACCAGCGGCCAGAAGCGCATGACGGTCTTGGGAACATTCGCTCCCCGTCAGTCCAAACACCAGGTTACTGTATCCTTGGTCCCGTAAGCGTCGAATGACTTTTGTACCGTCCATCGCAGGCATGTATTTGTCCACAAAACATAGATCGATGTTACTTTGTTGAGCCGCCGCCGCCGCCATGTCGGATAAAAATAAAGAGGGATCTGTGTAGGATTCGATGTTGGAAAATATCGACTGGGTACCGATGATCTTGCACATCAGTTTGCAATTCAGTGAGTCGTCGTCCAAGATGGCTACACCGTAGGTCTGTCGCGAACGGCGTCGAGGAGGATTGCGGACGGGGAGTGCGAGATCCGGATGATACTTTTGCAATGTCAGGTTGATAATGAACTTGTTGCCAACCGGTTGGGTATATTCATGGGAGATGGATCCGCCATGAAGTTCTATGATGGTCTTGCAAATGTAGAGTCCTAATCCCGACCCACTGGTGGAATTGAACGTTTCAAACAACCGCGTTTTGATGTGTGGCAAAATGTGTGGATTGGTGTCGCATACTTCGATGCGTATATCTTCAAACATAGAGTCTTGTGGTTTATTTATTTTGGACGATTTTGTAGACTTTGATTTTGTATCACTAAACTCTGTTGCGCGTAGGTGACGTCCGGCATGGGAAAAGGTATTTGACCTCGCTTTTTTTTCGCCTAAAGGTAAAGGTACCGACAACCGTAAAGGTGCCTCAGGTGGGGGGGGCGTTCGTGTATCGATTACGCTGTCGGATACAGCGTACAACGACAACCCACCGAAAGGAACGGAGGCGGGTTGTGTATTGGGTTCGCCCCCTCTGGGGACGAACGACTGAGGAACAATATTAATCGTTATTAGCTGTGAACCCCTCTTTTCACTTTTCTTTTCACTTTTCCCGGCAGGTGTTTGGTATTTGACCGCATTTCTCAATAAGTTGATGATGACATGTTTTAGGTTATATGGGTCTCCCCAGTGTTGGGGATGAATGTTTGGATGAATGTAGGTGTCGAACCGGACGCGGGCGAATTCTGGGGTTCTGGGAATCAGGCGTTGGACATTTTCCACCTTAGTTTTCAATGAGAACGGCTCAAACGGATTGAGTTGGATCCGGGAATCTTCAATCACCGAGAATTTGGTCAGGATTTTATCGATGAACACAAAGTTGGAGCGAAGATCTTGGAATAGTTCGGCGCGGTCCATATTCGTTTTTGTTTTCATCTCCGGGTTTGTTTCAGTCCCCGTGTCGGGTTCTTGTTGCAAGAGATCGATCATCATAGACATGGACGCCAACGGGGTCCGTAATTCGTGTACAAAACATTTGAGGTACACGTTGATGTCGATCGTTTTATCGCGATGTCCGTCTTCGCTATTTTCCAACCTCATCAATACAGCATGCGACGTCCGGTCGCTGTTTTCGTTTCCACCTTCTTCGTGCAGGTTTCCTGCCGCCGCACCAAGAATCTCATTAGCCTCTGCCGGGACATGTTTGAGTGGTTGACTAAATATTCCATCCAATAGTTTTGATACTCGACGGATAATAGACGATTTCACTCCCGACGACGACCTTGCGTATGTGGTGGGTGGGACGGACATTATTACCACCACATTACGTACAAACTAAAGTGAGTTGTTAGTGGTGTATATATGGATGCACGTAAAAAAAGAGACGGCGGGGGTGCCGTCGTCTCTTTTTGATTTTTTGTTTTTTTATATACCTTTTGATAAGTCATACCGGGAGTGCGTGTTTACGGGGCCTTCTTCTTGACAATCTTCTTCTTAGGCGCCTCTGCCGCTGCCGCTGCTGCCACCGGTGTAGGAGCAGGAGCTGCCATCACCGGCGCAGGAGCCGGCTCCTCGTGATCGGGCTCGGGCTCATTCTCCTCGTCACTGTCTGGCACTTCCGTGGTTTGCACTGGCTTTGGTGCGGCGGCCGCAGGAACCGACGTAAACACCGATGTGGGTGTAGGTTGCTTGCTCGGCGGCTCCTCCGAGCCCGGCGTCTGCTCCTCCATGGCCGCCTTGTCGCCGGCCGACAGTTGAATCTGGCACCGGCCCATGACCGACACCACCTCACGCGGCTTGACGATGCACTGGAACATCTTCCACGTCAGCCCCCAACCCTTGCCGCCAATCCAGATACCGGTGCACTGCAGGCCGCACGCCACGCGGCTCAACTTGGGCACGAAATCCATCGGCGTCACGTTCTCCATCTCACATGGGAAGATCAGGTTCGACGACGTATCGTAAATCTCGACGCCCCACTTGCCGCTGTAGAACGGCACCTTGGCCCGAATCGACGGCGGACGGGTCAGGTCCACCTTCTTGGTATCCTTGTTTTTGCTGTATTTTAAGAAGGGGAAGAACGTGTGCTTGCACACCTCGCGGCTCATCGCCTCGCCCCACCACGACTCGGCATTCTGGACCGCGTCGTCGAGAATCTGGTTCTCAAACTGCTTGAGCTTCTCCAGAAACTCGTCGGTGGCGGGCGTGCGATACTCGTCGTTGGGGAAGTTCAGCGAGATGCTGTACTTGCCGTCCGACTCGCCCTTGTCGTCGACGAAATCCGAGATACCCCACGTCATCATGAGCGGCGTCGAAATGTGCAGCATGCGGTTGGTCTGCTTGCTGATGATCGAAATCGCCTTGCCGCCCTTGTCGTTGATCTTGGGGGCCATGTACTTGATCGAGGAAGTATCCCAATCGCCGACGGAGAGTACAATGTTCTTGGCAGACATGGTTGTTGTTGAGTGCTTTTAAACTGAGTGCTTTTAAAGGAGTGTTGGTGGTGGTGATTGTGTGGGTACTCTTATATCATGCAGTGTCTTTATGCCGATCAATTTTATGGAACGTCGGAGCCGTTCCATACATAGCTCGTTCGCAATTTTATGGAACGTCGGAGCCGTTCCATACATAGCTCGTTCGCAATTTTATGGAACGTCGGAGCCGTGTCATAATTTTATGGACCCACGCGGAGCACCCGTCACAGGTACAGTCTATAATACTTTATTTTCGGTCGACGGAAGTAATTGGACAAATCCACTCACATGTTTTACAAGCGATGCTACTGCAATTGCATCCTATTAATTTGTATAGATAGATTGCAGATCACCATCTATATAAAGAATTAAATGATATATCTGGAATATATTCTCATTTATCCATTCGTAAAATTCACCATGCCTTCCTACACTCCTCCGTTGATTCCGCCTGCCCCATGCGAAGAGGGTGTCAGCGTCGATAATGTCGTTGTCACAGAGGTTTCGCGTACCAGTACCAAGCAAACGTATGTGACCATTCGCGAGGCGGGACACATGACGTCGCTGCATCCTCATACCCTGCGCAAGTACGCGGACGAGGGGCGCATCCGGTCGTACAAGACGTCGGGTGGGCAGCGTCGGCTTCATCTCGGGGACCTGCAACAAGTCGCCAACGCCACCCGTACGGGGGGCGAGTTGCCCGCCGCGAAGCCCAAGCCCACGCGTGGTGCGCGAAAGTTGCAGAAGAACCTGCCCCGTGTCAACTACATCTATGCGCGTATTTCTCCCCAGTCCCAGTCGGGTTCTACGTTGCAGGATCAGGTGGACGCGGTGATTCGGCAAAACGGCGCCTATGCGGATTATGTGGTGGTCTCGGACGTCGCCACGGGCACGCAGTTCCGTAACAAGGGACTCTTCACGTTGCTCGACGCCTGCGTCCGCGGCACCATCGGCGAGGTGGTGGTGGCCCACCGCGACCGCCTGGGGCGCGTGGCCCTGGACCTTCTTCAGCACCTGATCCAAAAGGCGGGGGGCAAAATCGTGGCGCTCGATTTGGAGCCTTACCGCTCTTCGGCGACCGAACTGTCCGAGGACATGTTCATGTTTATGCAAAAACACGTGTATCCGGGCAGCGAAAGGAACGGCGGCGCGGGGAAAAAGACCTCTCCTGCCGAGGTTGCCGCCGTTTCTTCCGCCGCACCCGCTCCGACCACGACCGAAGGGGGCGTGACCGAAATGGAGGCCATGGCCACTGCCCCTGAAGGGGGCAATGGTTCCGCCATCCCCGCACCGATGAAGCGCCCACGAGGCCGTCCCCGGCGTGCTACGGCAACCGCGTAGTATCCAACCCCACGTGATCATATAATCATATCACCTCACTCCATATACACGTCATCGTCATCCGGTGGTGAACAATGACGCGTATTTTACACCGGTGTAACACTTCACCGGATCCTGTATATAAAACAAACATTAGGACATTAGAACATTAGGACATTAGAAGACATACGACCGGTAACCACGTAAAAAAAGTCGTCCTACATTACATAGATTAGCGCATGGTCGTATCCAAACTCGTACCCGATATTCATTACGACGAGACGCGGCATGTTCGGGTGGAGGACCAAGGCCTGGACGCCAGCGTGTATTCGATGGACGAGTTTGACCGCACGTTTTTGATTACGCTGGGCAAACCCATTTATACTCACGCGTCCCGGCACCATGTCATCTATGTTCCCATCTATTTGGTAAACTTGGACAACACCATTGACGGACAGATTGGGGTCTACGAGTACCGCGACGCGGACGCGGTGCGGATGCTGGACGCCGAGGGCGATTTTGACCTGGACCGGTTGCCGCCGCCCCTGTGGTTCGCGTTTGCTGCCAAGATGGTGCAAGGTTCGAATTCCGATCTGGGCTCGTATTTGACCAAATGGGAAACGGGGGTGGCCGCCGCCGCCGACGCATCGAGCACCACCGCTCCAAGTTTAGAGGTCATGGTGTCCCCCGACGACGAGGAAGACCCCGCCGAAGATATTATGCGGTTACCGACTCGTGTGGCGGAAGCTCAGGCGGAGGAGGAAGAGAAGCCGACGGTGGTGGTGACCAAAACCTTGTCGCCCTTGCCCACCGAGACCGCCGCCGAGGCCGACCAAGTCCGGGCCGAGTACAAGCCGTCGCCCAAGCACACGTGGATTCAGACCTACATGCAAAACCCGCACTACGGCATCGTCAACGTGGAAGACAACGGCGACTGTTTCTTCGCCGTGGTGCGTGAAGCGTACCGTCAACGCGGGTACAAGACCACGGTGGCCGAACTGCGTGCCCGTCTGGCGCGCGAAATGACCGACGCGATTTACCAAGAAAACCGGCAACTCTATGTCTCCCTCGCGACTCGCATCAAGGACCTGGAACAACAGATGGCGCGCATCAAGAAGACCATCGACACGGACCTGAAGAAACGGTATCAGCAGACCCGGGACGCCGCACAACGCTCCCTTCTCCGCCGCGAAGTCGAATCCCTCGCCGCCGCCCGCAAAGAACTGGCGGACGAACGCGCCGAAACCGAGCAGCTCATTGAGCAAACCACGGGCGACCTCCGCGACCTGGACACGTTCGCCAAGTACCGCGACTACATGCAGACATCGCGCTACTGGGCGGACACGTGGGCCATCTCGACCCTCGAACGGCTCCTCCGCATGAAAATGGTCATTTTCTCCGAGCAAGCCTACGACGAAGGCGACCTGCAAAACGTCCTCAATTGCGGCGAACTCAACGCCGCCGTTGCCGAGAATGCGGATTTCCAGCCGGAATTTTACATACTCACCACCTACAGTGGCAACCATTACCGCACAATCACCTACCGCGACCGCAAACTCCTCACCTTTGACGAGCTGCCTTACCACATCAAGATCATGATCGTCAACAAGTGCTTTGAACGCGACGCCGGGGTCTACTACCAAATCCCCGAGTTCCGCGAATTCAAGGCGCGCTTGGGAATCGATCCGGATTTGGGGGCGCCGAGCCCTACTACCGCGAATGCGACTGCGACCGAGTGCGAGCCGGTCGACGAGGCACTGGCCCGCGACTGGTACGATCCCCAGGTGGTGTTTCGGTTCCACGCCAAAAGCGCAAGTACCACCGCACCGGGTAAAGGCAGCGGGGAAACCATTCCGTCGGACCACGTGGACCGCTATGTTCCGCTAAAGAAGCACAAGGAGTGGCGGCGCAAGTTGGACGACGCGTGGATCGGCGCCCCCTTCAAGGTCGGCACATACACGTACCTGTCGGTGACGCACTACTACCAGGCCGCCAAATTCATGCACGGGTTCCCCGATTTTGCCCAACTGTTTACGGTGGAATCGGGCAGCGACATTGCCAAAGACGTCGCGCTGGCCCGCGCAGCGGGCGGCAAGACGGGCAAGCAAAGCAACCGAAGCGACCTGGGCGGCGACTTAGTGTTGCGCCCCCCCACGGTCATCATGGACCCGGATTTCTACCCGGCCCGGTGCCATCAGGAACGCGTCCGTGCCCTGACCGCCAAGTTCAGTCAACACCCCGACCTCCAACGCATCCTATTGGACACTCAACGCGCCAAACTGACTCGGTACGTGCCTAAACAACCCGCCGTAACCGACGTGGAACTCATGCAACTGCGGGCGGCTTTCCTTGCCAATCAACACCAACCACCCTCAATCGCCCCATAAACTCATGCGTAAACTGTGGTCCAATGCCTCGCCCATGCGCGAAGGAGGCAAGCACCGCGGCGTCTCGCGGTATCGGGCCTTCAACCACTCTCGAAATTGCGGGACGTGGGCAGAATCAAACACAAAGAGGGGCGCGCCAGGAAGATGGTGGGCTGCGCACCAATCCACGAAGGCGTCGGCGTGGACCATCAGGACGTGTTTTAGCACGTAGTAATCAAAGACGTAAGGGTCGTGTTGGCGCAGACGATCCTCGTCGCCGTTGAACCAGGCCCAGATACGACCACATTGTCGCTGGGCCCAGCTGGCTTCCAGTGCCAAGTAACGGGCCAGCGCGGACGGGTTCATCGGCATACGACGTTCCGCCGGAGTCCCGTATTCGTACAGGCGCACCGTCGCCGCAAACCATTCGGCCCAACATTCACAGTAGGCTTCAAATGCGTGGTCGCGGTCGTCGCCGCCACCCGACACGGGTTCTTTAGAATCAGAATAATCTAATCCCAGTGCGTGCATCGTCTCGTGGATCAGCACCTTGAACCACTCTTCTTCACGGAACACGTAAATGGCATTGCGGGGACGTCCACACGGCACCGTGAAAGCGGTATTCACGTGCTCCTCCTTCAACGCGGCACCTGCCACCACGGGCCATTCTTTGCGGACATCACTCAAATACAGGTATATGGATAATTCGGGGGAGCATTCCGATCGGTCCGGGTAACTTCGCTTACCCTCAGGGTTGCTTCGCTTACCCTCAGGGTTGCTTCGCTTACCCTCAGGGTTGCTTCGCTTACCTAAGCGTTCCAGGGTGTGCATCCACATCCACACCAACCGTAACACTTCGCAGGGATCGTGATTTGACTCCAGAACATGCAAATATACTGTCACGGTGCGATGCCCACAATTGAATGTATATGAATAATGGTGCGGGGAACGCGTCTGGATATGTACACGGAGTGGTTCCGGAACCCAGTCAAAATGGGGACCTGGGTCCATTCCGTCGCGGGTCATGTCTCGCAACGACGCTGTAATCTGCGTGACGACGTCGTCCGCGGTGCGAGACACGGCGTGCCATGTGTCATAGACCGGACGAAGGGTTTCCGCCACGTGTCGCCAAACGCGTTTTTCACGCTTACTACGGCGATTTTCGACAGTTTCAACAAATTGTTGGACCAGGGCCGACATTGCACCCTGTTACTATATCTTGTTATCATCAACATAGAAAACATCCGACATATCACTACGGTAATGAACATGAACATGAACACGAACCAGGTTATTCGCGACATTTATCAGACTGCCCGACGCGATCCGACGTTGCAAGGCACCCTCGACGTCGCCGCCCTTTTGCGCCGGGCCAATGACGATACCAGATGCGATCTATCGTGGCTTTTGGGATCGCCACCTGAGGACGACGACGACGAGGAGGAAGACGAGGACGAAGAGACCCAAGCCAACACATATTCCAATTCCTCCGTCGAACGAAGGTTGCCGACGCTGGCCACGTACCAGCACGACATCATGGACCGGTTGAATCTTCTGGTCGATCACGGTTTCTCGGTCTTGAAACTTCCCGCGGCCATCCAAGCCCTGAGTACTTACCGACTCATTGATAACCTGGACGAATTGCGTATTGGACGCTACACCCGGTGGGCATCGCGCATCCCGCCTGACCCCCAATCGCCGTACCCGTACTCACCGCCTAAACTCAATCCGGGGGGGATAGTGTACAATATCACGTTTGACGCTCAAGGTACCCTGGTGCACGTGTATTGCGTTTACAATAAACGTACCGTGCGGTATCGGTTTGACAACATGTTTACGTTTCAAAAATTTACCACTCCCGAATTGTGTATATTGCAGGCACGCGATTTGGCTTCATAGTCATAGAGTTGGTTTCCGCGAAGGCTGAGCGCTCGGTTGGCGCGAAGGCTGGGCACTCGGTTGGCGCGAGGGCTGGGCGCTTGGTTGGCGCGAGGGCTGGGCGCTCGGTCGGGCGTAGGGTTGGCATGAGGGCTGGGCACTCGGTTGACGCGAAGGCTGGTGCGAGGGCTGGGCACTCGGTAGGCGCGAGGGTTGGCGCGAGGGTTGGACCGTGGGTTGGGCCATGGGCTGTCGCGAAGGCTGGTGCGAGGGTTGGGGCGTGGGCTGTCGCGAGGGTTGGGCACTCGGTTGGCGCGAGGGTTGGACCGTGGGTTGGGCACTCGGTAGGCGCGACGGCTGTGTCGTCGGTCGGGCGTAAGGTTGGCGCGAGGGTTGGGCCGTGGGCTGTCGCGAGGGTTGGCGCGAGGGTTGGGCGGTGGGTTCACGGGTCGGCTGGGCGGTGGGACGTGCAAACGGTTGGCGCGACGGTTGTCCGGTGGGAACCCGAGTCGGTTGACCGGACGGCTGGGCGGTGGGTTGACGCGAAGGTTGTCGCGAGGGTTGGCGCGAGGGTTGCGAGGTGGGTTGGCGCGAGGGTTGCGAGGTGGGTTGGCGCGAGGGTTGGCGCGAGGGCTGCGACGTGGGTTGGCGCGAGGGCTGCGACGTGGGTTGGCGCGAGGGTTGGCGCGAGGGCTGCCCGGACGGACGACCCGCCGGTTGCCGGGAAGGTTGGCCAGTGGGTTTTCGGCTCGGTCGCCGAGTGGGTTGCCGGGAAGGTTGCGCAGACGGACGACCCGCGGGCTGCCGCGTGGGTTGACGGGTCGGTTGGGACGTGGGAAGACGCGACGGTCTCGCCGTCGATGGGGAGACCGTGGGCGAGGCAGTGGGAGACAAGGTGGGGGCACGTGACGGAGGAGGACGCGTAGGACCGTCCGTGGGTTTAGCGTACGAAATCGGTGAGGAGGGACCGTAATAAGGGTTCGGATAGTTCGGAGGGGCGTGGTACCCACGAGCATCGTCGTATGTTGTAAAATCCGCAAAAAAGGTATCAGGTGGACGAGATATCACATACGTAGGTGCACTTGTTGATTTGATTGTTGCAAACGCAAACAGTAATAATGGGGTGATGGTAGATAGCACAAACCAGAATGACATGTGTGCGCTTTGTGATATCTAAATCTATTTATATCTTAGATCGAGAAAATACCACCGATGGTATTTCAACGTCAGATAGGGGGGGCGAATGAACACGATGATCTCATCGAAAAGATTCAGGAGGGAATAGCCTTGACCGACCAAGAAAAAACCCAGTTGTCCGGTATTGTTCTCGACGGCATTTCATTCGCAGATGGCTACGATTTATCGGGCGCCGATTTTTCCGAGGCCACCTTTATCGGTATCAATGATCTGGGAGAACCCCGTGTCAATTTTGAAAATGCAATTTTTACACGTGCGACGTTCCGCGACGACTGTTATTTTCCAAATGCAATCTTCAATGGTGCCAGTTTTGCCGAGGCGAAACTGAAGGGGGTCGTGTTTAGACACGCGTCCTTTGGGGGTCATGTCGATTTTACGAGAACCCGTCTGGACGATGTCGTATTTGATTGCAGTCCAGATTCGGAAATTGGCACCATCGATTTCACCGAATCAAGATGGAAAAATGTTACAATTTGCCCCAGTTATCCGAGTAATACACCTCGAGAAACGCGCAGGGCGTTTTTCAATCGCAGCGTATTTACCAACGTGAATATGACCAATACCATCATCCTGGGGGCGTTCGAGGTGGACATGCAGTACATTCTAAGTCGTTTCACTGCGACCCAGCGTAGCCAAATTAGCTTTCATGTGGTGGTGGATGAGGTTCCGCAAGACGAAGAAAATACAGAGGCCGGTTACTTGAATACGGATGTTCCGGGGAATGTTCCCGAGAATGTTCCTACGGCGTCGACGACCCTTGTAGATAAAATACGGTCCAACGTTCCATTGACCGACCAAGAAAAATCGCAGCTCTCCGGAATCGTTTTGGAAGACTACCAATTTGACGCCGCATCTTACAATCTTACCCACGCGAATTTGACGGGAGCCCGTTTTCGGGGCGTCCGTTTCGATAACGTGTATATGGATCATGCTAATCTTACCGGGGCAACCCTTTACGATGTGGAACTTGTATCGGCATCATGCAGTCGTGCAAATTTTACCCGCGCCACTCTGGGTGAAGTCAGCTTTTCGGATGAAACCATGCGTCATCCGGCCGATTTTACCGAGTCAACCTGGTCCAATGTCGTTATTTTTATGAGTGGAGTCACTCGTTTAAGCGAGCTGGAGGAGGATATGCCTCGGTACGCCATTTTCAAAAGTAACTTTACCAACACGCGTTTCGTAAATACGAACATTGACGGTGCTCACATCCACGAAATACTCTACATTCAACGTATGTTTACCCTCGAGCAGTTGGCTAATATCCAGTTTGTATTTATAAACCGAACAGTCTTGGAAGACGATGTGGGCGACGAGACCGACGATGTCGAGGACGAGGACGACGACGTCAACATAGAAGTGCCGCCGTCAGGTTTAGGACGAAGTGAGGCGACGATTCCTTACCGTGCCCGCGGGACGGACCCGGTCGGTTTAGAATACGACATTCCGGTCCGAGAGTTTCTGGAGGACCAAGACCACGCCGACCACGTCGCCATCCAACTTCACCGCGATATTTTTATCTTGGACACGTCCGACGTGCGCCGGTTGTACCGCGACGGGACGCGCTACGAATGTTACGAGGCCAACACGATGCATCCCGAGAATATCAACCGCCGCCCCGCCGAAACGCTCTTCAACCTGAAGGCTACCGGGGTCCCGTTGGACGGGTACGTTTATTTGTCGGAGATCAAAGCGGTGGTGGAAACCCGGCCGTCGAGATACTATACCTTGGTCGCCACCCACAAAGAAGTGGTTTCGGTCGTAAGCGCCGATGTTATGGACCACGCCGGCAGCTTCGTCGGCGCATCGCATTGCCAAGACGGACAAGGTGGGCGGGTATACCGAATCATGGTGGCCACCTTGGGACAGCCTTCGCCGAAACCGCGTAAAACACGGCTAAAACTGACTCGTCGACCATCTCAATCTCGCAAACCGAAAACCCTCAAAAAACTGATAAAAAACACCACCTTGAAACGAGGAAAACCCCTCCCCCACAAAAAAAAACGGACCTTGCGCAACTATTACCGTTCACATTCACTCGCATAGAACATTAGAACATTAGAACATTAGAACATTAGAACATTAGAACATTAGAACATTAGAACATTAGAACATTAGAACATTAGAACATTAGAACATTAGAACATTAGAACATTAGAACATTAG
>Ga0164296_1004018_pt1 | contig 13550 bp, 12 predicted proteins | sample GEODES057metaG_FD_113533 | JGI IMG/M metagenome (GOLD analysis project Ga0164296, IMG submission 113533) | Dystrophic lake water microbial communities from Trout Bog Lake, Wisconsin, USA - GEODES057 metaG | ecosystem: Environmental > Aquatic > Freshwater > Lake | place: USA: Trout Bog Lake...
AGCCTGCTGGGTTGGCTGCGCGACGGCGTGCCGATGCTGCGACGAGCCGCCCCCGCGGCGGTGCTCGGCGACGCCCACGCCATGGGCTGCTTCCCGCTGCTGCCCTATGCCAACCGCGTCGCCGGCGCGCGCTTTGACTGGCAGGGCACGACCTATCATCTGGCCCGGAACTTCGGCGATCGGCCGCATAGTATCCACGGCCTGGGCCGCGAGCGCGCATGGACGCTCGCCGGCGTCGCACCGTCCGCGGTGAGCCTGACCTTGGCGCATGACCCGGATGCGGCGTGGCCCTTCGCCTTCGAATCCACCCTGTCCTATGCGCTGTCCGAGGGGGCGCTGGTGGTGACAATGACTCTGACCAACCGCCATGCCGCCACCGCGCCGGCCGGGTTCGGCATTCATCCCTATTTTCCGCGCTCGCCCGGCGCGACTCTTCAGTTTCATGCCGATGACGTCTGGCAGAACGATCGCCAGTCCTTGCCGGTCAGCCATGGCGCCATTCCGGCCGACTGGTCGCATGAACAGCCCCGCGACGTGGCCGGTGTGCCGCTGGACAATTGCTTCACCGGTTGGGACGGCGTCGCCATCATCGCGGCCGGCCCGGCCAGCCTGCGGATCGAGGCGTCGTCGGTTTTTCGCAATCTCCAGGTGTTCACCCCGGCCGCGGCGGCCGCGTTTGCGGTTGAACCGGTCAGCCACGCACCCGACGCGCTGAACCGCCCGGACCTACCGTCGGCGCAGGCGATGCGCGCATTGGCGCCGGGGGAAACGCTGCGCGGCACGATCCGGTTGATCCCGACCGGTTGATTCCGACGACCGGTTGATCCCGGCCGGTTGATCCCGGCTGGACTGATCCGGCAGCGCCGGCGCAGCATTAGTCCAGCATCGCCAGCGCGGCATCCGTGCCCAGCAGGATTTCGATCAGACGGGCCGCCAAGGGCGGTTGCGTGTGCTGGCGTATCGTCGTCATCAGGCGGCCCAGCATCGTGTCGTAGAATTGCTTGCCCCCGACCTCGCGCGCTTCCGCATGGAACAGAGCCAATCCCAGCGTCATCGTTTCCAGCGCCTCGGCCTCCACGGGTCGGTGTGACAGTGCCGGCAGAAGGTCGCTTTGCACCGCGACCTCGACCCTGCGGCGGCACGCCAGATCCAAAGCCTGGCGCAGGGCGAGGCAGGTTGGATGCATGGCGGCACTGCCGCGTTGGTCGATCAGCATCAGCAGTTCCAGCAGGCGGCGGACGGTTTCGGCTGCTTCCGCCAGTGGCCCGCCGGCGATCCATGCCGCCGCGCCCTCACGCTCGATCCGCTCCAGCAGGAAGGCAACGGCATCGGCGCGGGCCGCCGCCAGCCCCCGGGTGGTCGGGTCTCGGCGAGAAAGGCTGAACAGCACGGCCGGTTCCGGCAGGCGCATCATCAGCAGCAGGAACAGGGTGGGCAGGGCGGGCGGATGGTCCTGCTCGACCGCGCGCAGGATGGCGTGCACCGCGTCGGCCGAGGGCGGCAGCATCCCGGGCAATGCGGTCAGGATCAGCGTCTCCAGCGCCGAGGCCTGGCGCAGCAAAGCCGCCAGGATCGGTGCCAGCGCGTGGTAATGCGCCACCGCCAAGCCGGTATCGCTCCAGGCGGCGGGCTTGGCGACGGCATCGAGCGCGGCGGCCGTGGCGGGCCAGATGACGCTGCCGGCCGCGCGGATCAGCGCCTTGTTGGCGGTAGTTTGCCCGGCGAGAAGGGCTTCGGCTTGGGCGATGCTGGCGGGGATGGCCGTCGCGACCGTCGTGGCCAGGGGTGTCAGGATCGAGCGCGGGATGGCCGGCATGCCTGGGCGCCAGCGGCGTGGCGGCAGGATCACCGGGTCCAGCGGATAAAACATCAGCCGCCGGATCCGCAGCCGCCGCGGCGGGCGCAGCACGTTCAGGCGCGGGCGCAGCGGAGACAGCAGGATTTCCGCTTCCCGCCGGTCGGCCGCGGTTTCCACGGTGGCAATGATGCGCAAGACCTGAGAATCGGTTGCCGCGGCGAGTTGGCGGATCAGGTGCCGAAGCGGATGGCTCGGACCACGGGGGATCGTGCCTGCCACCTGGGTTACAGACACATGGCGCGCAGCGCCTCGTTACGGCGCACCAGGGTCAATGCGACGCTCCGCGGCAGGCGGGCGTCGCCGCCATAGCTGATCCGGTATTGCGGGTCCGCGGCTGGGGCCGTCACGCCGGGATCTTTCCAGGACAAGGTTTCGATCGGCAAAAGCGGTTGGCCTTGCGCGATTTCCAGCAACGCCAGGCGGCGCAGTGCCGGCGTGACGGCGGCCTGCCACAACAGGGCCAGTCGCTCCCATCCATCCATCAGCCATACCGCGCGGTCGATCTGCGTCACGAGCAAAGCCCGTTGCGCCACGACGCGCTGCAGGGTCGAACCCGGGTCGGCGAGATGACGGCGCAGGCCGGTCAGGAAGGCCGCCCCCATGGCGGCGGCGTCCCGCAGCATGGTGCCGACCGGTTTGCCGATGCCGTCCGGATCATGCGCCGGATCGGCCGAGACCCAGTCTGTGATATCCCCCCCGGCGCGGTCCAGTGCTGCGATGACACGAGGCATATAGGCGGCGTTGTCATTGGCGAGACCGACGGGAATGATCGCGGCGGACAGCGATCGCACGGCGTTGCGGATACTGTGTTGCGGCACGCCCAAGCTGGCGGCTGCCGCGGCCTCGGTGCCGCCGGGGAATGGGCTGAGCAACGCGGCGCGGGTGCGGGTCAGGGCATTGGCATCGACGCGCAAACGGGCTTGCGCGGCGGCTGCCGCGGCCGGACCGGCATGGCCCTCGGCCGCGACGGACAAGGCGGTGATGCGCACGGCGCGCGGCGTCGGCCGGCCAAGATCGGCCAGGCGCCGGCACAAGACGGTATCATGAAGCGTGGCGCCGTGTTGGCGGCTGGCATTGACGATGTCGATCACCATCACCCCGCGCGCGCCCGCCGGGTTCGGCAGCACCAGTTCAATCCCGCCCTGACGCGCCGAACGCACACGCCCGGCAGCCATCATCGGGGAGGTGAAAGGCACAGCGACCCCGCGTTGGGCGAAGGTCTCGGCGGGTTTGGCGGCTGACACGCCGCTACCCTGAGGCTCAATGGTGAAGAAATGGTTAGCGCGTCATACGATGCGGAAATCATCCAGCGCCGGCCGGCCCGTGACGTGCCGCCAATGGTGCCACAACAGCCGAGCCGCGACCGAGCGGACGGGTCGCCAAGCCTGAGCCATCATTCGCAGATCTGCTTGTTTCGGCCGGCTTGGCAGATGCTTCAGATCGGCCAGCGCGGCCGCCAGGGCAATGTCGCCGGCGGGAAAGACATCCGGCCGCTCCAACGCGAACACAAGATAGATTTCAGCCGACCACGGACCCATTCCGCGCATGGCGGCGATCGCTTGGATGGCATCGTCGTCATCCATCGCTGCCAAGCGGTCAGCATTCAGGGCGCCGCTGACGAAGGCGCTGGCCAAAGCGCGGGCATGCAGGATTTTAGGGCGGGACAGCCCGGCACCGCGCAGATCCTCGTCCGCCAGCGCCAGAAACTGCATGGGATCGCGCGCGCCCGGAAGACGATGCAGCCGTCCCCAAATCGCCGCTGCCGCTTGGTTGCTGATCAACTGGGCAACGATGGCCTGCAACAAGCCGGGGAAACCGGCGCTGCGCCGGCGCCAGGGCAGTGGCCCGGCACGCTGCTGAATGGTGGCGAAGTCGGCGTCCAACCCGACCAGCGTGGCGATATCGGCCTGCGCGGCGGGCGGCGGGTGCGGAAAGGCCTCGGCGGCTGGGTTCATCACCGCGTTATAGAGGCTTGCCGACCGCACGGAAGTGGTAGCCCTCGTCCCGCGACGCGAACCGACACGGCGCGCGGGCGGTGCGCCGGGGGACGGATCCGCCCTGGTGCACTGCCCTGGCGCTACCCCGGGCGCGCTACCCCGGGCGCGCTACCCCGGGCGCACCGCCCCGGCGCACTGCCCTGGCGCTACCCCGCGGGCGCACCGCCCTGGTGCGCTGCCCTGTCGCACTCCCCTGGTGCACTGCCCTGGCGTACCGCGCTGGCTCAACCGATCCGGATCAGGCGCGCCGTGTGCGGATCCATAGTGAATTTCGCAATCACCGCCCCCTCGGCCGTGGTCAGGCTGAAACCGATGCTGCCATCCGGCATGGCGGCGGTGTTGCTGATTTTCCAGGTATGGTTGCCATTCCAAAGCAGGAACGCTTCGGCGATTTTTTGCACGTCGGCCGGTGTCAGAGCGCGGTCTTCCTGGCGGTAGATCAAGGCCAGCGCCCGCATACCCTCGGCCGGCCCACCGGCGAAGCGGCCCAGGGTGCCGTCACGGCCGTCGTCACGGCCGGCGCCCGGACCGCCATGGCCCATATGCCAGCGCATCCAGGCATGGCCCCCATCTCGGCCATGCCCCCCCATCATGCCCCGTCCATCGGCGGGCGCCGAGCCTGCGCCGTCCGGTGGCGTGTTGAGGGACGTACCGGGGGATGTGCCAGGGGATGTGCCAGGGGATATGCCTCCGGATATGCCACCGGGTGCGCTGGGTGCCGTCTGTGCGTGGGACAACACGGTGCCGGTGATAATCCCCCCGGCGACGAACGCGCTTAAGGCAGTCAGGAGTGTGCGATGCATTGGTGCCTCCATCAAACTGAACGCCAGCACGTTAGCACTCGGTCACGGCACTAATCCGCTCGGTTCGGCGACGAATTGCAAGGAAATGCAACAGCGCATTCCGCGCTGTCGGCGAGGGGGCTATGTTACAATCCATGGAGCAGACACCGCATATCCTCGTTATCGACGACGACCGAGACATTCGGGAGTTGATGGCCCGATTCCTGGAAAAGCAGCGCATTCGCGTCACCGCCGCGCGTGATGCCAAGGACGCGCGCAAGGCCTGGGCCAACGGGCACTATCACCTCGTCGTGCTGGATCTGATGTTGCCCGGTGAATCGGGACTGGAACTGGCCCGTTGGCTCCGCACCCAGTCCGCGGTGCCCATCGTCATGCTCACGGCGATGGGTGAAGAGACCGATCGCATCATCGGCCTGGAACTGGGCGCCGATGACTACGTGCCGAAACCCTTCAATCCACGTGAACTGCTGGCCCGCATCCGCGCCATCTTGCGTCGCACCGGCGACCACAACGAGCAGCGGCTGGAGCCGTCGGCGCGTGGCTATCGCTTCGATAACTGGACGTTGGAACCAGCCCGCCGCCGCCTGCTGAACCCCGAGGGGGTGGAGGTTGCCTTGACCGGCGGCGAATTCGACCTGCTGCAAGCACTGGTGGAGCGCGCCAACCGCGTCCTGACGCGTGACATGCTGCTGGACCTGCTGCGCGGCCGTCAGGCGGGGCCCTTCGATCGGGCGATCGATGTCGCGGTGTCTCGTCTGCGCCGCAAGTTGGAAGATGACGGGCGTCATGCGCAATTGATCAAGACCGTCCGCGGCGGTGGCTATGTCTTGGCCGCCACCGTGGAGCGGGCATGACCCTCCGCCTCTGGCCACGGAGCCTCGCGGCGCGCACAGCCTTGATCCTGGTTTTTGGGCTGGCGATCGTGCAGGGATTGGGGCTGGCGATCCACACCTTCGACCGGTTGGATGTGCAACGTCTGGCGCAAGCGCGCGAGATCGCTGGCCGCATCGCCAACGTCTATCGTCCTCTGGCGCAGAGCGATCCCGCGCATCGGGACGCGCTGTTGGCGCAGATGCACCATGAGCCGGACATGGTGATCCAACTCAGTGCCGCGCCACCCGACGACGATCTGCCCGACATGCCGGCGCCGGAGCAGCGGCTGCTGCGCATTACCATGAACCTCGCTCCGGTGGGGGCGCCGCAGTTGCGATGGCGCGACATGGTGCTGCATGGCGGCCGCGACTGGCGGCAGGCGGTGATCGGCATCCATTTTCGCGATACCGGCTGGCTGAATATCCGGCTGGCGTTGCAACCCTTGCGCCCTTGGCACGCGCCGACCTTTCTGGCGGCGTTTTGCTTGATGACCCTGGCGGCGGCGGCGCTGACATGGTGGGCGGTGCGGCGTCTGCTCGCACCGGTGCAGATCCTGGCCCAGGCAGCCGAGGCGCTGGGGCGTGACGTTAACGCGCCCCCCTTGCCGGTCAACGGTCCGGCCGAGATCGCCACGGCCGCCATCGCCTTCAACACCATGGCGGAGCGTATCCGGCGCTTCGTGCAAGACCGGACGGAACTGCTGACGGCGATCGGCCACGACCTGCGCACACCGATCACCCGGCTGAAATTGCGGGCCGAGTTCGTTGATGACGATGAACAGCGTGCCAAAATCCTCTCCGATCTTGCGGAGTTGGAGGCGATGGTGGCCGCCACGCTGGCGTTTGGCCGCGATGTCCGCACAACCGAGCCGGTGGTGCCGATGGACCTGGCGGAACTGCTGCGAACAGTGCTGGACGATGCGGGCGATGCGCGTCCGGACCTGCAGGAGAAACTGGCCTACGAAGGACCGGCCCATCTGACGATCCGCGCCCGGTCCTTGTCGCTCAAGCGCGCCTTCGCCAACCTGGTCGCCAACGCGGTAAACTATGCCGGTTCGGCCGTCGTCCGGCTGATCCCGGCGCAGGCCGGCTTCGTCGTCGTGCAGATCGATGACGACGGGCCGGGTATCGCGCCCACCGAGTTGGACCGTGTTTTTGAGCCCTTCCATCGCGGCGAGCCCAGCCGCAACCGGGAGACGGGCGGCGTCGGGCTGGGATTGCCGATCGCCCGCAATATCCTGCGCGCCCACGGTGGTGATATCACCCTGGCCAACCGGCCGGATGGCGGCGCGCGAGCGACGGTTACAATTCCGTTATAGTGGCTTGCGGCGGGATGGCATTCCGTCTGGAATGCTGCAATGACGGGGTGTTAAGATACGGAATGCCTGCGATGCCCTTTACCGCCGCCGATGTCAGCCATCTTGCCGAAATCCTGGCTCAGGCCGGCAAGCAGGAGGTGCTGCCGCGCTTCAAGGCGTTGCGGGCCGGCGATGTCCGCACCAAAACCTCGGTCTTCGATCCGGTGACCGAGGCGGATGAAGCGTCGGAGCGTATGATCACGGCTGCCCTGTTGGCGCGGTTTCCGGACGCCTTGGTGGTTGGAGAAGAAGCGACCGCGGCAGATCCGGCATTGTTGGACAGGCTGGCCGACGTGCCGCTGGCGTTCACCGTCGATCCGATCGACGGGACGCGCAATTTCATCGCCGGCCTGCCGCTGTTCGGCGTGATGGCGTCGGTGATCGTGCATGGCGACGTCGTTGCCGGCGTGATCCACGACCCGATCTGCGGCGATACCGCGCAGGCCTATCGCGGGGAGGGGGCTTGGCTGCACCGTCCGGACCAGGCACCGCTGCGCCTGCGCGTCGCCGCCCCCGCGCCGCTGGGCAAGATCGAGGCGATCACCGGCACCAACTATCTGCCCGAACCTTTGCGCTCCCGCGTGATCAACAATCTGCCGCGGCTTGGCTCCACCACCTGGCTGCGCTGTTCGGCGCATGAATACCGGCTGGCGGCGGGCGGGTTTTGCCATGTGCTGTTCTATAATCGCTTGATGCCGTGGGACCACGCGCCGGGCTGGATCATCCATCAAGAGGCCGGCGGCTATAGCGCGCATTTCGATGGCAGTGCCTATTCACCGGCGAATCGCACCGGCGGTCTGATCTGCGCCCCGGATCGCGCCATGTGGCAGTTGGTGCGCGACACGTTGTTGAACGAACCAGCCTAGCCGTCGCTGCCATCCGGCCCAACGCCGGATATACCCCCTGTCGTCCCGCTCGCTCTGCCGTCTTCGCACCACGCAAGGCTTCACGCGCCTTTGGTCCGGTTGCCGGGTATTTCTCCTGACGATCCTAGCAGCGGCCTGCTCGCCGTCCCGCTGATTGCCCCGGTTGCCGTCCCGTTGGCCGCCCCGTTGCCCGCCCCGTTGATGGTCCCGTCGCCTGCCTTTTGGACCTTCCATTGCGGCCCTTCCGCTGACCGTCCCCGTCGCCATCTAGGCCAAACCGCACGGTTCGGCGGGGCGCGGATAAGGCAGCCTATCGAAAACGGTGTTGGCGTCGCTCCGATGACGTGAGATCAAGATGAGGATGCGCAGTCGAATCGGACTCAACGGCCTGAATTTCCTGACCGCAGCCATCCAGACCGGTTTCGGCCCATTTATCACCGTGTGGCTGACCCAGAACGGATGGAGCTTGCGAACGATCGGCATCGCATTATCCATCGGCACCTGCGCACAACTGATCGCACAAGTGCCGGGCGGCTATCTGGTCGATCACATCCACAACAAGCGCCGCGTCGCCGCCATGGCGCTGATCGGCCTAGCGGCCAGTGCCATGGTGCTGACCCTCACCCCCTCGGTCGCCGGCGTCTGGGCGTCGCAAATCCTCCATGCCCTCGCCAGCGCCATCATGACGCCGGCGCTCGCGGCGCTGACATTGGCGCTGTGCGGCCATGCCGCCTTCGGTCAACGGCTGGGGCTGAACGCCCGCTATGCCTCGGTCGGATCGGCGGCATCGGCGGCTCTGCTCGGCCTTGCCGCCAGCGTGATGTCCGAGCGCGGGGTGTTTCAGGTCACCGCCGGCCTGGTGTTGCCGGCGCTGGCCATGCTGCTGCTGATTTCTCCGGCCGATTTCGTCGCGGATGATCACCCGGCCACGCACCATCCCAGCAAGCGTCGGCTGCGTCCGTGGTCGATTTTTCACCAGCCGGCGCTGCATGTCTTCGCCGTGGCATCGTTGTTGTTTCAATTGGTCAATGCCGCGCTGCTACCGGCGGCACTCAGCGGCCTGACACATCGCGGTCAGGCCAATGGCTATATCGTTTCGGCCACCGTGATCGTGCCGCAAGTGGTGGTTGCGCTGATATCGCCCTTCCTGGGGCGGCAGGCGCAACGGATCGGCCGCCGCCCATTGCTGCTGGCGGGTTTTGCCATGTTGCCGCTGCGCGCGCTGCTATTCGCCACCATGCCGGACGCGATACCGCTGGCGATCTACCAAACGCTGGACGGTTTCAGTGCCGCGGTCTTCGGCCTGATGCTGCCGCTGATTGCCGCCGATCTGACACGCGGCTCGGGCTATTTGAACCTGGCGATCGGTTCGCTGGGCCTGGCCGGCGGGCTGGGTGCGGTCTTGAGCACGACCCTGGCCGGCCTGATCGCCGAGCGGTTCGGGCCGGTGGCGATGTTCGTGACCTTGGCGTTTTTTGGCGCCGCGGCGACGCTGCTGCTGGTGCTGACCATGCCGGAAACGCGGCCGGCGCGGACCGGGGATGCCGGAAAAGCAACGCTGCCAGCCTGATCCGCTCTTGCCCTCATCGCCGGGGCGCGGCCTGATGGCGACCTTGTTATCACCGCCGGGCTTTGCCAAAAGCCGGGCTACTGCTGGCCTGTCGAAGCCGGCGTCATCGATCAGGAGGGACGGTCATGGACCAGGCTGAAGGTAAGCATCTATTCGAACCGACAGGCGATTTTCAGTGCCTGCACGAGTTCATTCCCGCCGCCCGGGCCAAGCTGTCGGATCATATCTGGGGCTATCTGGTGGGTGCGACGGAAACCGAGACGACGTTGCGCCGCAATCGCCTCGCCATCGATTCCCTGGCACTGCGCCCGCGCGTCTGCGTCGATGTGTCCAAGGTGGACCTGACCACGACGCTGTTCGGTCAGAAACTGCGCATGCCGGTGATGCTAGCACCGGTCGGCTCGTTGGAATCCTTCCACCCCGGCGGTGCCGCCACGGCAGGCCGCGCGGCGAGCGCCTTCGGGATCCCGATCATGGTGTCGTCGGTGACGCATCCGGGCCTGGAAGAAGCGGCAGCGGCGGCGCCCGGGCCCAAGATCTTCCAGCTTTACGTCCGTGGCGACGACGCATGGATCAGTGAGCATGTGAAGCGGGCCGTCGATGCCGGCTATGATGCCTTCGCCATCACCGTCGATACGGCAGCCTATTCACGGCGGGAGCGCGATATCGCCGGCCGCTTCGTCAAGCCGTGGCGCGCGGTGGCGACGGGCCAGAGCTACCAGGCCAGCTTCAACTGGGACAACGTGAAGTATTTCAAGGACCATCATCCCAACGTGCCGCTGATCCTGAAAGGGATCGGCACCGGCGAAGACGCCGCCTTGTGCTGTGAGCACGGCGTGGATGGCGTCTACGTCTCCAACCACGGCGGGCGGCAATTGGATCATGGCCGTGGCTCGATGGACATCCTGCCGGAAGTCATGGCGGCGGTGCGCGGCCGAGCGAAGGTGATCGTGGATGGCAGCATCTGCCGCGGGACGGATATCGTGAAGGCGATCGCCCTGGGGGCCGACGCGGTGGCGATGGGCCGGATGTATTGCTACGCGCTGGCGGCGGATGGTGATTCGGGCGTGCACAAGATGCTGGAATTGCTGGAACATGAGATGGGCGTGTCCATGGCGCTCGCCGGTGCCCGCAAACTGGGCGAACTGCACCCGGGCTTCCTCTATCGCGACGCGCCGATGGTGGCGATGCCGCATCAGCACAGCGCCTTCCCGCTGTTGCAGACAACGCCCGAGTATCGCGGCTAAGGCCCGCCGCCGGCACATCAGGGGCGGTGCCACGCCGCTCCTGATGCCAAGCCGCAGCAGGTGCCTCGGCGATTTTTCGCCGCAAACGGGGTGTGGTGCGCGTGATTGACACGGCGATGCGGCCCGGTCAGTGTTTCGGCAGTCTGGGACATAACAGACCCCTTGGGATAAACAGACCCTTTGGGACATAACGGATACAGGGGCAGGGAACGGATGGCAGGCGGCGGACGCGTCGGCATGCGGTTGCTTGGCGGAGCCAGGATGTGACCGCGTTGCTGGAAGTGAAGGACTTGCACGCCGCCTATGGCGAAACCCGAGTCCTGCACGGCATCTCGTTTTCCGTCCAATCCAGCGGCGTCGTCGCCCTTCTCGGCGCCAATGGCGCGGGCAAGACCACCACGCTGCGGGCGATCTGCGGCGCCGTCCGCACCAGCGGCACGATCACCCTGCAAGGGCAGCGGATCGACGGCAAACAGACCGAGGATATCGTTCGCCTCGGCGTCGCCCAGGTGCCGGAAGGCCGCGGCACCTTCATGGAACTGACCGTCGAAGAGAACATGAAGCTTGGCGCCTATACTCGCCCGGCGAGGCTGGCGACGGAAGATTTTCCGCGCATGTTCGACTATTTCCCCCGCTTGAAAGAGCGCTTCCGCCAGCAAGCCGGCACGCTATCGGGGGGGGAGCAGCAAATGCTGGCCATCGCCCGCGCCCTGCTGCTGCGGCCCAAATTGCTGCTGTTGGATGAACCGTCCTTCGGCCTCGCACCGCTGATCGTGCAGGAAATTTTCCAGATCCTGCGCCGCATCCGCGACGAGGAGAAGGTTGGCATCCTGCTGGTGGAGCAGAACGCCGCCATCGCGCTGGCCTTCGCCGAGGAAGCCTATGTGCTAGAGACCGGGCGCATCGTCATGTCCGGGACATCGGCGGCCATCATGCAGGATGAGGGCATTCGTCGCTCATATCTCGGGTATTGAAGGGGCTTTGATGCTGTCAGGCGTTCTGCATCAGATCATGTCCGGCATCGCGACGGGGGGCATCTATGCCTCGGTCGCACTGGCCTTGGTGATGATCTACCAAGCCACCCACCACGTGAATTTCGCGCAGGGGGAGATGGCGACCTTCTCCACCTACATCACGCTGACGCTGATCAATGTCGGGCTGCCCTATTGGGTGGCCTTCGTCCTGGCGGTCGCCGTCTCCTTCGTCATCGGCATGGGGATCGAGCGGATCTTGATGCGGCCTTTGCACACGGCGCCGGTGCTGTCCTCGGTCGGCGTGTTCGTCGGGCTGCTGTTGATCGTCAATAGCCTCAGCGGGTGGTTCTTCGATTACACGATCAAGCAGTTCCCGACGCCGTTCCCGGATCGGCCGATGCTGGGCGGCTATTTGTCCGGCCATGAACTGGGCTCGACCGCGGTGACGTTGATCGTGCTGCTGAGCGTTTATGGCTTCTTTCGCTACACGCGGCTGGGCCTGGCCATGCGTGCGGCGGCGTTCAATCCGGTGTCCTCGCGCCTCGTTGGGGTGCGGGTGGATTGGATGCTGGCGCTTGGCTGGGGGCTGGCGGCCGCGATCGGCGCGGTGGCGGGCTGCATGGTCGCGCCGATCGTCTTTCTTGATCCCAACATGATGTCGGGCATCCTGCTATACGCCTTCGCCGGCGCGTTGCTGGGCGGGATCGACAATCCGCTGGGCGCGGTGCTGGGCGGTTTCATGGTCGGCGTGATCGAAAATCTGGGCGGTGCCTATCTCGTCGGCACCGAACTGAAACTGTCGCTGGCGCTGGTGATCATCGTCGCGGTGCTGACCATCCGGCCCACCGGCCTGATGGGGCGCAAAGTCTTCAGCAGGGTTTAAGCCGATGCGCTCAGCCGGTTTGATTGCGGTTCTGGTGGTACTGGCGGCGGCGGTGCCGGTGGCACGGTTCAGCGATTATCATTTGTTCCAAATGACCATGGTCGTGGTCTACGCCATCGCCATATTGGGGCTTTCCCTGCTGACCGGATTCAACGGGCAAATCTCGCTGGGGCACGGCGCGTTCTATGCGATCGGTGCCTATACGTCGGCGATCCTGATGACGACCTGGGACGTGCCATACTGGGCAACCTTGCCGGTCGCCGCCGCGGTCTGCGCGCTGGTCGGGTTCCTGGTGGGGCTGCCGGCACTGCGCCTGGGCGGGCTGTATCTTGCCCTGACGACTTTCGCGCTGGCTGTCGCCATCCCGCAAATCCTGAAATTCAAAGCGTTTGAGGGCTGGACCGGCGGCGTGCAGGGGCTGGTGATCGACAAGCCGGAGGCACCGTTCGACCTCGATCTCTCGCCCGATCAATGGCTCTATCTGTTCACCCTGGCGGTCGCGGTGGTGCTGTATGTGATCGCCTGGAACCTGGTGCGCGGACGCATCGGTCGGGCGATGATGGCGATCCGCGATCATGCCATGGCGGCCGAAGCGATGGGGGTGAACATTGCCTTGGTCAAAACCGGCACGTTTGCCGTCAGTGCGCTGTTCACCGGCGTTGCCGGCGCTTTGGGCGCGATCGCGGTGCAGTTCGTCGCCCCCGACAGTTTCGCCGTGTTCGTCTCGATCTTCCTGTTTGTCGGCTTGGTGGTCGGCGGCGTGTCCTCGATCGGTGGCACGCTGATCGGCGCGGCATTCATCGAGTTCGTGCCGAACCTGGCGGACAAGGTGTCCAAGGCCGCGCCGGGCGCGGTGTATGGGGTGATCTTGATTGCCGCGATGTTCCTGATGCCCTCTGGCGCCGGGGGGCTGATCGCCACCCTGTGGCGCCGCCTGACGCGCAAGCAACCCGCGCAAAGCTGACTGTGCCAAGCTGACCGTGCCCATCTGACCGCGCAAAGCTGACTGTGCCAAGCTGACCGCGCCCATCTGACCGTTTATAGCGACCCGCAGGTCGGGTGTTCGCGCCGCGGAAGGCCGCAGGCGCCGGACAAGTCACGCCGCTATGGCAAGTCGATCGC
>Ga0164296_1004020_pt1 | contig 13543 bp, 10 predicted proteins | sample GEODES057metaG_FD_113533 | JGI IMG/M metagenome (GOLD analysis project Ga0164296, IMG submission 113533) | Dystrophic lake water microbial communities from Trout Bog Lake, Wisconsin, USA - GEODES057 metaG | ecosystem: Environmental > Aquatic > Freshwater > Lake | place: USA: Trout Bog Lake...
CAACGTCTCCGACGCTCTGACCGCGATCCCGCTGTGGATCGCGTTCGCGCTGGGCACCAAAGCAGCCACCCGCCGCTACACCTACGGCTACGGCCGCGCCGAAGACCTCGCCGGACTGTTCGTGATCGCGATGATCGCCCTCTCTGCGATTGTCGCCGGCATCGAATCCATTCGCCGGCTCATCCACCCGGTCCCGATCCAGCACCTAGGCTGGGCCGCCGCGGCCGGGCTGATCGGGTTCCTCGGCAACGAGCTGGTCGCGGTCTACCGCATTCGCGTCGGACGCCAAATCGGTTCGGCCGCGCTGATCGCGGACGGTCTGCACGCCCGCACCGACGGCTTCACCTCACTGGCCGTGCCGATCGGCGCCGCCGGGGTCGCCCTGGGCTTCCCACTAGCCGACCCGATCATCGGCATCCTCATCACCGTCGCGATCCTGGCGGTGCTGCGCACCGCCGTGCGTGACGTGGGCCGGCGCCTGCTCGATGCCATCGACCCCGAACTCGTGGCCGCCGCCGAAGCCGCGCTGGCCGCCGAACCCGGCGTCACAGGTGTGCGTAGCCTCAAGATGCGGTGGATCGGGCACCGCATCCACGCCGACGCCGAACTGGACATAGACCCCACGACCAGCCTCACCGACGCGCACCGGATCGCGCACAGCGCCGAACACGCCCTGACCCACGCCGTCCCTAAACTTTCTTCGGCCCTTGTGCACGCCTACCCGGCAGCTACTGCCACCTGAGGTCGTCGCCGACTCCCCCGGCGAGCTCATCGGCCGGGGCCTCGCGGCGGGTGCCAATCAGCAGCTCCTGCCAGTGCGCCGGACTGTAGAGGTGGACGTTGTCGCCGCTGCTGACTTTGAGGACGCCGCCTTCGAGGATCTCGTAGCTGGCCGCGTCGGGAAACTCTTCGTCCTCGTCACGGCCCCTGATCTGCACCCAGAACGCCATCCGACCCTTAGCCTTCGGCGTCGGATTCGTCGTCGATGATGTGCATCGCGGCCTCTTCAGCCGATGCAGCGCCCCCGCTGATACCGACGTCCTCGGCGATCATGTCCGACTCGTCGTCTGCACCGAATCCCATGTCCGGAGAGACAAGTCGGCCGGCGCGCGCGTGACCCACCTCGCGCCACTCCGGGAATTCGTTCTCGCGTTCGGACTCGTCGGAGCGCTGTTGCTCGTCGTCGTCCAGCACCACGTTGATCCGCGACGCCGGATCCGGCTCCTCCTCCGCCAGCAGCTCGTCCAAGCTCTCGGACGACGAGAAGGCCCCGCGCCCGTAGGGGCGTTCGGGCGGCGAGTAGCCTTCGTCGAGGACGTCGTCCACCCCCCTGTCGATGAGGGTGTCCTCCGGCTGGAGCTGGTTGTCACTATCGAAGATGCTCATGAATGGCCCATCATCGTGTCGAAGGTCGTCGCGTACAACCTAAAGGCCACAACCCTGGCCCACCTAGGGCCATTCGTCCCCTGAGCTAGTGCGCCGCGGGCAGGTCGAACGTGACGGGAAACACGGCCGGCGGATAGCGCATGACGTGCGCGTTAACCAATCCCTGTACTAAGCTCGGAGCACGGATAGACGGGGGTGCCAGTCCCCGCTCCTGATCATCGGATAGCCGCGACGATGCGCGGTGGGCAGGTCGGTGACCTGGCCAAAGCGCTGGCGGATGATGGGAAAGGAGTCGTTTAGGTGCTGCTGTTCAGGCTCGTGCGCAAGGCTTGGCTGCCGCTGCTGATCGCTGCGGTCGTCCTGGTCGGCGTGTTCGCCGTGGTCCGGGTCAAGACGTTCTTCGCCGCCCACGACACCGGTGTCCTGATCAGTCCACGGCTGGAGACCGCCAAGCCGTTCAAGCCCAAGGTCGTCAAATACGAGATCTTCGGATCGGCCAGCACCGCCAACGTGAACTACCTGGATCTCAGCGCCGACCCCAAGCGGATCGACGATGCTCCCCTGCCCTGGACGCTGGTCCTCAGCACCACCGCCCCGTCGGTCTTCCCGAACATCTCCGCCCAAAGCGACGGCGACACCCTTGGCTGTCGCATCACCATCGATAACGAAGTGAAGGACGAGAACGTGACCACCGGTGAGCACGCCCTGACCTTCTGTCTGGTGAAGTCCGCATGAGCACGGATCTCGCCGCCCCCCAGACCGGCAAGCACGCGACGCGGCCGGCGTTCCCGCGTCTCATCCGGAAGTTCGCCCTGCTGGTCGTGTTGGCCTGGGTCGGAGTCATCGCGCTGCTCAATGTCACCGTTCCCCAGTTGGACGAGGTCGGCAAGATGCGCTCGGTCTCCATGGCTCCCGACGACGCGTCGTCGGTGGTCGCGTCCAAGCGCATGGGCGCGTTGTTCAACGAGTACAAGTCCAACAGTTCGGTCATGGTCCTGTTGGAGGGTCAGCAACCCCTCGGCGCCGACGCACACGCCTACTACGACCGGATCGTCGCGAAGCTGAACGCCGACAAAGCACACGTCGAACACGTTCAGGACATGTGGAGCGATCCCCTCACCGGGGCGGGCGCACAGAGTAACGACGGCAAGGCGGCCTACGCCCAGGTCTACCTCGCCGGCAATCAGGGTGAAGCCCTGGCCAACGAGTCCGTGGAGTCCGTGCAGAAGATCGTCGGAAGCGTCCCGGCGCCACCGGGTGTGAAGGCCTACGTCACCGGGCCCGCGGCGCTGTCGGCGGATCAGCACATGGCCGGCGACCGCAGCATGAAGATGATCACGATGGCCACCTTCGGGGTGATCATCACCATGCTGCTGCTGGTCTACCGCTCGATCGTGACGCTGCTGCTCACGCTCGTGATGGTTGTCCTCGAGCTCTCGGCGGCGCGGGGAACGGTCGCATTCCTGGGCTTCCACAAGATCATCGGACTATCGACGTTCGCCACCAGCCTGCTGGTCACGCTCGCGATCGCGGCCGCCACCGACTACGCGATCTTTCTGATCGGCCGGTACCAGGAAGCCCGCTCCGTCGGCGAATCCCGCGAGGACGCCTACTACACGATGTACCGGGGCACCGCGCACGTGGTGCTCGGCTCGGGCATGACCATCGCCGGTGCGACGTTCTGCCTGCACTTCACCAACCTGCCCTACTTCCGGAGTCTGGGCATCCCGCTGGCGATCGGCATGGTGGTGGTCGTTGCGGCCGCGTTGACGCTGGGCCCGGCGGTCATCTCGATGGCGTCACGGTTCGGCAAGACCCTGGAACCTAAACGGGCGCAACGGATTCGCGGCTGGCGCAAAATCGGTGCAATCGTCGTCCGGTGGCCCGCCCCCATCCTGGTCTTCACCGTCGGGATCGCACTGGTGGGTCTGCTCGCCCTGCCGGGCTACAAAACGAACTACAACGATCGCAACTACCTGCCCGCCGACCTGCCCGCTAACGAGGGCTACGCCGCCGCTGACCGCCACTTCTCCCAGGCGCGGATGAACCCCGAACTGCTGATGATCGAAAGCGACCACGACCTCCGGAATTCTTCGGATTTCCTGGTCATCGACAAGATCGCGAAGGCGATCTTCCGGGTGCCGGGAATCTCCCGCGTCCAGGCCATCACCCGGCCGGACGGCGCCCCGATCGCACACACCTCGATCCCGTTCCAGATGAGCATGCAGGGTGTCACCCAGCAGATGAACCAGAAGTACCAAGAAGACCAGATGGCCGACATGCTCAAACAGGCCGACATGATGCAGTCGACCATCGACAGCATGAGCCAGATGCAGAACATCACCCAGCAGATGGCCGACACCACGCATCAGATGGTGCTGAAGATGCAGACCATGACGCTCGACATCTCCGACCTCCGCAACAACATGGCGGATTTCGAGGATTTCTTCCGGCCCATCCGCAGCTACTTCTACTGGGAGAAGCACTGCCGCGACGTCCCTGCGTGTTGGTCTCTGCGGTCGGTGTTCGACGCTCTCGACGGCGTCGACACGATGACCGACGACATCCAGAGCCTGCTGCCGCTGATGCAGCGCCTCGACACCCTGATGCCCCAGATGACGGCGCTGATGCCCGCGATGATCGAGAACACGCGGGCCATGAAGACGACGATGTTGACCATGTATTCGACCCAGAAGGGTCTCCTCGACGAGCAGAAGGCGGCCCAGAAGAACTCCAACGCCATGGGCAAGGCGTTCGATGAGTCCAAAAACGACGAATCGTTCTACCTGCCCCCGGAGGTGTTCAACAACGCCGAGTTCAAGAAGGGCATGAAGAACTTCATCTCCCCCGACGGCCGCGCAGTGCGGTTCATCATCAGCCACGACGGCGATCCGCTATCGCAGGACGGCATCTCGCACATCGCCGCGATCAAGAAAGCCGCCTACGAAGCGCTCAAGGGCACGCCGATGGAGGGCTCGAAGATCTATCTCGCGGGAACCGCATCAATCTTCAAGGACCTCAGTGACGGCAACTCCTACGACCTGCTGATCGCCGGGATCGCGTCGCTGTGCCTGATCTTCATCATCATGCTGCTCATCACGCGAGGTGTCGTGGCGTCGGCGGTGATCGTCGGCACGGTGGTGATCTCGCTGGGCGCATCGTTCGGCCTGTCGGTGCTGATCTGGCAGCACATCCTGGGCATCGAACTGCACTGGATGGTGCTCGCGATGTCGGTCATCATCCTGCTCGCGGTGGGCGCCGACTACAACCTGCTCCTCGTTGCGCGTTTCAAAGAAGAAATCCACGCCGGCTTGAACACCGGGATCATCCGGTCGATGGGCGGCACCGGCTCCGTGGTCACCTCGGCGGGGCTGGTGTTCGCTTTCACGATGATGGCGATGTCGGTGAGCGAACTGACGGTCATCGGCCAGGTGGGGACCACGATCGGCCTCGGTCTGCTCTTCGACACGCTGATCGTCAGGTCGCTGATGACACCGGCGATCGCCGCGTTGCTGGGCAAGTGGTTCTGGTGGCCGCAACATGTGCGTCAGCGCCCGAAGCCGTCACCCTGGCCTGCGCCACTGGCACCAGCTGCCCCGGCCGCGCCGGCGACCGAGCCCGACCTGCTGTCGGTGCCCTGAGACTCTCAGGTAACCCACTCGGGCTGCTCGCCGACATCGACGGCGGAGAAGTCCTTGTGGCCGAGGCCGGCGGTGGTGCCACCGTCGACAACGAACTCCGAGCCGGTCGAGTAACTCGACTCGTCGCTGGCCAGATAGACCACCAGGCTGGACACCTCGCTGGGATCGGCGGCCCGGCCGAGCGCCGTCTGGAAAAGGTCGTCGGGCACCCACTCGGTCATCGGTGTCTTGATGAGCCCGGGGTGAATCGAGTTCACCCGGATTCCGCTGGGCCCCAACTCCATCGCCACCGACTTGGTGAGGCCCCGGACCGCGAACTTGCTTGCGGTGTAGCCGTGGCAGGCGATGGTGCCGGCCATCCCCTCGATCGAGGAGATGTTGATGATGGACCCCCGCCCGGCGTCCTTCATGGGTTTCACCACGGCGCGGATGCCGAGGAACACCCCTGTCAGGTTGATGTCGAGGATTCGCTGCCACTCCGAGAGCGCGTAGTCCTCGATGGTGCCGATGTTGATGATGCCGGCGTTGTTTACCAGCACGTCGACCCCGCCGAACTCGCTGAGCGCGCGCGTGACCGCCGCATCCCAGTCCTCGGGTTTGGTGCCGTCGAGGTGCAGGTAGCGGGCGGCGTCTCCAATCTCGGCGGCCACCGCGCGGCCCTGATCGTCGAGGATGTCACCGAATACGACTTTGGCACCCTCACCCACCAGGGCCCGCACGTGCGAGGCGCCCATCCCCCGGGCTCCGCCACTGACGATCGCGACCTTGCCTGCCAAGCGTTCAGCCACAACGTTTCCCCTGTCATCTAAGTCCCTTGCACCATACCGCCGGTCGGCGAGGGCTCACCGTTGGTTGTCCTCGCCCCGCCAGTGGTTGAAGGTCCCGGGGCCATGTCCCATCCTTCCTGACGCGGCTTCGCCCACGCCAGTAATGTCTGATCCAAGTGTCTGATCCGAACGATCGACTAGAAGTGACGCCACAATGACCCAAGACGCGACCGCGCTCGCGGCGACCGACGCCATCGAACAACTCAAGGCCCGATACTGCCGGTACCTGGACACCAAGGACTGGTCGGCGTGGCGAACCCTCTTCACCGATGACTTCGTCAGCGACACGTCCGGCGCCGGCGGCAAGGTCATTCACGGCGCTGACGACTTCGTAGCGTTCACCCGCCGGGCCCTCGGGCGCCCATCGCAGCGCACCGCGCATCAGGTACACGCCCCCGAGATCGAACTGACATCGGCGACGACGGCCCGCGGCGTGTGGGCGCTGCAGGACGTCGTCCGGTTTGGACCGGGCGTGACCCTGGTGGGCTACGGTCACTACCACGAAACCTACGAGAACGTCGATGGACGGTGGCTGATCGCGAGTTCGACGCTGACCCGGCTGCGGGAGGATATCGTCACCCCGGTGATCTCTCTGTTTGTCTCCGACCGGATTCGCAACGGGATCACCCGGCTCGCCAATCGGATCACGCGACCGGCATGACCGTCGAAACCGTGCTGATCACCGGCGCGTTCGGCCAGGTCGGCGCCCAGTGCGCGCAGATCCTGCTCGATCGTGGGCGCACCGTGGTCGCCACGGATCTGCGTTCCGAGTCGACCTCTGCGACCGAGCGGGAGCTGCGGGCCGGCGCACACCCGGGGACGTTGATCGCGGCTTACGCCGACCTGACGGACGCCGAGGCAATGCGCGACCTGGTCGCGACGCACAGACCCGAGGCGATCATCCACCTCGCCGCCATCCTCTCCCCTGTGTCGTACCGCAATCCCATATTGGCCCGCAGGGTGAATGTGGGCGGCACGGAGAATCTCCTCGCGGCCGCAGTGGCGCTGCCCCGCCCGCCGTTCTTCCTGCTGGCGTCCAGCGCGGCGGTGTACGGGTCACGCAACCCCTACCGCTACCCCGAGCGCATCACGGCGGACACCCCTGTCAACCCGATCGACCAGTACGGACAGGACAAGGTGCTGGCCGAGGGGGCGGTTCGTGCCAGCGGCCTGCCGTACGCCCTGCTGCGGCTGGGCGGGGTCATCTCGCCGATCGTCCAGTCCGGCATCAACAGCGACGCGCTGGTGTTGATGCGCTCGATGCCGATCGACAACCGCATCCACATGGCCGACGTGCGCGACGTGGCGCTGGCGTTCGCCAACGGCGTCGACCGCGAAGCGACCCTCGCGGGCAAGACGTTGCTCATCGCCGGCGATGACTCATTCGCGCGACTGCAGTGCGACTTTCAGGACGAGCTGATGACCGCCGTCGGTCTGGGCGCCCTGGGGCCGTCCGCCGGCCTGCCCGGCGACCCCGACGACGATCGTGGCTGGAGCTTCACCGGGTGGCTCGACACCACGGAGGCCCAGGCGCTGCTCGACTTCCAGGAGCACGACTGGCAGCAGACCCGTTCCTGGATGTCTGAGTCGATGGGCAACCAGCGCAAAGTATTACGAGCGCTCAGCCCAATTCTGCGGCCCATCCTGCGGCTCAGCCTGGCGGTGCAACGCCGGATGGAGCGGCGCGGGCCCTACGCCGATCCGTGGACGTTGATAGAAAAGAAATACGGAGCGGGTGCGCTCGCAGCACCCTAGCCGGCCTCAGCCGGCCTCCGGGCCACGACGTCAGACGCCGTGGCCCCACACGTCTTCGATGACTTCGCCGAGTGCCGAGAGGGAACGGCTCTGGTGCTGCCTGACCATCGCGTGTCCGCCGAGGAGAACCAGCAATATCGGCAATTCGACCGCGCCCACCGCGAGCAGCGCTCCCAGGCCCCCGAGATAGACGACATCGTGTTTGTCGGGTGCGTGGATCTTCCCCACGATCGGCAGATCGATCGCGCGGCGTTCGAGGGCCCGCAAGTTGCGCAGAGCCCTCGCACGCTTGGAGTCCGGGTGATGCTCGGCGTACTCAGCCCATCGATCGCCCAGGGTCGGACCGGTCTGCGGCCCACCGGAGTTCGGATCGGATTCCGCGGCGCGGGGTGCGTCGGTGGCCGGGTGGTCGTCGAGTGTGGTCATCTCCGTCTTCCTCGCTGTTTTCTCGCTGGTTTCTCGCTGGTTTCTCGCTGGTTTCTCGCTGGTCTCTCGTGGTGATCCGGCGTCTGTATCCGTGGGTTGGCGGCTCAGGTTAGCCGACCGTCATGAGTTCACGGCCAATGGCAGGCGAACCCCCGGCGGCGTCGTCCGAGTCCTGGCGCTCCTGGACCCATGCTCCGAGCGACGCCACGACATCCGCCACCACATCCGTCAAGTGGCGGTCGGCCCCGATCGCGTAGCCGGTGACCCGGCGACCGATGAGCGAGGCCATCCGAAGCAGATAGTCGGGCTTGGACGCTGTGAGGAACGTCAGCCCGACCGCCGGCGCGACGCCCTCCAGCCATCCCAACGGACCCAGTGGAACGCACCCGACGAGTCCACTGACGCCTGGTGTCGTGATCAGCGCGGCGAGCGCCGCGAACGTTCCCGCGCAGGTTCCGATCACGAGCGGGTCCCGCGACTCCAGCAAGGTCTGCCCGAGTTGGGTTGTGACCAGCCCGACCAGCCCCACCGTTGCGGTCCGTTGCGGATTTCTGCTGGTGAGGTTCGCCAGCGTCCATGATGCGCTGGCGCCCAGGGTGGTCGCGGCACCGCGGATGGCGACTGTGTGGGTGAGATCGTCCATGTTGATGCCGCGCTGCGACGGTGGACGCATGTTGCGCACCGCACTCACCGCAACCGCGGTCGTGGGGAAGACGTCGGTCAGGATGTTGACCAGCAGGATCTGCCGCGCGGTTAGCGGAGCGATGCCACGCACCACCGTTCCGTAGACGTTGAACGCCACTTCGCCGGCGTTGCCTCCGAGCAGCATCGCGACGGCGGCCTGCGCCTGCTGCCACAACCGATGACCTTCGTCGATCGCCTCGAGGAGGCTGCCGACACGCCCCTCCGTCAGCACTACGTCGGCGGCGCCTCGTGCCGGATCGCTTCCGTGCGAGGACACGCCCACCCCCACGGCGGCGGCACGGATGGCGGCGGCGTCGTTGGCGCCGTCGCCGACCATCGCTGTGATGCAACCGGATTGGCTGATCTGCTGGACGATCTGGACCTTCTGCTCGGGTGACATGCGCGCGTAGATGACGTTGTTCTTGACCACCTCTGCGCGTTCGGCGATCGACATCCGTTCCCATCGTGCGCCCGTGATGAGTTGATCGTCGGCAACATCAAGCCCGATCTCCCTCGCGATTGCGCGCGCGGTTGCCGGGTGGTCACCGGTGATGACGCGCACGCCGATATCCCGTTTGGCGAGTCCGAGCAGCAGTTCGCGGGCGTCGGGCCGCGGCGTGTCGGTGATGCCGAGGAAGCCGAGCAGTCGAAGACCGTTGCCGCACAACGGTTCCAACCCCTTCTCTCCGGCGATCGCCAGGTCGGCGTCGGTCAGGGTCCGATCCGCAACGGCGATCACCCGCAGCCCGCGGGTGGCCAGGTCGTGGACGTGCGCCAACAGCGCTTCACGGACGTTGTCGTCCTGGCCCTCGACGCAGGCAGCGAGGACGATCTCCGGCCCGCCTTTGACCGCGAGTGTGTGGCCGCTCAAACCCGCCGCATAGGACCGGCCCGCGCGGAACGGCAGTTCGCGGTCGCGTGCCGGCTGGAATCCGGCGCGGTTGACAACCGCAGCATCCGTCGCCTGCAGCGGCGCGTGCTCGTGGATGGCCATCGGCGTCGCCAGCGCCGCGCGCTCGAGGATCGCATTCTCGTCGGAGCCCGGCTGCGCGGAGATTGCCGTCACCTCCAGGCGGTTCTCACTCAGCGTCCCGGTCTTGTCGAAACAGACCACCTCGACGCGGCCCAGAGTCTCGACCGATCGAGGCGCTCTGACGAGGACGTTGCGGTCCGTCAGACGTCTCGCGGCCTCCCGCTGAGCCAGGGTGGCGACCAGGGGCAGGCCCTCCGGCACCGCGGCCACCGCGCAGTACACGCCGCTGCTGACGGCGTCCCGGACTCCCGATCCACGCAGCAGCGCGGTGGCGACCACGCCGGCGCCGCCCGACAGAGTCCATGGCAGGACCTGCGCGGTCACGCCGGCCAACTGGGCGTGCAGGCCCACTTCGTCGCGTCGGCGCGGGGCGAGCGCCATGGCCCGTCCCGCGGCGGTCGCGTTGCCGACCGCCACGATCACGGCGCGGCACACGCCACTGAGGACGGTGGAACCCTCGTAGATCATGCAGGTCCGCTCCGCCAGGGGTCGGCCCGGCGTGGCGGCGGGGTTCTTGGTGACGGGCAGCGACTCTCCGGTCAGGGATGATTCATCGACCTCGACGGCAACAGCGCTCATCAGGCGCGCGTCCGCGGGGACGACCTCGCCGGCCCGAACCTCGATGACCATCCCCACCCTGAGGTGTTCAGTCTCGAGGAGCTCGAAGCGGTCAGGGCCGGTGGTGACGCGCGCCATCGGCATCTGGGCGCTGAGCATCTTCTGCAGCTGTCGATCCGAGCTGAGCCGTTGCGCCGCGGCGATACCGGCGCTGGCGAGCAGAACGACCCCGACAAGAACGCCGTCAATGGGAGAGCCGACGAGCGCGCTCGCCAGCGCACCGGTGGCCAGGATCGGCGTCAGGGGGTCCTGCATCTCCGCCCACATCGCCTCGACGATGTCCTTGCTGCCGGCCGTGACGTCGGACGTCACCTTGCTCAGCCTGGTTTGCGGCCGCGTGACAACCTCGGCGGCAGTCCCGGCGAGGGGCGCCAGGGTCTCGATCTCATGTTCCACCTGGCCGACCTCGAGGGCGTGCCATTCGATGTCGGTGGCCGCGGTCGGGTCGGGCCCGGTCGCGGCACCGCGGGCGATCACGTATCCCGGGATGAGCGCTAGCGCCGCGGCCGCAATACTCGGTCGCACGCCAGCCGCCCGCACGCCCGGCACCAGGGTCAGCGACCCGAGCACGGTTCCTGCGGCGGCCAATTCGACTCCGCGCCGGGCCGCCGACCTGGCCGCGGGTATCGCGGCGAGGACGCGGCATGCCACTTTGAGGCTGGGCAGCAGCACGTCCGCCGTCCATGTGGGAGGCCCGCCGTCGGTCCAGACCGCCAACCCGATGTCCGCCGCCGTCAACGCGTGCGGGATATCGCGCCCGACAACGGCGACGGTCTTCCCGGCCGCCTGCAACTGCTGAACGGCTTCGCAGATGGCGCGATCGACGTCGTCGCCGGCGGGAAACAGTTCGTCGAACGTGCCGCGCAGGTGCCCGGTATCGGCCAGATCCACGGAGACGAGGGTGAGGTCCGCCGCGCGCGCGGCGGCCATGAGCGGTTCCGCGAACGGGTCTGCGGTGCGCGCGACGACGACCTCCAGGTCACGCAGGTTAGGCAACTCGTGGGCGGGCGAAAGCGCGATCCCGTTGTGCACACCCGGACCGAGCAGGCCTGCGCTGACGTCGGATTGGGCGCACTGCCAGACCGCCGTTCGGAGTTCGCCGTCAACCCCGGTGATTTCCGCGACGCGCAGGCCGTCGCCGACCAGCACCGCCGGGTCCACGACCAGAACGTCGACGCCGTCGAGGCGCCGCAACGCATCGGGCCGCAAGACCAGCGCGTGGTGCCGGCGATTCAGACCGGCGGAGAACGTGGCCGCGAACGACTCGCGGGCGTAGTTGAGCGCCCGGGGCGCGGCAACGATCACTGCTTCGCTGGCCAGCGCGGCCCCGCCGCTGACACACAGGGCGACAGCCCCGGCCAGCCCCGCGGCCGTCGCCGCCCTCGCGTAGTTTTCCGCGGCGGTATCCGGCACCGGCCGAGGACGGGTCAGTTCGGGCAGCGGCTCGCATGCCGCGTCGATCGCCAGGCGCGGTTCGTGCTCGTTCCACGCATCCACCGCCGACAGCGATTCGATCAGTCGCAGGGTCCGCATCAGCATGTCGGCGGCGATCACCGACGGCGTCTGTCCGAGCGATTGGGTGACGGCCGTCCCGAGCGCGAGCACGGCGTCGGCCCGGGCCCGGCCGAGGGTCCGTTCGAAAACCCTGCGCACATCGGGCTGCGCCTCTGCAAAGGTGGTGGCGGCGGCGAATGCCCGCGGAAGCCTCGGCATCCGCGTGATCTGCAGCACCGCCGAAACCCCCAGCGCCGTCGCTTTGGCCGCCAACAGGCTCAACCGATTGACGACTTCCGCGGCGTCACCGGGAATGTCGAACAGGGCCGAGGGGGACGGCTCAGGTGCCACGGGCGCCGCCGAGGGCGCGGAGGCGTCACGGGATGACTCGTCCTGGGCGGCCGCCTCGATGAAGACCGCCTCGATGGCCTCGACCATTTCGGCGAGCTCTTTGATGCTCGGCCCGTGCTCTGCGACGTCGACGACCACACGTGACAGCGGCCAGTTGAATTGAATACGCACCACACCGGCGGTTTCGGCGATCGCCCTCTCGACGACGGCGGCGTAGTCATCGGCCTTCGCCGTGGGTCTGCGCAGCTCGATCCACCCCCGGCCGTTGCCGGACCACCAGCGACGAGGCCGCTCACCGCCCAACAGCTCAGCCGCCGCTGCGGCCCCGCCGGCGACCACCACCCGAAGCCCCGACACGATTGGCCCGATGACCATAGCTGTTGCTCGACCGTCCTCTCCGGAACACCTACTAGACACGCAACATTCACACAACCGACCGAGTCGAGATGCAACTCGAGCTTTACCGTAGGGATTGTGGTGGTCCGAGTAGCGCCGACAGGCAATCCGAGAACCGAACGGATGACGAACTTTAGGTGACGAACGAGAGCAAACTACCCGGCAGCGCGGTGACCTCTGTCGATCGTGCCGTCAACGCCATCAGTTCGGTTGGCGAGGAGACTGTTTCCACCGTCAGCAAGATCGGGACCGCCCTGGCTGAAGGTGTCGTGGTGACGGTGCAGGACGTGCGGACCGGTATCCGGGAGCGCCGTATCCGCCCCCGGACCGTCGTGGTCGCCGCCGTGATCGGCCTGGTGGGCGCCGCCGAATTGCCCCTCCTGCTTGCGGCCGGCGGCGCTGCGGTGATCATCAGCAAGGTCAGAAGTCACGATTCCGCCCCGCAGCCGGATTAGCGGTCGATCCAAGCCATTTGCGCCTCGGCGTGGTGTCCCCCGACAGGCGGCGTGAGTTTATCGAGCCGCGCGAGGAGGGCATCAGTGAGTTCGACGGAATCCGCTCCGACGTTCTCCTCGAGGCGGGATACGCGCTTGGTTCCCGGAATCGGGACGATATCCGACCCCCTACTAAGTAGCCACGCGAGCGCGACCTGGGCGGCAGTGGCACCGACGCCGGCGCTGATGTCGCGCAGTTCGTCCGCGCAGCGGAGATTGTGCGCGAAGTTCTCGTCGAAAAACCGTGGGTTGGACTTGCGGTAGTCGGTGTCGGGCAGCTCGGCGTTGGAGCGAACGGCGCCGGTGAGAAAACCGCGGCCCAGCGGCGAGTAGGCGACGAACCCGATGCCCAGTTCCCGCAGCACCGGCAGTACGCCGTCCTCGGGATCCCTTGTCCACAGCGAGTACTCAGACTGCACGGCGGTGATCGGATGCACG